>Ga0326597_10005037_pt1 | contig 18455 bp, 17 predicted proteins | sample RVTome_12_FD_203789 | JGI IMG/M metagenome (GOLD analysis project Ga0326597, IMG submission 203789) | Soil microbial communities from uranium-contaminated site in the Upper Colorado River Basin, Wyoming, United States - RVT100D185 | ecosystem: Environmental > Terrestrial > Soil > Contaminated >... | reverse complement strand
GGCCATGCGATGGCCGGAAGCACGGTGACCGCGATGTTGGCTGCGTGGTACCTGGCCCGCGAACCGGGGGCGACCATCGTCCACAACCTGATCTGTTCGCGGGCGGTGCCCGAAGTGATCCTCGAGAGTGGCGGGACACCGGTCCGGACCCGCGTCGGCCACTCCTACATAAAGACCGTGATGAGCGAGTCGGGAGCCGTTTTCGGCGGGGAGCATTCGGGGCACTACTACTTCCGCGACCATTACCGAGCCGACTCAGGGATTCTGGCGATGCTGATACTGCTCAGGTTGATGAGCGAGGACGGCCGCCCGTTGTCCGCGATCCGAACGCACTTCGAACGCTACGTGCAGTCGGGGGAGATCAACTTGGCGGTCTCCGATCAATCCAGGTCGATGGAAGCGGTCGCCGCGGCATTCGCCGGGGACCAGGACCGGCTCGACGGTCTGACGGTGTCGTTGGGCGACCGCTGGCTCAACCTCCGGCCATCGAACACCGAGCCGGTGCTTCGCCTCAACGTCGAGGCCCCCGACGACGACGGGGTCGCAATCCTGATCGAGAAGGTCACCACGATCGTCGAGGAGGTCTCCCGTGCCGGTGCCACCTGAACTGCTGGCGATCCTGCAATGCCCGGCGTGCCGGAGCGCCGTCGTGGAGTCTGGCGAGTCGATCGTGTGCTCTGGCTGCGGCCTCGTCTACCCGGTGCGCGACGGCATCCCGCACATGCTCGTCGAAGAGGGGCGGCGTCCCGACGGGGAGAAGGCGACATGACCGGCATGCGTGACCTCATCGCCGAGCTTCCCGGACAGCTCCGCTGGGCTGCCGAGTTCGCCCCGCCGGACATGCCGTTCGCCAACGAGGCGCTCGTCGTCGGCATGGGCGGTTCCGGGGTGGCGGGGGACGTCGCCGCCTGGTTCGCCGAATCGCAGGGTCGCAGGGTGGGAGTTCACAAGTCATACGGGCTGCCGGGTTGGGTGAATGCCAGCCGACCGCTAATCGTGGCGGTATCGCACAGTGGCAACACCGAGGAGACCCTCTCCGGTGTCGAGGCGTCGATCGCCGAGGGACTGGCCGTCGGGTCGACATCTACTGGCGGCCGGCTCGCCTCGATGTCCGAGCAATACGGCATCGCCCACGTCACCATCCCCGCCAGCCCGCAGCCCCGGGCGGCGATCGGGTACCTGTCGGGCGCAGTGCTGCGGCTGCTGGAGTCCTCCGGTGTGATCGGGGCGACGGTCACCGCATTGCTCGAGGCGGCCGACGTGGTCGAGGACCTGCTCGGGGGCGAGGCGCAAGACGCCGCGGATGCCATCGCGGCTCGCCTCGACGGCCGGATCGCCGTGATCTACGGGAGTTCGGGCCTGGCGGCAACCGCCGCCGGGCGCTGGAAGACCCAGATCAACGAGAACGGGAAGGCGCCGGCGTACTGGTCGGTGCTTCCCGAGCTCGATCACAACGAGCTCGTCGGCTGGGCCGCCCATCCCCGCCTGGGCGCAGAGGCGGTTGGGGTGGTCTTCCTATCCGACCGCGAGGACCATTCGCGCATCGCCCTCCGGGCGGCGCTGACCCGCGAGCTGATGGAGGGGGTGATGCTGGCGGGCGAGGTGAAATCGCGCGGTGGCGGAGTCCTCGCCCGCCTGTTCTCCTTGATCGTGATCGGCGACCTCGTCTCGGTGGCCGTCGCCGAGAGGGCGGGGATCGATCCGGTCCCCGTAGTCGTGATCGAGGAGCTGAAGCGCCGACTCGCCGAGCACGAGTAGTCGCCGGGAATCGTCGCCCGTCGCCCGTCGCCCGACGCCCGAGCGCGGCGCTTGCCGCTTGTCGCTTGCCGCCCCGCGGTGAGTCTTTCCTGCCGGCGACGGGAGTCGGGCGTCGTCCTAGCCTGCCGCCCATGAACCACCACATCGCCGACATCGCCCTCGCCGCGGCCGGGGCACTTCGCGTCGAATGGGCCCGCCGGCGGATGCCGGTGCTCGCATCGATCCGCGAGAGGTTCGAGAGGCAGACCCCCCTCGCCGGATTCCGCATCGCCGCCTGCCTCCATGTGACCGCCGAGACCGCCAACCTGATGGAGGTCCTGCGCGCCGGTGGTGCGGATGTGGCGTTGTGCGCATCGAACCCGCTGTCCACCCAGGACGATGTCGCCGCCGCGCTGGTCGCCGACGGGATTCCGGTGTTCGCCATCCGGGGCGAGGACGCCGACTCGTACTACTCCCACATTCGGGCCGTCCTCGATCGTGACCCGCACGTGACAATGGACGACGGCGCCGATCTGGTGACGATGCTGCTGACGGAACGCCGCGACCAGGAACCGATCGGGTCCACCGAGGAGACCACCACCGGAGTGATCCGACTCCGAGCGATGGAGAAGCAGGGTGTGCTGCGTTTCCCGGTGGTGGCCGTCAACGACTCGGCCACGAAGCATCTCTTCGACAACCGCCACGGAACCGGCCAGTCGGCACTCGACGGGATCATTCGGGCCACCAACATTCTGCTTGCCGGCAAGACCATCGTCGTGGTGGGCTTCGGGGACTGCGGTGCCGGCGTCGCCGCCCGCGCCGACGGCCTCGGTGCCCGCGTGGTTGTCGTCGAAGTCGACCCGGTGCGCGCGCTGGCGGCGGCGATGGAGGGCTACACCGTCGCCGACGCCGACGAGGCGGCACGCATCGGTGACATCTTCATCACGGTGACCGGCAACCGTCACGTGATCCGGGGCCGGCACTTCGACATGATGAAGGATGGGGTGGTCCTGGCCAACGCCGGTCACTTCGACGTGGAGATCGACCTCACCGAATTGGAGAAGCGGGCGACCGGAAAGCGCCGGATTCGCCATGAGCTCGACGAGTGGACCCTGCCCGACGGCCGCCGGATCCACGTCGTCGCCGAGGGCCGGCTGGTGAACCTTGGTGCCGCCGAGGGGCATCCCGCCGAGGTGATGGACATGTCCTTCGCCAACCAGGCTCTGGCCGCGGAGTGGCTCGTGACCAGCGGGAAGGCTCTGGGATACGCGGTGCACCGGCTTCCCGAACACATCGATGCGCAGGTGGCCACCATCGCCCTCAAACGCCTCGGAGGCTCACTGGAGGTGCTCACCCCCGAGCAAGAGCAGTACCTGGCGTCGTGGGAGATGGGTACGTAGAGAGTTGCCCGTTGCCCGTCGCCCGACGCCCGACGCCCGACGCCCGTAAGAGTTGCTGGCGGAGGCGGCCGCGTTCCGTCGGCAAGCGGCAAGCGGCAAGCGCCGGGGGGCTCTGATCTTGCGGGAGTCGGGAGTCGGGCGTCGGGCGTCGGGTCACGCGTCGGTGAGATCCAGAACCGCGCCGGACCGTTGCTTTGCCTCCTCCAGCACCTCGGTGATCTCTCTCGTCACCAGTTCGTTGCGATCCATGAGGGCATCGCGCAGCGCCTCGATGAGATGTCGGTTGTCGCGCAGCAGGGCGGTTACGACCGCCTTCTGCTCGTCGAGCAGCGCCTCGACGGCAACACGGGATCGCTCGTCGGCGAGCACCCGGGCGGTGAGGTCACCCCCGACGAGCCCGGGATCGGCGGCCCGCAGGGAGACCAGTGAGCCGCCGAGTCCCATGGCGCCCACCATCTCGGCGCTGATCTTGGTGGCGGCCACGAGGTCGCCGGCGGGACCGGTGCCTGACTCCCCGAAGAAGAGCTCTTCGGCGACCATGCCGGCGAGGGCGATCTGGATGAGGGCCAGTGACTCGGTGCGGCGCTTGGTGTACCGCTCCTCGGTCTCGCTGTGGGCGAGCAGCCCGAGCGCGTCCTTGCGCTTGACGATCGAGAGCACGTCGAGCTTGCGACCGCGGCCCACCAGGTGGGCGACCACGGCATGCCCCGACTCATGGACGGCGATGGTCTCGCGCTCCTCGGGGGTGTACTCGGTGGGCTCGGCGAGCCCGATCTCGATATCCATTCGGGCACGCCGCAAGTCGTCGACACCAAGGCACGATCGGCCGCCGCGCATCGCGAAGAGCAGCGCTTCATCGAACAGTCGCTCGAGCGATGCGGGGGTGTAGCCCATCGTGGAGGCGGCGAGGTCGTCACGGGCGATCTCGTCGAGCGACTCGTCATGGACCTTCCGCAGGAGGAAGAAGTCGATCATCTCGCGGCGCTCCCGGCGCGCCGGCAGCCCGAAGTGGAGGATGCGGTCGAATCGGCCGGGGCGGAGGAGCGCGGGGTCGAGGGCGTCGGCGCGGTTGGTGGCCCCGATCAGCAGGATGTTGGCGAACGTGGTTCGGCGCATTCTGAGATGACGCCCCGGTGGCAAGAGGCGGTTGGCGAATCGCCGCCACGCGTTGGAGAGCTTGACGCCGCGCGGGGGGTCATCGAAGCTCTGCATCTGCACCAGCAGCTCGTTGACGACTCCGCCGGTGCCCTCGGAGATCGCGGCCCGCTCGACTCGGGTGGCGGTGCTGCGTTCCATACCGCCGCGCCGGCCGCCGATGGCGTCGAACTCCTCGATGAAACCGATCGCTCCGCCCTCTTCGCGGGCCACCTTGCGCAGGCGTCGAAAGTAGGACCGGATCTTCCGCGCGGTCGCTCCGTACCACATGCTCTGGAAGGCTGTCGAGGACACGAAGAGGAATGGCACCCCGGCCTCCTTGGCGAGCGCCTTGGCGGTATGGGTCTTCCCCGTGCCCGGCGGCCCTTCGAAGAGGATGCCCCGACGGGGGGCCCCGCCCATCTGGTCGCGGAACCTGCGGTGGTTGAGGAACACCTCGAGGGTGTGCCGGACCTCGGTGAGCACCGGTCCCAGGCCCTTGACGTCGTCGAAGGAGACATCGATTTGCTCAGGGAGGTACACGACCTCGGGCGAACGGCCGTTGCCGAGCATGGGGAGGACGATCACCAGGCCGAGGACCAGGATCAGGATGACGCCGGGCAGCCAGAACATGGCGTCGGGGGGGAGGTCGGGCCAGCCCGGTGAGACCGGGTTCCCGGCGATGATGCGCAGCCAGAGCCAGGTGACGATCGGGCCGAGAAACCAGGCGATCCGTCGCAGACGACGGCGGCGCTGCCGCTCACGGGTCACCTGGACGTCTACGGGCATGCGCTCTCTCGCTTCTCTGGTGGGGAGCCCACCCTAGAGCCACCTACAGTGGTCGATCAACGCTTTTGGTGGTCGAGGGCGAGTCATTGTCTCAGGGGGGAGGGACTAGTCAGGGTCGGCCGGCTCTCCAGTCTCCAGTCTCCAGTCTCCAGTCTCCATCCGCCAGATTGGAACCACGCGGCGCTTGCCGCTTGCTGCTTGCCGCTGCAACGGGCGACGGGCAACGGGCAACGGGTAACGGGCAAATGTCACACCCCCCCGGCAGGATCTCCTCGATGATCTGCCTGGCTTGTGCCGAGCCGGCGCCGGGGTCGGTGTGCGACGCGTGCGCCCTTACCTTCGGTCCCGCGCCCGAGCGCCATGTCGGCGGCGTGCTGGTGCGGTCGGCGTTCGCCCATGGGGGCGCGGCGCGCCGGCTGGTGCACCGACTCAAGTACGAGGGCCTGGTCGCCGCCGCGGCGCCACTGGCGGCGGCGATGGCACCGCTGGTCCCTGGGGATGCTCCCGGGCTGGTGCCGGTGCCGCGGGTCGTGGCCCGGAAATGGCGGCATGGGGTCGACCCGGCAGCGGAGCTCGCCCGGGCGCTGGCGCGCCTCGTCGGCCTCCCCGTGGTGAACGGGCTCCGACCGGCGATCTGGACGGCGCGCCGAGCCGGCCCCGCGGGCAGGCACCGCGGGCAGCCGCGGTTCGGGGAGCTCGACGCCGTGGATCCGATGGCGGTGCTCGTCGACGACGTAATGACCACCGGAACGACGCTGGGTGCCGCGGCGGCCGTGTCCGGGTCCACGCGGGCGGTCACCGCCACCGCGGGCGTTCGACCCTGATCGAGCCGCATTGCGATGGGTACGATGACGGTACGCCCCGCGAGGGGGAGCGAGTAGTCCGGAGGCCTCGGTGCCAGCCAGACGGCCCCGCAGCAGAGCCCCCATCTGGTGCTCGCCCGTGCAGCTCGCAGCCGGTCTGCCCGGTTCGGCTTCTCGCCCGACTCCTCCGCAACCCGCCCGAGACGCCCGTCCCTGAAAGGAGATCTCCGTGGAGATCCGCGTCCATGCAACGCATATGAGTCTTCCCGACGAGCTGCGCGCGCTCGCGATCAGCAAGGTGGATCATGCCACCCGACTGTTCGACGACGGCGAGTTCATCGATGTCGAATTCTCCGCAGAGCGCAACCCGCGGATCTCCGACGACAAGTTTCGGGTCGAGATCACGTCGAAGGTTGCGGGGCAGATGGTCCGCGTCGAGGCATCTGCCTTCGACGACCGCGCGGCCCTCGATACCGCGATCGACAAGTACGAACGCCGGCTGCGGAGGCTCAAGGAACGCATCATCACCCTCCACCGGCCGCGCAACGAGAAACGGCTCAATGACGGCGGAATCAGCGTCGAAGAACAGAGCGAAGACGAAAACGAGCTTCGGATCGACCGTGTCAAGCGAATTTCGGTCAAGCCGATGACTCCCGAGGAGGCAGCCCTTCAGATGGAACTGCTCGGACACAGCTTCTATCTGTTCCTCAACGCGGATACGGACCGTTACGGGGTCCTGTATCGACGGCGGGGGGGATCGCTCGGGCTGATTGAACCAGAGTGACCAGTGTTCTCGTAGTAGACGATGTCGAGCTCTTCCGGACGGGCCTCGCCGCCGCGCTGGCGCGCGCCGGGTTCGAAGTCGCCGGCGAAGCCGACGACGCCGAGGCGGCCATCTCTCAGGCCGAGTCCCTCCAACCCGACCTCGTCCTCCTCGACATCCTGATGCCCGGCATCTCCGGGCTCGACGCAGTCGAGAAGATCAGAGCAGTCTCGCCCGATGCCCGCGTCGTCATGCTCAGCGCCAGCGAGTCCGAGGAAGACCTCCTCGAATGCATCAAGGCCGGTGCCCGCGGCTACCTCGTCAAGGACGCCCCGTTCGGCGAGCTCGCCAGCTCGCTCCAATCGGTCGCCTCCGGTGGGGCGGCGATCTCCGCGTTGATGACCGGAAAGCTCCTCGATGTCCTTTCCCAGCTGCTGCGGCACCAGGACTTCGTCGCGCCTCGCCGACCCGCCCTCACCGGGCGGGAGATCGAGGTGCTCAAGCATGTGGCGAGGGGAATGACATCGAAAGACATCGGCCACGTGCTATTCATCAGCGAGAACACCGTGAAGAATCACGTGCGCAACATCCTCGACAAGCTGGGACTCCACTCCCGGAACGAGGCCGTGCTGTATGCGATTCGTGAGCACCTCATCGAGCTCTGACATGAGCGATCAACAGACCGCCGCCGAACAGGCCGACTGGAACGGCGAGCAATTCGAGCGGGTCCGCGCCGTCTTCGATTCCACACCGAGCGCCGGGTCCGTGGACACCGCGCTCCTCGAGCGGGTGCGCACCGAGTTCCCCGGCCGGGGCGACGACCTCCATGCCGGCATCGGCGTGCTGCGGGACCTGCTCCGAATCGAGAACCGCCCGGAACGCTTTCGCCGGGCCCTGCGCGTCTGGACCGGCAAGGTGGCCGCCTCGATCCGCGGCGGCGACTTCCATTCGGCCGGGACCTGGATGCGCGCCGTCACCGAATCACCGGTCTTTCCTCACGAGTTCGCGCTGCACGTCGCCGAGGCTGTTCGCGAGCTGTCGCGCGAGGACCTCCTCGAGGAGCTGGTGCGCAAGCTCGCAAAGGCCGGTGATCCCCCGTCGGCGGCACCGCTGCTGATGGCGTGGGGTGAGCCTCTGGTCGAATACCTCGTCGCCGGGATGACCGTCGAGAATCCCACGGTGAACCGCCGGCACCTCGTCGAGTACCTCGGCATGGCCGGCCGGGCCGATGTGAGGCTGCTCACCCCGTATCTGCGCGATCCGCGCTGGTTCATCGTGCGCAACGTGGCGACCGCCGTCGGGCGCACCGGCCGGGAGACCGGCGTTCCCGCCCTCGAGGCGGTGCTCGACCATCCCGACGACCGGGTCCGAGTCGAAGCGCTGCGCTCCCTTGCGGCGATCACCCAGGACGAGGGCGTCGCGTATGCATTGCGTGCTCTCACCGACGAGAGCCCCCGGGTTCGGCAGGCGGCCGTCTCGCTGCTGCGGGCATCACCGAGTGCCGCGGTGGTCCCGGGGGTGGCCGATGTCCTCGAAGCGGTGTCGCTCAACGCCGATGAGGCCCGACGCCTGATCGATGTGATCGCCGAGCGCCGCTCCGAGGCGGGGCGCGCCGCGCTCGAGGCGCTCGCGGCGAAGCGCGCTGGATTCGGGTCGGGCAAGACGGTGCGCGATGCCGCCCGGGCGGCGCTGGAGCGGCTGAGATGAGCGAGCTTCTGGGACGCACCTTTCTGCGCGCCCTATCGCATGTCGGCCAGCGGATTCGCCGCGCCGGGGACGAAGACCTCAAGGAAGCGGCGATCACTGCGCTGGCCGATGCCGCCGAGGTGCTGACGGCCGGGCCGGGCGAAGCGGTGATCAGCATCGCCGCCGATGCCTTCTACCTCGATCGCCAGATGCTGGCGAATGCCTCGACCGAGTTCCACACGCTGCTCACCTCGATGAAGCAGCGCAAGATCGACTCGGTGACGATCCAGAAGGGGGCAACCCGCCGCGACCTCGCCGACCTCGCCGCGCTCGTCGCCGGTCTCTCCACCGACCTTCCCGCCGAGGGCACGATCAGGATCAACGAACGGACGATGTCCACCTCCGATCTGGACATCCGCCCGATGTCGGGACTCCGCCGCACCTACGCCGAATCCCTCGACACGCTCCGCGGGGTGTCCACCAGCCGCACCCTCCAGCTCGGCGAGGTACTCGATGTCGTCGATGGGTTCATCGCCGGGGGGGCCACCGATGCCGGCTCATCGCTGTTGATGGCGACGGTCCAGAACCACGACGAGATCACCTACTACCACTCGGTCAACGTCTGCCTGCTGTCGATGGCGCTGGGCCGGTTTGTCGGCCTGAGCAAGGAACAGATCCGACTGCTCGGTCTCGGGTCGCTGCTCCACGACATCGGGCGGGTCGTCGTCGACGAGGCGGCGTTGCTTCGCGAAGGCCGCCTCTCCAACGAGGATTGGGCACAGGTTCGGCTACACCCTCAGGAGGGCGCACTGGCGATCATGGCGGCTTCGGGTCCGGGCCAGGAGTTCGCCGCCGCGGTGGCCCTCGAACACCACGCCCGGATGGACGGGGGCGGCTATCCCGATCTTCACGGCAGGCGCCCGTCACTCTTCAGCCGGATCGTCGCGATCATCGACGCCTACGACGCCATCACGTCGCACCGCCCGTATCGCCCGGCGAGAACCCCCAACGAGGCACTCCATGTGCTGCTCGGCGGAGCGGGGAAGGCGCACGATGCCGACCTGCTCCGCCTCTTCATCGAAATGATGGGCCACTACCCGCCGGGCTCGCTGCTACGCCTACCCGGTGGCGAAGTGGTGATGGTGATCCCCTCCGACGATCCCGCCGGAAGCGCGGTGGTGGTGCGCGAACGCGACGGCACTGCCGTCGAACGCCCCCGACCGATCCCGTTCGCGCCAGGTGATGTGGTTGCGCAACTGCTGCCCGATGAGGCGGGCGTCGACCCCGGGTCCCTCCTCGAGGTGCTGGAACAGGGCGAGCACGCCGGGCGTTAGAGCAGCGATCAGCGACCGGCGACCGGAACCCCGTTATCTGATCGTCGGCCCCTCCCTAACATGAGTCGCCAATGGCCCTTCTGAAGAAGATCCTGCGCGCCGGCGAGGGCAAGACCCTCAAGCGCCTCCAACACCTCGTCGGCGACGTCAACGCCTTCGAGCCCGACATGGAACGGTTCTCCGACGAGGCCTTACGCGCCAAGACCGCGGAGTTCAAGACCCGTCTCGGGGCGGGGGAGACCCTTGCCGACATCGAGGCCGAGGCCTTTGCGGTGGTCCGCGAGGCCGCCAAGCGGACCCTCGGGCAACGGCATTTCGACGTGCAGGTCGTAGGCGCCGGTGCTCTCCACGATGGGGCGATCGCCGAGATGAAGACCGGCGAGGGCAAGACGCTGGTCTCGACCATGCCGGCGTACCTCAATGCCCTCGAGGGTCAGGGCGTCCACATCGTCACCGTCAACGACTACCTGGCTCGCCGCGACGCCGAGTGGATGGGGGCGATCCATCGGTTCCTCGGTCTCACCATCGGCCTGATCCAGGCGGACATGCAGCCCGACGAGCGCCGCCCGGCGTACGCCGCCGACATCACCTACGGCACGAACAACGAATTCGGGTTCGACTACCTCCGCGACAACATGGCGATGGACCCCAAGTACATGGTGCAGCGCGGCCACCACTACGCCATCGTCGACGAGGTCGACTCGATCCTGGTCGACGAGGCGAGAACCCCGCTGATCATCAGCGGCCGGGTCGCCGAAACCGCCAAGTGGTATCGCGACTTCGCCCGCATCGCCGATCGCCTGAGAGAGGAAGCCCATTACGAGGTCGACGAGGGCAAACGCCAGGTGATCACCACCGAGGACGGGGTGACCCAGGTGGAGAAGTTCCTGGGCGTCGAGAACATGTACGACCACACCAATGTCGACCTGGTCCACCACCTCGATGTCGCCCTCAAGGCGAAGGCCTTGTACAAGCGAGACGTCGATTACGTCGTCACCAATGGCGAGATCAAGATCGTCGACGAGTTCACCGGCCGGATCCTCGAGGGCCGGCGGTACAGCGAGGGCCTTCACCAGGCGATCGAGGCCAAAGAAGGCGTCCGGATCAAGGAAGAGAACCAGACCCTGGCGACGATCACGCTGCAGAACTTCTTCAGGCTCTACGACAAGCTCGCCGGCATGACCGGAACCGCGCTCACCGAGGCCGGCGAGTTCATGGAGATCTACAAGCTCGAGGTCGTCGAGATCCCCACCAATGAGGCGGTGGGCCGTGCCGATCAGGCCGACCTGGTGTATATGACCGAGAACGCCAAGTTCGATGCGCTCACCGAGGACATCGTCGAGCGGAATGCCAAGGGCCAGCCGATCCTCGTCGGCACGGTCTCCATCGAGAAGTCGGAGCGCCTCTCCACCGTCCTCAAGAAGCGGGGGATCCCCCACGAGGTCCTCAACGCCAAGCAGCACGAGCGGGAGGCCGTCATCATCGCCCAGGCCGGCCGGCTCGGCTCGGTAACCGTCGCCACCAACATGGCGGGACGCGGCGTCGACATCCGGCTCGGGGGCAACCCCGAGGAGTTCGCCAAGCTCGAGATGCGCAAGCGCGGCCTCCAGCCGGACTCCCCAGAATGGGAGCAGGGCTACCGCGAGGCGCATTCCTCGATGCTCGCCGAGGCGCGCGCCGAGGAGCAGAAGGTCCTCGAGCTCGGTGGGCTCTACGTGCTCGGCACCGAACGCCACGAGTCGCGGCGCATCGACAACCAGCTGCGGGGGCGCTCGGGCCGCCAGGGCGATCCCGGCGAGTCCCGCTTCTACCTGTCACTCGAAGACGATCTGATGCGCCGGTTCGCCACCGACCGCGTCCAGTCGATCATGCGTCGGCTACGGATCCCCGAGGACGTGCCCATCGAGCACGGCATGGTCACCAAGGCGATCGAGCGGGCCCAGCGCCAGGTGGAGTCGCAGAACTTCGAGATCCGCAAGAACGTCCTGAAGTACGACGAGGTGATGAACCGCCAGCGCGAGGTCATCTACGGGTGGCGGCAGCGGGTGCTCCAGGGCCGGGACACCGAGGAGCTGGTCCGCGACTGGATCGATGAGGTCGTCGAGGGCACGGTCCTCACGACGATCAGCGATGAGGTGGCGCCGTCCAACTGGGACCGAGACGAGCTCCACCAGAGCCTCACCGCGATCTACCCGGTCCGCCTCGCCCCGGCGCAACTCATCGGCGGCGCCCAATCGGCGGAGGAGGCGGTCGAGAAGGCGGTGGCGGACGCCCAGGAGGTGTACAGCGCCCGGGCCGAAGAGCTGGGGGAGAAGCTTCTCCGCTCGCTCGAGCGGACCGTGGTGCTGTCGATCGTCGACAACAAATGGCGCGAGCACCTCGCCGAGATGGACTACCTGCGCTCCGGCGTCGGGCTGCGGGCGATGGGCCAGCGCGATCCGCTCACCGAGTATCAGCGCGAGGCGTACGACATGTTCTCGGACATGGTCGACTCCATCAAGGACGACGCGGTGAAGTACCTCTATCACGCCCAGATCGTCCAGCAGCCGGCGCGGCCCGATCCGGTCGTCCAACTCGGCGGCACCGGGGGTGCCGCCCTCAAGCGCCAGGCCACCGCCGACGGCAAGGTCGGCCGCAACGAGCCCTGCCCCTGCGGCAGCGGCAAGAAGTTCAAGAAATGCCACGGAGCGGCGGCCTGACGGCCGCAGCACCGGTTTCCCGTTTGCCCGTTCCCCGGTCGAACTCCTCGGGTATCGGGCAACGGGCAACCGGCGACGACTCCGCTGGCGAGAACGCCCCGATAGATCACCTAACCTCTGACGCGCATGCACGACGATCTTCGCTCCTCCATCGCTTCGCTTCGCGCCCGCCTCGACGACGCCCGGAGGTTCCTTTGACGTCGAGGCGAAGCGAGCTGCGCTCGGCGACCTGAGGGATCGGGCCGGCGACCCCCGGCTCTGGGCCGACCGCGACAACGCCCTCGACGTGACCCGGACCCTGGCCAGGTATGAGGGCATCGTCGACCGCGTCGACGAGCTCGCCTCATCCATCGACGACTCCGAGGTTCTGCTCCAGCTCGCCGACGAGGAGGCCGACGCCGCTGCTGCGAGCGAGGTGACCAAGGAGCTGCAGCGTCTCGACGCCGACCTCTCCGAACTCGAGCGCGAGGCCCTCTACTTCGGTGATTACGACGACAGTCCGGCGATCCTCAGCGTCCATGCCGGTGCCGGCGGGGTCGACGCCTCCGACTGGGCCGAGATGCTGCTGCGGATGTACCTGCGGTTCCTCGAGCGCCTTGGTTTCGAGGTCGAGGTCGACGAGTACCTCGAGGCTGAAGAGGCGGGGATTCGCTCGGCGACCGTCACCGTCCGCGGTGATCGTCCCTATGCCACCCTCGAGGGCGAGCGCGGCGTCCACCGGCTGGTTCGCATCAGTCCGTTCGATTCGGCGTCACGGCGTCATACGTCTTTCGCCGGTGTCGACGTCATCCCCGAGGTCGAGGTCGAGGCCGTGGCGATCGATCCAGACGATCTGCGCATCGACACCTTCCGGGCGTCGGGTGCGGGCGGGCAGCACATCAACAAGACCGACTCGGCGGTGCGGATCACCCACCTGCCCTCTGGGATCGTGGTGGCGTGCCAGGCCGAACGCTCCCAGCTGCAGAACCGCAACCGTGCCATGGCCCTGCTCGCCGCCCGGCTGGCAGAAGTGGCGCGCCGCGAACAGCGGGAGCACCTCGACGAGATTCGGGGCGAGCAAGGCGAGGCGGCCTGGGGCCGGCAGATCAGGTCGTATGTGCTTCAGCCCTATCAGATGGTCAAGGACGTCCGCACCGGTGTCGAGATCGGCAACGTCAACGGAGTCCTTGCCGGAGAGATCGAGCCTTTCGTTGACGGCTATCTCCAGTGGAGGCGCCAGCAAGCGGAGAAGTAAGTGCCCGCCTTCGGCGGCCCCGCAATGCGCGACGCGCCGGCCACAGGTGCCGCGATCTTGCTGATTGCTGATTGCTGATTGCTGATTGCTGATTGCTGATTGCTGATTGCTGATTGCCGGTTGCCGGTTGCCGGTTGCCGGTTGCCGGTTGCTGATTGCCGGTTGCTGATTGCTCATCGCGCCGTTATGGCCACAATGCCGGGGCTTGTTTCCCACCCTCGCTAACCTCGCCGCAGCGTCGCGGGCGGGGTGGGGTGTTCGACACCGCGAGCAGCACTCCGAGAGGCGTACGGACATGATCAGGTTGCAGGACGTGGCGAAGGTCTACGACGGCGGCACCGTCGCCGTCCGCGATGTGGACCTCGAAATCTCCAAGGGCGAGTTCGTCTTCCTCGTGGGCCCGTCGGGATCGGGCAAGTCGACGCTGATCCGTCTCATGCTCCGCCAGGAGCTGCCCTCGTCGGGCAGCATCTGGGTGGCGGGCAAGGAGATCACCTCGCTGCCCGGCTGGAAGATCCCGCTGCTCCGTCGGTCGATCGGGACGGTGTTCCAGGACTTCAAGCTGCTCCCGAGCAAGACGGTCCATGAGAATGTCGCCTTCGCCCTCGAGGTCATCGGCCGCCCCAAGCACGTCATCCGGTCTCAGGTGCCGCAGGTGCTCAAGCTCGTCGGCCTTGCCGCCAAGGCGGACCGGCTGCCCAATCAGTTGTCCGGCGGCGAGCAGCAGCGGGTGTCAATCGCCCGCGCCTTCGTCAACCGACCCCTCATCCTGCTCGCCGATGAGCCGACCGGGAATCTCGACCCCGCCACCTCCGTGGGGATCATGCGCCTGCTCGATCGGATCAACCGGACCGGGACCACAGTCGTCATGGCGACCCACGACCATGCCATCGTCGATGCCATGCGGCGGCGGGTGGTCGCCCTCGAGAGGGGCCGGGTCATTCGGGATCAGAGCCGTGGTGCCTATCAGATGGGTGACGACCCGGTTTCCGTCGCGCCGGCCGCCGACCACGACCTCATCGAGGGCTGATCATGCGGCTCCAGTACATTCTCGAGCAGGCGATCTCGAATCTTCGCCGCAACATCCTGGTCGTATTCGCCGCCGTCGTCGTGGTGGTCGTAATGCTGTCGCTCGTCTTCGGCACGATCATCATCCGCTGGTCGATCGATCGCGACATCATTCAATGGGACGACAACGTCCGGGTGATCGCCTTCCTCAACGACGATCTCAGCATCGAGGAGATCAACGTCATGCAGGCGGACATCCAGGGGTGGGACCATGTCGACGAGGTGATCTACTTCACCAAGACGCAGGCGCTCGAGGAGTTTCGTGAGATCTTCTTCGATCAGCCGTCCCTGATCGACGTCGTCGAGGAGGATCCCTCGATCCTTCCCGCCTCCTTGCGGGTCAAGCCGACGGTGGCCGCGGACTACTCGACGATCCGCGACCGCCTGGTCGTCATGCCCGGGGTCTATCACGTCTCCGCCGCCGAGGAGGCGATCGACTCCCTGGTGGCGCGCGCGGGCACGATGCGGGGCTTCGCCCTGTGGTTCATCATCATCCTCGGTACGGCCGCGGTGGTGCTGATCGCCAACACGATCCGACTGGCCATCTTCGCCCGACGCGACGAGATCGGAATCATGAAGCTGGTCGGGGCGGGCAACTGGTTCGTGCGGGTCCCATTCCTCCTCGAAGGCGTGATCGAGGGGATGATCGGTGCGGTCCTCGCCGTGGCCCTCGTCTGGTCGTTCGCCGGTCCGATCGCCGAGCTGCTGTCGATGGCGAGCAATGCCGCGAATCCCCCGCAATCCTTCATGATTCGCCAGGCCGTCCTCCTCCTCGGATTCGGTGCGGGGACCGGCCTGCTGGGGAGCGCCTTCGGCATGTGGGGCTTTCTCAGGGACTGATGAGAGAGCCGCCAGCCGCCAGCCTCCAGCCTCCAGCCTCCAGCCAGAACGGGGCGGCCCTTCCGCGTTCCGCCTTCCGCAAGCGAGCGGAGTCCGTTGGCGGGTTGCGCATTGCGCATCGCGCATCGCGACCTTTCGCCTTTGCCGGGTGCCGGGGCTAGGGGTTGACATGGGCGTCAGGACGATTGCCACCAATCGGCGAGCCCGCTTCGAGTACGAGATCCTCGAGACGGTCGAAGCGGGGCTGGTGCTGGTCGGCTCTGAGGTGAAGAGCCTCCGGGCCGGCCGGGCCGACCTCAAGGACTCGTACGCCGCGGTCAAAGACGGTGAGATGTGGCTCTACGCGCTGCGGATCTCTCCCTACGAATTCGCCCTCGATGGCGGCCACGATCCCGAGCGGCCGCGGAAGCTGCTGCTCCATCGCGGCGAGATCACCCGGATCGGCGCCAAACTCGCCGAGAAGGGCCTCACCCTCGTGCCCACCTCGCTGTACTTCAAGGAGGGCAAGGCCAAGGTCGAACTCGGGCTCGGCAAGGGCAAGACCCGGATCGATAAGCGGGAGACCATCAAGCGGCGCCAGGCGGACCGCGAGATGCGGCGTGCGGTTCGCCATCGGAGTCTCGACTAGTGATCGATGCCGAATGACGGGGGGCGGCGGCTTCCGGCCGATGAGGCTCACGAGCATGGTGGCGGGGCTCCTGCTGGTTACCGCCGGCTGCACCGACGGTGTCGTCTCCGGAGGCGCCGAGTCGTCGACCTCGTCGCTGGGCACCACCACACCGACGCCGGAGGAGATCCAGGACGGATCGGATGGCGGGCTGATGGAGGTCGACATCCCCGACGAGGGGATGTCGGTCGACGAGGCTCTTGCCGCCGGCGCCGGTCCGGTGGTCGTTTACGGCCAGTTGTACGACGACGGCTCGGGCCTTCTCCTCTGCGGCGCCCTGACCCGCTCGCGACCCCCGGGCTGTGTCGGCGAGCCCATCTCGGTCGACGGTCTCGACCTCGAGGGGATGACTCTCGAAACCCACGGCGCTATCTCGTGGTCGGCGACCGCCATCGTGCTCGAGGGGGTCATCGACGATGCCACGCTGCGCGATGCCGCGGCGCGCTGAAACTCCGGAAGGCTTCGGAATCTCTGGGAAGGGCCGATGCGTTGTAAAGTGGGAAGGCGTTCGATGCGCACCCGAACGGGGGTGACGTGGCTTCGACTGTGAGGTCGAGGCGCCGGTAGCGAGCCGAGGTCCCCGGAGTCCTCGTTAAAGAACCGGGACAAACATACGTGCCGAAGACAACTTCGCACTGGCCGCCTAACTAAGCGGCCCGTCCGACCGGAGGGTTCCCCCCTCACCGGACCCGGGCGTCGCAATGGGGGATGCTCCCGCCGGGATGCCGGGACCGGCGGGTCAAGACAACTCCGGCTCAGGAGGTAGGTCCGCCCGCCGATAGGGTCCTGCCTTCCAACAAAATCTATCGGCTGCGCTCGGAGAACCGTCGTCAACAACTCATAGGACCGGGGTTCGACTCCCCGCACCTCCACAGATCAGGCCCGCCTCGACGGCGGGCCTGATCTCGTCGGGCTGGGTCGCTCACACCATGACGGGCTCGCCGTCGGGGTCGACCACCCACCAGTTGCCGCCGATACCCTGACCCCGGTTGTCGCCGGGGGCGATATCGAGCGAGTAGTAGTAGAGGGGCCAGTCGTTGTAGGTCACCTGCACGGTCCCGTCATTGCGCTCGACGGAGCCGAGGAGATCGGGGTCGATCCCCGCGCCGACGCCGACATCGCCGTCTTCGAATGGCGGCCAGGTCACGGCGCAGGCGCCATTGCAGGTGGGAGTGCCCTGGTTGTCGGGCAGGAACAGATAGAGGGTGAACCCGTCTTGGTCGACGAGGATTTCACCCACGTCGGGATCGTCCGCAGTCGTCAGGAATCGCCCTGTGGTCGCCACGGTCGTGGTGGGCGCTCCGGTCGTTGTGGTGGCGGCTGCCGTGGTCGTGGTGGCCGCCGTCGTCGTCGTAGTCACCGTCGTGGCAATGGTCGTGGTGGCCGGGACGGTGGTGCTGGTGGTGGTGGCGTCGTCGTCGCCACACGCCCCGACAACCAGCGCCATCACCACCGCCAGAGTCAAGCGGGTGAGCCTTGGCATTTCCCTCTCCTGGTTTGGAATCGAACGGTAGGTGACAGCATTCCCCCCGGCGATGAACCCCAACCTGGGGTCGCCAGCGGTTGCCGGGCCTGGCGCTATCGTGCCGTGCAGATCAGGAGGGCCATGAACCAGTTCAAGCGCATTGTGATCGCCGTCGGGGTGCTGATGCTCGTCGTCGCCGCATGTGGTGACGACGATGCAACCACCACCTCGACGACAGCCGGTACCACGACGGTCACCACCGGCACCACGCAACCGGCCGGGGATGCCGGTGCGGTGCTGATTGCCGGGTTCGCGTTCTCACCGCAGAGCCTGACGGTTGCGGTGGGCACGACCGTTACCTGGACCAATCAGGACAACGTGGCCCACACGTCGTCGTCAGACGACGACGTCTGGGACGGCCCGGTGGCGGCGGGAGGCACATTCGACCTCACGTTTGACACCGCTGGGGTATTTGCCTACCACTGCAACATCCACCCGTCGATGACCGCGACGGTCACCGTCGAGGGCTGAGTTCTCGACGAGCACCAGGGCCGGCCTTCGGGCCGGCCCTGGTGCGTTCAGGAGAGCAGGAGCTTGTCGAGCCGCCGGGCGGTTACCGCCACGCCGATGGCGCCCATGCCAACCAGGAACCCGAGGTGCCCGGCGATGCTCCAGTCGAACGACCCGAGGGTGCACGCCCGGATCAGCTCGACACCGTGGTACAGCGGGGAGAACCGGGTGATCGTCTGGATCGCCTCGGGGTACACCTCCAGCGGATAGAAGGTCCCGGAGAACAGGAACAGGGGCAGCGTGACCATGTTCACCAGGTCGAAGTC
>Ga0326597_10005036_pt1 | contig 18455 bp, 18 predicted proteins | sample RVTome_12_FD_203789 | JGI IMG/M metagenome (GOLD analysis project Ga0326597, IMG submission 203789) | Soil microbial communities from uranium-contaminated site in the Upper Colorado River Basin, Wyoming, United States - RVT100D185 | ecosystem: Environmental > Terrestrial > Soil > Contaminated >... | reverse complement strand
CGCAACCCGATATGAAAAGACCGCCCAGAATTTCCACGCCATCGTCACAATCGCTGCAACAATCATATGGATCAGATAACTGTCCACACGACCTAGCGCCCGATCACTTCGCCGGAATAGACGCCCCAGAGATCGGCCTGCTCGATCCAGCCGTCATAGCCGCCGGTTTCCACTTCGCACCAGAGCCCGTTGCACTGCTCGACGCGGACCACCACCTCCGGTTCGATCTGGGCCACCGCCTCGGCGCCCTGGCTCGCCGTGCCGCGCAGCACCCGCAAATCCATGTCGCGATCCCACGGCGCAACCACGGCAGTGCGTTCGCCCGACAGGAGGCTGTGAAACACCCACCCCTCCTCTCCTTCCGAATCCCGGATCATGCGCCAGTTCTCGAACTCGCGCGTGATCTCGACCGGCAGACCGGCGCGCTGGAACTGCCAGGCAATCGGATGTGTCTGGCTGGGCCCCCGGCGCACATTGACCCGCTGGTTCTTGAGGCTCACGAAGCGCGGAACGGGCAGTCCGCTTTTGCCGATTTCAGGCGACATGGCGTCGTGCACCGGTGTTGCCGCGTGCGCGCCGGACGGTGCCTTTTCATCGAAAAGCCCCGTCAGTGGTGAGGCCGCAAGAGCGCCGGCTATAGCCAGGCCAATCCATTTCAAGCGTCGGAAATGCCGTCTCATGATGTGAATGCGATCCCCTCCTCGGCGCGCCGCCCCGGCGCGCCACCGACATGTGTTCCGATTTGCGGCGCTTTGTATCGGCGGGTCCATTTGCTACAGAGAACGGCGTTCGGGACCGGTCATCGCCGCCGCACCGGAGCGTTCCGGCGAAGCTATCTGTCGCCGGTTAAGGAGTCTTGAATCCTTGAAGGTCCACGGAGCGTCGTGATGCCAGCAAACAAGCCGCGCGTCGTGGTTACGCGCAAGCTGCCCGACATAGCCGAAACGCGAATGCGCGAGCTGTTCGACACGGTGCTCAACGATGACGATCACCCGATGGACGCGGCCGAGCTGATCGCGGCCGCCGGGCGCTGCGACGTGCTGGTGCCGACCGTAACCGACCATATCGACAGGCATGTCATCGCGGCCGCCGGGGCCGAATTGCGACTGATCGCCAACTTCGGCAACGGCACCGACAATATCGACGTCGAGGCGGCCCTCGCCCGCGGCATCACGGTTACCAACACGCCGGGTGTTCTCACCGAGGACACCGCCGACATGACCATGGCGCTGATCCTCGCGGTTCCGCGCCGCGTTGCCGAGGGCGCACGCCTGATGCGCGATCACCCCGAGGACTGGAAGGGATGGTCGCCGACCTGGATGGTAGGCCGGCGCATCTTCGGCAAGCGCCTCGGCATCGTCGGCATGGGGCGCATCGGCCAGGCCGTGGCGCGCCGGGCGCGGGCGTTCGGCCTCCAGATCCACTACCACAACCGCCGCCGCGTCCCGGCGCCGATAGAACAGGAGCTGGAGGCGACGTACTGGGACAGTCTCGACCAGATGCTGGCACGAATGAACATCATTTCCGTCAACTGTCCGCACACGCCGGCAACCTACCACCTGCTGTCGGCCCGGCGGCTGGCGCTGCTCCGGCCGGACGCCTATATCGTCAACACCGCGCGCGGCGAGATCATCGACGAGGGCGCGCTGGCCGCCATGATCGAGGCCGGCGAGCTTGCCGGCGCCGGGCTCGACGTGTTCGAGCACGAGCCGGCAGTCGATCCGCGGCTCCTGAAATCGGACCGCGTGTTGCTGCTGCCGCATATGGGATCGGCCACCATCGAAAGCCGCGTTGACATGGGCGAGAAGGTCATCATAAATATCAAGGCGTTCACCGACGGTCACACGCCCCCCGACCGTGTGCTGCCGTCGGATCTTTGAGCACGGAGCCCATGCCCGACAGAAACGCCCGCCGTGCGGAAGACGCCGAGCCCCGCCTCGGCTCGCCCTATCCCGCGCAATTCCAGAAGGAGATCGCGGGACGCGCCAAGTACCTGCTGGGCGACCTGTTCGGCCTTGACCAGTTCGGCGTCAACCTGACCGAGCTGCCGCCTGGTGCGGCATCCTCGCAGCGCCATTGGCACTCGGCCGAGGACGAGTTCATCTATGTCCTCGAAGGCACGCCGACGCTGGTGACCGACGATGGCGACGAGCTGCTCGGCCCCGGCGACTGCGCCGGCTTCAAGGCCGGTGCCCCCAACGGCCACTGCCTCGTCAACCGCGCCGGCAGCACGGTGCGTTATCTCGAGATCGGCACCCGCAGGCCGGACATCGATGCCTGCGAGTACCCGGCCATCGACATGCGGCTCGAGCCCGACGGCACCGGTCGGCGCCGTTTCGTGCGTCGCGACGGGACGTCGTATTGACGCGGCCGCCACCCGCCGCGCAGGGTTACCCCTCCCCGGTCAGCGGATTTGCCGGGTTCCAGTCATAGGCTACCTCGTCGAACCGCATCGCCAGGACATCGACCAGCAGGAGGCGGCCGACCAGCGGCGCGCCGATGCCGACAATCAGCTTCAGTGCCTCAGCCGCCATGATCGTTCCGACGATGCCCGGAACTATGCCGAGGATGCCGGCCTCCTCACACGCCGGCACGGTGCCCTCTGGCGGCGGCGTCGGATAAAGGCAGCGATAGGTCGGATTGGGCCGTCCCTGCGGCCCCGTCTCGAACGGCATGAGAGTGGTGACCTGGCCATCGAAGCGCCCCACCGCCCCCATTACCAGCGGAACGCGCTGGCGCCAGCACGCATCTGACAGCGCGTAGCGCGTGGCGAAATTGTCCGACCCGTCGAGCACCACGTCGTGGCCGGCGACCAGCTCGTCCGCATTTCCCGCGTCGAGCCGGACATCGCACCTCAGCACTGCCACGTGTGGATTGATGCGGCCGATCGCGGCCGCGCCGCTCGCCGTCTTGGGCTCGCCCACCATGGCCGTCTCATGGATCACCTGGCGCTGCAGGTTGGACAGCGCGACGCGGTCATCATCGGCGATGGCGAGGGCTCCGACCCCCGCCGCGGCAAGATAGATCAGCGCCGGGGCGCCGAGCCCGCCAGCGCCGACGACCAGCACGCGCGCCTGCTTCAGCCGCTGTTGGCCGGGTCCCCCCACCTCGCGCAGCACGATGTGGCGGGCATAGCGTTCGAGCTCTGAATCGGAAAGCGTCATGGCTCGGCCGGTCCGCTCAGCCGCCGGTCGACCCAAAGCCGCCAGCCCCGCGTGTGGTTCCGTCCAGGCTCGCGACTTCGATCAGGCTGCAGCGTGTCACCGGCTGGATCACGAGCTGCGCGATGCGCCCGCCACGCCGCAGCCTGAAGCGCTCCTCGCCGAGATTGATCAGCAGCACCATGATTTCACCGCGATAGTCCCAGTCGATCGTGCCGGGCGCGTTGAGCACGCTCACGCCATGACGCCGGGCGAGCCCGGAGCGCGGCCTGACCTGGGCCTCGTAGCCTTCCGGTAGCGCGATCGCGATTCCGGTAGGGACCAGACGGCGCTGACCCGGTTCGAGAGCCAGCGGCACGCCCTCGTCGAGCGCCGCCGACAGATCCATGCCGGCCGCCCCGGCACTCTGATAGGCCGGAAGATCGAGTCCCTTGCCATGTGCGAGGCGGATGATGCGTACCGCGATACCGGCCGGGCCGGTCACGTTCATTTCGCCGCCACCCGCAGGGCCAGCGCATCGGCGATACGGCCGACGAGGCGCGTAGCGACCTCGCCCTTCGTCATCTCCGGCCAGCTTTCGACGCCGGCTTCGGTGACGATATGCACCCGGTTGCGCTCGCCCCCCATCACACCGCCGGCCGCCGACACGTCGTTGGCGACGATCCAGTCGGCGCCTTTCGGCGCGAGCTTCGCCGCGGCATTGGCGACGATGTCCTCGGTCTCGGCGGCAAAGCCGATCACCAGCCGCGGGCGGTTGCGCGCGCGACGGCCGATGGTGGCGAGGATATCCGGATTTTCCGCCAGCCGCAGCGAGGTCGTCCCGCCCTTGCCGTCCCTCGCCTTCTTGATCTTGCGCTCCGCGCTCGCCTCCGCCCTCCAGTCGGCGACCGCGGCCGAGAATATCGCGATGTCGGCCGGCAGCGCCTGCCTCACCGCGTCGAGCATCTGGTTTGCAGTCTCGACATGCACGCTCGCAACGCCCGGCGGATCGGCGAGCGCCGTCGGCCCCGCGACCAGCGTCGTCCTCGCTCCCGCCGCGGCCAGCGCGGCCGCGATCGCGTAGCCCTGCTTGCCCGAAGAGCGGTTGGCGATGTAGCGCACCGGATCGATCGGCTCATGCGTCGGACCGGCCGTGACCAGCGCACGCAGGCCGGAAAGCGGCATGTCGCGACCGCCCAGCACCTTGCCGATCGCCGCGACGATCTCCTCCGGCTCGGCGAGCCGGCCCAGCCCGAACTCGCCGCACGCCATTTCTCCCTCGCCCGGCCCCACGACGTGAACGCCGTCCTCCCGCAGCCGGGCGAGATTGCGCTGGGTCGCGGCATGGTGCCACATGCGCACATTCATCGCCGGCGCGATCAGCACCGGCTTGTCGGTCGCGATGAGCGCCGTCGATGCCAGGTCGTCGGCGTGGCCGTTGGCCATCTTCGCCATCAGATCGGCGGTCGCCGGCGCCACCACCAGGACGTCGGCATCGCGCGAAAGCTCGATGTGGCCCATCTCCACCTCGTCGCCGACGTCGAACAGATCGGTTCGTACCCGATCGCCGGTGAGATGGGCGAGACTGAATTCGGTGACGAAGCGGGCTCCCGCTCTGGTCAGGATGGCACGGCAGGCCGCTCCCGCGCGCACCAGCAGGCGCACGGTCTCGAGCGACTTGTAGGCGGCGATGCCGCCGCCGACGATCATAAGAATTCGCTTGCCCTGCAACTCTGACATTCCGGTCGCTCCGCTCGCGCCCACGCTGTCACGGACACATTGCGGCTTTCAACGCCAATTGGCCGTCAATCTTACCAGATTTGCGCGAGCGCGATGACGGCGAGCGATATGGCGCCGACCCACCAGATCGCGGCCGGCACCGGCCGATCGCGATCTGCCCGCCCACCCCACGCATCCTCGCGCGTCGTCGCGGCAAAGGCGGTGGCAGCGCGCTCTGCCTGTTCCAGCAGTTCGGGCAGGTTCTCGACGATACGGCCGATGCTCGCCGCCCCTTCCGCCGCGTCCTTGATGCGACCCTCCGGCGACAGCCGCCGTTCCATCCAGCCGCCGACCACCGGCCTCGCGGTCGTCCACATATCGAGCGCCGGATCGAGCGCGCGCGCGACGCCCTCGGTGACAACCATGGTCTTTTGCAGCAGCAGCAGCTCCGGGCGCGTCTTCATGTCGAACTGCTCGGTCACCTCGAACAGCTGGGTGAGCAGCTGTGCCATCGAGATCTCCTCGGCCCTGCGGCCTGCGAGCGGCTCGCCGATGGCGCGCAGCGCCTGGGCGAATTCGGCCGCCGTATGCCGCACCGGCACGTAGCCCGCCTCGAAATGCACCTCCGCCGTGCGCCGGTAATCACGGGTGATGAAGCCCCACAGGATCTCCGCGAGGAACCGCCGCTCCTTCATGCCGAGGCGGCCCATAATGCCGAAATCGACGGCGACCAGGCGACCCTCGTCGTCGACGAACAGATTGCCGGGATGCATGTCGGCGTGAAAGAAGCCGTGTTCGAGCGCCTGGCTGAGAAAGCTCTGGATCACGACCCGCGCGATCTGCCTGAGATCGTGCCCTGAGGCCTCGAGCCCACGCCGGTCGGACAGCGCAGTGCCGTCGATCCACTCGCTGGTCAGCACGCGTCGCGCGGTACGCGCCCAGTCGACCCGGGGAACGCGGAACTCCGCCTGCCCTTCCATGTTCTCGGCCATTTCCGACATCGCCGCCGCCTCAAGTCGGAGATCCATCTCGATCTCGACCGAGCGCTCGAGCGTCGCCACCACATCGACCGGGCGCAGCCTCCGGCTCGGGCGGTGGCACAGCTCCACCAGGCGCGCGGCAAGGTAGAAGCCTTCGAGCTCTTCGGCGAACCGGCGCTCGACGCCCGGCCGCAGCACCTTGACTGCGACCGGCCCCTCGTCCGTCTCCGCGTGGTGCACCTGCGCGATCGAGGCTGCCGCCACCGGCGGGCCGAACCTGGCGAACACCTGCCGCGCCGGCGCCTTGAGCGCGCGCTCGACCTCCGCCTCCGCCTCGCTCGCCGCGAAGGGCTCGAGCTGGTCATGCAGCATCGCCAGACCGGCGGCGCCGCGCAGGCCGATAATGTCCGGCCGCGTGGCAAGGAACTGGCCGAGCTTGATATAGCTCGGTCCGAGCATGGTCAGCGTGCGTGACAGCTCCTCGCTGCCCGCCTCGCCGTCTCCGGCAAGCCAGTCCGATATCCGCCTGAGCCCGGCCGGCATCGTCTCGGCGAAACCCATGACACCGGGCAGCCCGGCACGCGCGAGAACGACGCCCGCGCGCGCCAGGCGATAAAGATGAATTGGAGCCTTCAGCCAGGACATGGGGCGGTTCTAAAGCATTTCCCGGACCACGGGAATCGCTGCCCCGTTCGGCGTCGCGCGCCCGGCCGGCCGCCGCCGACGGCTACAGCCGCCACCCCGAATGCATCGCCGCGATGCCGCCGGCGAGATCGCGGAATGCCACCCGTTCGAACCCCGCGGCCGCGATCATCGCGGCGAATTCGTCCTGCGGCGGAAAGCGCCTGATGCTTTCGACCAGGTAGCGATACGCTGCCGCGTTTCCGGTAACCGCCTGACCGAGCAGCGGAATGACCCGGTCGGAATAGGCGTCGTAGATATCGTCCAGCAGCGGCACCGAGACGTGGCCGAATTCGAGGCAAAGGAATCTGCCGCCATGGCGCAGCACCCGGAACGCCTCGTCGAGCGCACGCTCGATGCGCGTGACGTTGCGGATGCCGAAGGCGATCGTCACCGCGTCGACGGCGCAGTCCGCGAGCGGCATGCGCTCGGCGTCACCGGCGACGAAGGCGACGCGCGGCGCGAGCCTCCGTGCTTCGGGCCGGCGCTGACCCTGTTCCAGCATTGCCGGGTTGACGTCGATGATCAGACTCCGCGCCGCGGGCCCCGCGGCGTCGAGCACCCGGTAGGCGACGTCTCCCGTACCCCCGGCGACGTCGGCATGGAGATAGCCGCGCTTGCCCGCGCCCGGCGCGAGCCACGCGACCAGCGCACCCTTCCACAGTCGGTGCAGACCCCCCGACATCAGGTCGTTCATCAGGTCGTATCGTCCGGCGACGGTGCTGAACACCTGGCCGACGCGCGCGGACTTGGCGTCCATTTCGACGCGCTCGCTGCCGAAATGGGTATATTGCACGCCGTCATTCGGGCGGCGCCCCCTCGGTGCTTCGTCTTGACCGGCCATGCGGCGGACTGTAGCGCATGCCGACGGATGCGCCCAAGCATCACCGCGTCGCCCATGATCGGGCCTGGAGCCGACCGATGCCGGAGCTTCCCGAGGTCGAGACCGTACGCAGGGGTCTGCGCCCGGCAATGGAGGGCGGCGTGATCGAGCGGGTCGAGCAGCGCCGCCGCGACCTGCGCTTTCCGCTGCCGGCGCGTTTCTCCGCAAGGCTCGCCGGACGCCGCGTCGTCGCCATCACCCGGCGAGCCAAGTATCTCCTCGCCCATCTCGACGACGCCACGGTGCTGATCATGCATCTCGGCATGTCGGGCCGCTTCGCCGTGTCCCACGAGTGCGCGGCCGGCGCGGGCGCCCGCTCGACCGCCCGGCGCGAGGCGCACGAGCACATCGTCTTCCATATGTCCGGCGGTGCCAGGATCGGCTACTCCGACCCGCGCCGCTTCGGCGTCATGGATCTCGCGGCTGGCGACAGGCTCGCCTCCCACCGGCTGCTTGCCGGACTTGGCCCCGAGCCGCTTGCGCGTGAATTCTCACCGGCCTATCTGAACCGCGCCCTGCGGGACAGGCGCACCAGCATGAAAGCGGTACTGCTCGACCAGCGCGTCGTCGCCGGCCTCGGCAACATCTATGTCTGCGAGGCCCTGTTTCGCGCCCGCGTCAGTCCGCACCGCGAGGCGGCGTCCCTCGCCGGGCGGCGCCGGCCGGGCCGCGCGCTCTGCCGCCTCGTCGATGCCGTCAGGGGCGTTCTGCACGACGCCATCGAAGCTGGCGGCGCGAGCCTGCGCGACCATGCCCGGACCGACGGCACGCTGGGATATTTTCAGCATTCCTTCGCCGTCTACGACCGCGAAGCGGGCGCCTGCCCCCGCTTCGGGTGTCATGGCACTGTCGCGCGCGAAACGCAGTCGGGACGCTCGACCTACTGGTGCCCGAATTGTCAGCGCTGACCGGGGCGGGGGCGGCTTGACTCACCTGGCCCGCGTCCCGTCATTTCCGGCGGACCCGGTTCGCCGCCAGCCGTGAGGAGAAGCCGCAATGGCCTTCAAGACCATCATCGTTGAGGAACGCGGCGCCGTCGGCCTGATCACCCTCAACCGTCCCGACGCGCTGAACGCACTGTCGAGCGAACTCATGGGCGAGCTCAACGCGGCCCTCGACGCGTTCGAGGCCGATGCCGCGATCGGCTGCGTGGTGGTCACCGGCTCGTCCAGGGCCTTCGCCGCCGGTGCCGACATCGCGGAAATGGCGGAGCTCGGCTTCGTCGGCGCCTACGGCCGCGATTTTGCCGGTTCGTGGGAGCGCATATCCGCGGCCCGCAAGCCGATCATCGCTGCCGTTGCCGGCTATGCGCTGGGCGGCGGCTGCGAGCTCGCCATGATGTGCGATTTCATCATCGCCGCCGACACGGCCAAGTTCGGACAGCCCGAGATTACTCTGGGCATCATGCCGGGCTCCGGCGGCAGCCAGCGCCTGACCCGCCTCGTCGGCAAGTCGAAATCGATGGAGATGTGCCTCACCGGTCGTACCATGGACGCCGCGGAGGCCGAGCGCTGCGGCCTGGTGAGCCGCGTCGTCGCCGCGGACGATCTGGTCGAGGAGGCGGTGCGCACGGCGCAGAAGATCGCCGCCATGCCGCGGCTTGCCGCCCTGGCGGTCAAGGAGTCGGTCAACCGCTCATACGAGACCAGTCTGGCCGAGGGTGTGCGCTTCGAGCGGCGCATGTTTCATGCGCTCTTCGCCACCGCGGACCAGAAGGAGGGCATGGCCGCCTTCCTCGCCAAGCGTACGGCGAAGTTCACCAACAGCTAGCGCTCGAATCCGCTCGCTCTTCCGCGAAGCGCCATCGGTTGACGCCGCCGGGGCCGCGGCCTATAAGCTGCGCGCCCTGGGCCGCGGGCCGACGTCCGCGCCGTTGATGCAGGCATGAACAGGCATGGCGAATACCAAGTCGGCGAAGAAGATGGTGCGCAAGATCGATCGCCGCACCGCGCGAAATCGCGTGCGGCGCAGCCGCGTGCGCAGCTTCGAGCGCCGCGTCGAGGAGGCAATTGCGTCCGGAGATCGCGAAGTCGCACGCCAGGCACTGAAGAACGCCGAGCCGGAGATCATGCGCGGAGCCCAGAAGGGCGCTTTCCACCAGCGCCGCGCGTCGCGCAAGGTGTCGCGGCTGGCCAAGCGCGTCATTGCCATGCAGGCCTGACCGGCGCTTCTACCGCTGCCAATCTTGAAAAATTCGGCAAGTTGCAATGCCGTAGCCTGGATAACTGCGGGCGCACCGCGCAATCGTCGCATTCTGTGCCGATTCCGGCGCCGCTATGCCGGGAGGCCTCGGCAAATTTTGCCGGGGCTGAAAACGCTCAAAATGCGCGGCACAAAAACGGTTAAAGTTCAGCGCCTTGCGGTTTCCGTGTCCAGCACACGCTTGCTGCGATGCTTTGGGGCGGAATTTTCTGGGCATTGACCTGTCAATTCGTTGACAAGAATTTGACATAATTGGCCTTCCCGGCGCCTCCACGATTTCGACGGCATCACGGGTGTTTGCATCCAGAACCCGCCACCGTCTCGCAGCCGATTCAGGGCGCTGCCGCAATATTGCCGCGACCACCGATCCAAACCGCCTTGCCGCCCTCCGCACTCCCCGCTATCGTCGGCACAGGCTTGGGGAGGCCAATACTCTTCACTATCCGACGGCATCCATTGCCGAAATTGTCGATTTGCAAGAGGTCGTGAATCGCTTGTTGGTTGAAAGTGCAGGTTTATATTTAAGTATTCTGCCTAACTAGCGGCTTCTTCTTGACGATTATGGTTTGCATGGCCATGCGATGGCCGCATCGGGAAAGTTGTGCCTGAGTTATAAAACGGTCCAAGAGATTGTAGTTAGGGTGGGGTAACAATGAAAATTGAGATAATGGACGTGCCATCCGGCTATGCCGGCAACGTGTCCCCCGAAACGGCGTGGCACACGCTTGGCGAGGATCGCCTGGCCCAGCTTGTCGACGTCCGAACATCCGCCGAATGGGCCTATGTCGGCGGGCCCGACCTGAGTCCGCTCGGCAAGGAGGTCGTGCGCGTGGAATGGCCGAGCTTTCCATCCATGCAGGTTTCCGGGGACTTTGTACATGATCTCTCGGCCGCGCTCGAAGAACGGGGCGTGACCCCGGACACGCCGCTGTTCTTCATCTGCCGCTCCGGAGCACGCAGCTCGCGTGCCGCCGAGGCCGCCACTGCCGCCGGCTGGCGGCACTGTTTCAACATCGCAACCGGATTTGAGGGGGACCGCGATGCGCTCGGCCATCGCGGCTCGGTCACCGGCTGGAAGGTGGATCGCTTGCCATGGACACAGAGCTGATGATCGGGGGCCAGCCGGCGGACGCGCTGAAGGCCGATGCCAGCCCGGCGCAGAGCGGGGGGCGCCAACCGAACTTCGCGGAGCGGCGCCGCAGCGTGGCGGCGGCCACCGGGGACAACGCCGTTGGCGGCGAGGGGGGAACTGAGGTGACGAATACCGTAGATGCGGTTCAGGATGCATGGCGGCGTGTGAGCGAGCGTCTGCGCTCGCTGATCGGCGAGGATCTTCATTCAAGCTGGTTCGCCCGGGTGGAGGCGGAGAGCTTTGAGGCCGGCACGGTCACGCTTTCGGTTCCGACGCTCTTCCTGCGCAGCTGGATACGTTCGCGCTACAGCGACAAGCTGCTCGGCCTGTGGTGCCTGGAGGATGAGGCTGTCAAGCGCATCGAGCTGCGCGTGCGCTCCCATGGAGAAGCGGCCCGCGCGCGCCGGCGCAGCGAAGCCGAACTCGGCGCGGCCTGTGCCCGCGTCAACGGCCATGTCCACGCCGGCGCCAATGGCGATGGCCGCGTAATCGCTGAATACGCAAGCGAGGTCGACAACGGCATGACCGACTATGGCACCCCACTTGATCGTCGCTTCACCTTTGCAACCTATGTGAAGGGCGGCTCGAACGCCCTCGCCCATGCCGCTGCGCAGCGGCTCGCGACCGCCGAGCCCGGCGATCCGGTCGAATTCAACCCGCTCTACATCCACGGCCCCGTCGGCACGGGCAAGACGCATCTCATGAACGCGATCGCCTGGGAAATCAGGCGCCGGTCGCGTGAGCGCAAGGTCCTGTTCCTGTCAGCGATCCGCTTCATGAATTCCTTCTTTGAAGCGCTGAAGGCGCGCGACACGATCTCCTTCAAGAAGCGGTTCGCCGCCATCGATGTGCTGATGATCGACGACATGCAGTTCCTTCAGGGCAAGGCGGTCCAGCAGGAGTTCTGTCACATTTTTAATGCGCTGGACGATGCCGCCCACCAGATCATCATTGCCGGCGACCAGCCGCCCGCGCGCCTCGAGGTGCTCGACGATCGGATGCGCTCGCGCCTTTCGGGCGGGCTGGTGGCGCAGATCGGCCCGGCCGATTTCGAGCTGCGCCGCGGCATTCTCGAAAAACGCGTGGCCCAGCTTCGCGCCGGTGACGCCAAGATCATCATTCCCGCGCCGGTGCTCGATTTCCTTGCGCGCCGCGTGCAGAGCTCGGGCCGCGAGATGGAAGGCGCGCTCAACCGCATCATCGCTGATCACAGCCTCAACAAGCTGCCGATCACGATCGAGCAGGCGGCCGAGTCGATCCGCGACCTGGTGAGTGACTCCCACATCCGCCCGGTGATGATCGAGGACATCCTGCGCGCGGTATCGAGCTACTACAACGTCACCCGCCAGGACCTGCTGTCGGCCCGCCGGCACAAGAGCGTGGTTTTCCCGCGCCAGATCGGAATGTACCTGGCCAAGACCCTGACTACCCGCTCGTTGCCCGAGATCGGGCGCAAGTTCGGCGGCCGCGACCACACCACCGTTCTGCACGCCGTGCGCAAGATCGAGGGGCTGCTTGGAAAGGACAACGAGTTGCGCCAGTCCGTGGATAAGCTGAGCACACAGCTTCGCGAATAGCCGGATCCGCGCGCGGCCGGCCTGCGCTTGGCGCTGGAACCCCCGCCGACACCTGATATAGTCCGCGTTCCGTGCCCGCTTCAGGGCCTGCTCCGGGCTGCGCGCAGCCCTGAAAGACGGGGGACGCGGTCACGAGGGAGGCGCATGAAAGTCGTCATCGAGCGCAACGTGCTGCTGCGCGGGCTGAGCCATGTCCAGAGTGTGGTCGAGCGGCGCAACACGATACCGATATTGTCCAACGTTTTGATCGATGCCGACAGCGCCGGGCTCAGACTGACGGCGACCGATCTCGACATTGAGGTTATCGAGACTGTTCCCGCCGAGGTCGAGCGCCCCGGCGGCACCACCGCGCAGGCCCATCTTTTGTACGATATCGTGCGCAAGCTGCCCGACGGGGCGCAGCTCGAGCTCGAGGCGAATGCCGGCGACCAGCCGCTCGCGCTCAGGTCGGGACGTTCCGACTTTTCGCTCCAGACCCTGCCGCGCGACGACTTTCCGGCGCTCAGCGAGGGTGAGCCATCGCACCGCTTCACCATTTCCGCTCCGGACCTCAAGCGCCTGGTCGAACGCACCCGGTTTGCCATCTCCACCGAGGAGACGCGCTACTACCTGAACGGCATCTACCTGCACCAGGCCGCCGCGCCGAACAGCGCCAACGGCTCTGGAACGCTGCGCGCCGTCGCCACCGACGGGCACCGGCTCGCCCAGGCCGAGCTGCCGCTTCCCGAGGGCGCCGCCGGCATGCCCGGCGTCATCGTTCCGCGCAAGTGCGTGACCGAGCTCGCGCGCCTCATCGACGAGGCCGAGGGCGATGTCGATGTGGCGCTCTCCTCCTCCAAACTGCGCTTCACGTTTTCCGCGTTGCGCCTCACCTCGAAGCTGATTGACGGCACGTTCCCGGACTATGAACGCGTCATTCCCCATCAGAACGACAAGCGGCTCACCGTCGAAAGGCGGCTGTTCGCGGAGGCGGTCGATCGCGTATCGACGGTGTCAAGCGACCGCGGCCGCGCCGTCAAGCTCGCCATCGACGGCGATACGCTGACCTTGTCGGTCAATAGCCCCGAAGCCGGCACCGCGACCGAGGAGATCGCCGTCAGCTACACTGCGGAGCCGCTGCAGATCGGCTTCAATCCGCGCTATCTGCTCGATATCACGTCGCAGCTGGAGAGCGACGAGGCTCATCTCCTGCTTTCCGACGCCGGCGCGCCGACGCTGATCCGCGACCCGGCGGACACCGCCGCCCTCTATGTGCTGATGCCGATGAGGGTCTAGAGCGCAATCCGACCGGAGCGAAGCGAGGATCGATAAGATTATGCGGCCAAAACAAACAGATAGAGCGTCCATCCGATTCAATTAGATCGGATTGCGCTCTAGCGAACGTCAGCGAAAATGGGTGCCGTTCAGTTCGCCGGCCCGATACCGACTGGCGCTGACGGCTCGGACGCCTCGCCCGTTTCGCGCGAGCGCTCGAAGGCGGCGCCCAGAATCGCGGCCGCGCCCTCGAAGCCCTGCCCCGGGCCGCCGACCACCGTGTGTGGCACAAGCCGGCTCACCAGCTGCACCAGCTCCGGCCGCCGCTTCAGGGGTCGACAGCATCTTGTCGAGCGCCTGCAGCAGCGCCGTCACCCCTGCCGCACCCGCCTGAGCGTCAGGTTGACCCGCCCGCCACCGGGAAACAGGCCAGGGCGCATCGCCAGCAGCGTCGAGCTGCCGGGCATGATCCGGTCGACGCCGTGGAACGCGAGCCGCGCCTCACCGCCAAGCACCACAACGTCGCCCGATCTCAGACGCAATGACCTCGTCGGATCACGCCGTAAGAGCCCGCCCAGGCGAAACCTGCAGTCGTCGCCAAGCGAGACGGACACGACGGGTGCCGCAAGGTCGTCTTCGTCCTTATCGCGATGCACCCCCATGCGGGCCGCCGCGGCGTAATAGTTGACGAGGCAGGCCTCGGGCCGGGCCGGATAGCCCGCCACCTCGTCCCACAGTTGCAGCAGAATGTCCGGGATCGGCGGCCACGGCCTGCCAGTGACCGGATGGCACGGCTGGTAGCGGTAGCCGCTCCGGTCCGCGAACCACCCGAGCTCGCCGCAATTGGTCATCGCCACCGACATCGGCCGGCCCGAACCCGGCACCCTCGGACGGTAGAGCGGCGCCTGCGCGATCACCCCTGCGATCGCCTCGACGATCTGCACCTGACGGTCGCGGTCGAGCCATCCTGGAAGAATGCGAAACCCCGCGATATCCATTGCACTCCTCGCTCCGGGCTGCGCATTGTCATCGGCGACGGCGAGCTCCGATCCTCTCCCGTGTCCGTCCAGGCATTCCCGGACTGACGCTTTCGCCGGCGTAATGTTCATGTCTTGCAGCGAATCCGCGTGCTCCCTATATAGCGTTGCGAACACGCGTTTGTGACATCCAACCAGTATTCAGGGGGCCGGCGCGTTCCGCGCTGCTCGGGCGCTTAGTCAAGGCCCGGCCGGCCTGCCGCAGAGAAAGGATCCGTTTGATGTCGAAAGTGATTGGTATCGATCTCGGGACCACCAATTCATGCGTTGCCGTCATGGACGGCAAGGACCCGAAGGTGATCGAGAATGCGGAAGGCGCCCGCACCACACCGTCGATGGTTGCCTTTTCCCAGGATTCGGAGCGCCTCGTCGGCCTTCCCGCCAAGCGCCAGGCCGTCACCAACCCGGAAAACACCCTGTTCGCAGTCAAGCGCCTGATCGGCCGGCGCTACGATGATCCGCTGGTGGAGAAGGACAAGAGCCTGGTCTCCTACAAGATCGTCAAGGCCGACAATGGCGACGCCTGGGTCGAGGCGCGCGGCACCAAATACTCGCCGTCGCAGATTTCCGCTTTCGTGCTCCAGAAGATGAAGGAGACGGCGGAATCCTACCTCGGCCAGGAAGTGACCCAGGCCGTGATCACGGTTCCCGCCTATTTCAACGACGCCCAGCGCCAGGCTACCAAGGACGCGGGCAGGATTGCCGGCCTCGAGGTGCTGCGCATCATCAACGAGCCGACCGCCGCCGCGCTCGCCTACGGTCTCGACAAGAAGGACGGTGAAGTCATCGCGGTCTACGATCTGGGCGGCGGCACCTTCGACATCTCGGTGCTGGAGATCGGCGACGGCGTATTCGAGGTGAAGTCGACCAACGGCGACACTTTCCTCGGCGGCGAGGACTTCGACATGCGCCTCGTCGACTACCTGGCCGGCGAGTTCAAAAAGGAGCAGGGCATCGATCTGCGCAATGACCGCCTTGCCCTGCAGCGCCTCAAGGAGGCAGCCGAGAAGGCCAAGATCGAGCTCTCCTCGTCGCCGCAGACGGAAATCAACCTGCCCTTCATCACCGCCGATCAGGCCGGTCCGAAGCACCTCAACATCAAGCTCACACGCTCCAAGTTCGAGAGCCTGGTGGAGGATCTGATCGAGCGCACGATGGCGCCGTGCAAGCAGGCGCTGAAGGACGCCGGCCTCAAGCCGGGCGAGATCGACGAGGTCGTGCTGGTGGGCGGCATGACGCGCATGCCCAAGGTGCAGGAGATGGTCAAGTCCTTCTTCGGCAAGGAGCCCCATCGTGGCGTCAATCCCGACGAAGTGGTGGCCATCGGCGCCGCCATCCAGGCCGGCGTTCTGCAGGGCGACGTCAAGGACGTGCTGCTGCTCGACGTGACCCCGCTTTCGCTTGGCATCGAGACTCTGGGCGGCGTTTTTACCCGGCTGATCGAGCGCAACACGACCATCCCGACCAAGAAGAGCCAGACCTTCTCTACAGCGGAGGACAACCAGTCCGCCGTCACCATCCGCGTCGCCCAGGGCGAGCGCGAGATGGCGTCCGACAACAAGATGCTGGGCCAGTTCGATCTCGTCGGCATTCCGCCGGCGCCGCGCGGCGTGCCGCAGATCGAGGTTACGTTCGACATCGACGCAAACGGCATCGTCAATGTCTCGGCCCAGGACAAGGCGACCGGCAAGGAACAGTCGATCCGCATCCAGGCCTCGGGCGGTCTTTCCGATACCGACATCGAGAAGATGGTCAAGGACGCCGAAGCCCACGCCGACGAGGACAAGAAGCGTCGCTCGGTTGTCGAGGCCCGCAATCAGGCCGAGTCCCTGATCCACTCGACCGAGAAGACGCTTGGCGAGCTCGGCGACAAGGTGTCGGAAGCCGACAAGAGCGTCGTCGAGGCTGCCGTCGCTGAGCTCAAGTCGGCTCTCGAGAAGGACGACGCCGACGCCATCATGCAGAAGTCGGAGGCTCTCGCCCAGTCGTCCATGAAGCTCGGCGAAGCGCTCTATCAGTCGCGTGCCGACGCCGAAGACAAGGGCGATGACGACGAGGGCGGCGCGAAATCCGGCGAGGATGTGGTTGACGCCGATTTCGAGGAAGTCGACGACGACGACCAGCGTAGGAGCGCAAGTTGAGTTTTGGCGCGGCCACCCGCTCGGTTCGACTGATGCATTGACATGGATCACGCCCGTGGCTGTCATCGGTGCGATGACAGCCAAGGGCTGTCCGGCGTGCGCTGCGGGGGCTGACTTCACGGGTCATGGCAAAACGCGACTATTACGAAGTCCTCGGCATCACGCGCGAGTGCGACGAAAAGGAGCTGAAATCAGCCTTCCGTCGCCTCGCCATGCAATATCATCCCGACCGCAACAACGGCGACAAGCATGCCGAGGCCAAGTTCAAGGAAGCCTCCGAGGCCTATGAGCGGCTGAAGGATCCCCAGGCGCGCGCCGCCTACGACCGCTTCGGCCACGCCGCATTCGAGGGCGGTGCGGGGGGCGGGCCGGCGGGCGGCTTCGACGGCAATTTCGGAAACGCCTTCTCCGACATATTCGACGAGTTTTTCGGCGACTTCATGGGCGGCGGCCGGCGCCGCCGCACCAATGCCGGGCGCGGCTCGGATCTGCGCTACAACATGGAGATCACGCTCGAGGAGGCTTATCGCGGCAAGACCGACGAGATCACCGTGCCGAAGAGCGTCACCTGCGAGGAGTGTTCCGGCTCCGGAGGCAAGGAGGGCAGCGAGCCGGTCGCCTGCCAGACCTGCGGCGGCAGCGGCAAGCTGCGTGCGAGCCAGGGCTTCTTCACCATCGAGCGCACGTGCGTGACCTGCCACGGGCGCGGCCAGGTGATCAGCGACCCTTGCGCCGTGTGCCGGGGTCAGGGCCGCGTTACGCGCGAACGCGTGCTCTCGGTCGAGATCCCCGCCGGCGTCGAGGACGGTACCCGCATCCGCCTGACCGGCGAGGGCGAGGCCGGGCTACGCGGCGGACCGCCAGGCGATCTTTACATTTTCCTCTCCGTGGCGCCGCACGAAGTGTTCCAGCGCGACGGCGCCGACATTTTCTGCCGCATACCGATTTCGGTCGCCAAGGCGTCGCTCGGCGGCCATGTCGAGGTTCCCACCGTCGATGGCGGACGCACGCGCGTCTCGATTCCGGAAGGCACTCAGTCCGGACGCCAGTTCCGCCTGCGCGCCAAGGGCATGCCGGTGCTGCGCCAGGGCCGCTTCGGCGACATGTATCTTCAGGTCACGGTGGAGACGCCGGTCAACCTGACCCGGCGCCAGCGCGAGCTTCTGGCCGAGTTCGAGCAGGCCTCGAACGAGAGGACCAATCCCGAGAGCCACGGCTTTTTTGCCAAGGTCAAGGAGTTCTGGGACGGCCTCAGCGAGTAATGCTGTCAGGGCAGGCGCCGGCCCCCGCCTGTCTTGCCGCGCCGACGGCGGCGCGCGCACCCGTCACGCATCGCTCCCTGTTCTCGGATACCCGACATGCCAAATTCACTCCCCGCCGTCCTGCCGGTGGCCCTGCTCCTGTGCTCCAACGTCTTCATGACGCTCGCCTGGTACGGCCATCTTAAATTCAAGGCAGCGCCTCTCATGCTCGTCATCCTGGCGAGCTGGGGCATCGCCTTTCTCGAATACTGCCTCGCCGTGCCCGCCAATCGTTACGGCCACGGCTATTATTCGGCCGCCGAGCTGAAGACCATTCAGGAAGTCATCACGCTTGCGGTGTTCGCCGGCTTCTCCATCGTCTACCTGAAGGAGCCGCTTGGCCTCAGCCAGCTTGTCGGCTTCGCGCTGATCGCACTCGGCGCCTACTTCGTGTTTCAGCGCTGGTGA
>Ga0326597_10005035_pt1 | contig 18465 bp, 22 predicted proteins | sample RVTome_12_FD_203789 | JGI IMG/M metagenome (GOLD analysis project Ga0326597, IMG submission 203789) | Soil microbial communities from uranium-contaminated site in the Upper Colorado River Basin, Wyoming, United States - RVT100D185 | ecosystem: Environmental > Terrestrial > Soil > Contaminated >... | reverse complement strand
ACAATCTTGACCCCTTTAACACGGAGTTCATCGCACGTTTTGTAAACATCGGGTACGCCGAGGGCGATATGTCCAAAGCCGTTACCGATATTGTAAGCGTGCGTGTCCCAGTTATAAGTCAGCTCGATAACCGCATCGGTTTCTTCCGAACCATAACCGACAAAGGCGTTGGTGAAGCGGCCCGACTCATATTCTCTTTTCTTTAAGAGCTTCATACCGAGCCCGTCGCAATAGAACTTCAGACTTTCATCGAGATCGTTCACCCGGATCATGGTATGTACGATTTTCATAACTATCTCTCCTGTGTTGGATTATTCAGCGTCGTTTAGAATCTCATCGGTAACGCCCGATTTCAACCCATCGCCTTAACGAATCCACGTAGCGTCGCTTCTCGGTCTTCGCCGGGGCAGTTGGAGGGAATGATCGCGATCGAATCCTGGCAACGACCCACCGGTCCAGCGATGGCGAGCTATCCCTGCCGAATCTCTATCAGGAAGGCGCGCGATGGTTGATTGATTTCATCGCGCCGAGAGATCGGCTGCCGAGGTTATAGCCCGTTCCGAAAGAATAGTATCTTAGGGTGGAGAGTTCGCTCTCCAGACCGGCTAGAGCCTCGGCCAGCTCGCGGGAGTCTCCCAATTCGGCTAACTCCTCGACCCTCTGTGATACGGCGCGCGCCCGCTGCGCGCCAATGTGTCCCAGCGACGACGCCAAGAAGTGGGCGGTGCGAGCAACCAGGTGACCATCCGATCGGGCCGCCGCGCGACGAATTTCTTCCAGCAGTTTCGGCCGCGCGGCCTGAAAGATGCGTGTTATTTCGCCAAGCAATTGTTGGTCTCCTTCGACCTGAGCGAGCGCCTCCGTCACGTCCAGAACGCGGAGGGAGTCCGCTGAGTGGGTCGCGGGTTCGACCGAGCGCAACGCTTGGGCACCGTTTGCAATGCGCCCCAAAACCGCCCGAAGCTCTTGCGGATTGATCGGTTTGGAAATGTAGTCATCGAATCCCCAGGCGAGACATCGATCTCTGTCCTCCTTCATGGCGTGCGCGGTCAGCGCGACGATGGAGGATTTGTGTCCTCTCTCGTTTTCCAACATGCGGATTTTGCGGCATGCTTCAAAGCCGTCCATTTCAGGCATTTGCAGGTCCGTTAAAACGATGTCGTAGGGCACGAGCTTAACCGCTTCCAGCGCTTCTATACCGTTGGCAACGACGTCGGCTCGATGGCCCAAATTTTCCAAGAGACTTGCCGTCACTTTTTGATTGATATGGTTGTCTTCAGCGACCAGGATTCGCAAACGTTGCTGCTTTTTGATTTCGGCCAGCGTGTGGCGGGTGATAAATGAACGTCCGTCGTCCGGTTCCGAAGCATCCCCCGTCACCACGGCTAAACATTCGCTGAGACATGACAAGCTGACCGGTTTCGTCAGATAGGCGTCCACGCCGGCCTCTCTGGCGAGTTTGGCATCACCTCGTTTCGCCACCGAAGTCAGGAGTAAGAGTCTCATGGAGTGGTGGTGAGGGTCCTGTTTAATCGCTCGGGCCAACTCCAGACCTTCCATTCCCGGCAACCTAGAGTCCAAGATCGCCAAGTCGTAGGGCTCGCCCCTCTCGGCGGCCTCGCCGATGAGCTCGAGTGCGGCCCGGCCATCCTCCGCGCTTTGGCTCGTGACACCCAAGGAAGTGACGTAATGTTCGAGAACCATTCGACTGGTTGCGTTTCCTTCGGCGATGAACGCCCGTAGGCCGGCTAGTTTGGCGCACGGCGTTATCGCATGATGATAACCGTTGCGCAGTGTCAACAAATCGACCGTAACCCAAAAGCTGGTGCCTTTTTCCAGCCCACAGTCTACGCCGATCTTTCCCCCCATGAGCTCGACGAATTTTTTGCAGATGGCCAACCCGAGGCCGGTCCCGCCGTATTTTCGGGTGGTGGAGGCATCCACCTGGGTAAAGGCGTTGAATAGCCGATCCTGCTTGTCCATGGGAATCCCGATACCGGTATCGCTCACGACAAAACGGAGCGTGGCATAATTGGCGTCCTGTTGAACGACGCTGACGCGAACGACGACCTCACCTTCCGCGGTGAACTTCAACGCATTGCCAACAAGATTCGATAAAATCTGCCGCAATCGACCCGGATCGCCCTGCACCATCGCCGGCACGTCATAACGCACAAAACTGATCAGCTCGACCCCTTTGTCCTCAGCGGATTTGGCAAACAGGTTCACGACGTCGTCGACAGTGCTCCTTAAATCAAAGTCGATCATCTCCAGCTCGATCTTGCCGGACTCGATTTTTGAAAAGTCCAAGACCTCGTTAATGATGTTGAGTAATGTATCGCTGGAGCGCTTAATGATTTCACAATATTCTCTTTGTTTGGGAGACAGCTCGGTTTCCGAAAGAAGCCCCGCCATGCCGATAATGCCGGTCATGGGCGTTCTTATCTCATGGCTGATGTTTGCCAGAAACGTCGACTTGGCCTCGTTGGCCGCGTCCGCTTGTTCTCTGGCCAGCTTGATCTTGTTGCTGACCTCCGCCCGCGCGACGGCATTATGGATCAGTCCGGCGAGGAAGCTCTCGACGCGACCTTTAACCAGATAGTTTTGGGCGCCCCGGCTGACGCAGGCGGCGGCCAGAGACTGGTCCTCGCGCCCGGTCAAGATGACCACGGGTGTCTGCGGCGCCGATTTCTGCACGGCGTCGAACGCCCCAACGCCCGTGCTGTCCGGCAGGCCAAGATCGAGCAAAATGAGATCAAAGTTTTCGGCGCGGAGGGCCGCCTGGGCCGCCGTAAGAGTGCTTTCAACTCGGAGGCTGGTGGGCCGATTCTCGTCCTCGGCGACTCGTTCTAAGATCAGGTCTGCGTCCCCAGGGTTGTCTTCCACGACCAGCACGCGGAGCGCGCGCTGGTTGGTATCGGTCGCGATCATAACACGACTCCTGTCGGATTCATCGTTTGCCTTTGTCCTAAAACTGCTCTGGCAACCGCTCTTTCTCCGGCACTGGCACCGGCATGGGGTTGTAAGTCCCGGGGGGCTCGAGCAGCGGTCTTTTGACGGTGCCCTCGTCCATTTTGCCGCCTCGGCGTCGCGTTTTTTTGGACGTGTCTTCCCTCATTCAGGTGCATAACGAACCACGGAGAACCAGAATTCCTCGATGCCTTTGATGATTTGCCCGAAGGCGTTCAAATCCAAGGGCTTGGTGACGTAGGCGTTTGCAAGTAAATCGTATGACTTGACTACGTCCTGTTCAGCTTGGGACGAACTCAGGATGACCACGGGGATGCGGCGCAGAACCGGGTCGGTCTTGATTTCCGCCAAGACCTCGCGTCCGTCCTTGCGCGGCAGGTTGAGATCCAGCAGCACAAAATCGGGTCGCGGCGCGGCACGGTATACGCCCTGCTTGCGCAGGAAAGCCATGGCCTCCACTCCGTCTGCAACTACGTGGAGGTCATGCAGGAACCTGCTGTCCGTAAGTTTTTCCCGCGCCAGATCCGTATCCGCCGGATTGTCCTCCACCATCAGAATCTCGATTTTCTTGTTCATCGATAACTTTCCTTTCGTTCGTTGAGCAGGGAATCGAAAAGAAAAAATGCGTACCCGCACCAACCTCTGACTCCACCCAGATCCGTCCCTTGTGCCGCTCGACGATTTTTTTGGCGATGGCGGGGCCGATGCCGCTGCCCGAATATTTTTGCCGCTCGTGCAAACGCTGGAAGATCACGAAGACGCGCTCATGAAACTCACGAGCGATACCGATGCCGTTGTCCTTGACTGTGAAAACCCAATTCGAGCCATCCTGCGCCGCGGAAATCTCCACGCGCGGCGAAGCGTCGCCGCGAAATTTGATCGCATTACCGATGAGGTTTTGAAAAAGCTGGGCCAGTTGGGTACGGGCGGCAAGCACGACGGGCAGGCCACCGACGCAGATTTCCGCTCCGCTCTCCTCGATGGCTTTGGCGAGATCCTGCCGCACCTTGGCGACCACGTCGGCGCAGGCAACGATCTCGAAAGGTTCGCCGCGGCTGTTCACGCGGGACAACGCCAATAGATCGTTGATCAGCTCTTGCATGCGCCGGGCGCCTTCCACCGCGTAGCGGATGAACTTGTCGGCCTTCTCGTCGAGTTTGCCGGCGTAGCGCTCGGCCAGCAGATCCGTATAGCTGGCCACCATCCGCAGCGGCTCCTGTAGATCGTGCGAGGCGACGTAGGCGAATTGTTCCAATTCGTTGTTCGATCGCATTAACTCTTCATTGAGCAACCGCAGCGCCTTGTCCGCCCGCCGACGTTCGGTGATGTCTTCGTTCACCGCCAGAAAATGCGTGACGCGGCCCGCCTCGTCGACAATCGGCGAGATCGAGGCCCTTCCCCAAACAGCTCGCCGTTCTTTTTCCTGTTGAGGATTTCGCCGCGCCATTCTTTGCCCGCGGTGATGGCCTGCCACAGACGCTCATGGACTTCCGGAGGCGTGTGGCCTGACTTGAGGATACAGGGGCTTTTCCCCAGCGCTTCCGCCAGTGAATAGCCGGTGATCTCGGTGAACTTGGGATTGACGTACTCGATGGAGCCGGTCGGGTCAGTGATGACCATAATAAGCCGGCGATTGCTCCACGCAGCGCGAGAGCTTGCGCAGTTGTTCTTCCCGCCGTTTTCGCTCTGTGACATCGCGCAGGATGGCGGTGAAGGTTCCGCGGCCGGCGGTGTCCGTGCGGGAAATCGAGAGCTCGACCGGAAACTCCACCCCGCCCGCCCGCAGGCCGGAAACCGTAGCCAGCCCGTCTCCGGCGCGGTTGCTCAAACCCGTCGCGGCGAAGTTCCGAAAATGTACCGCGTGCCCCCGACGTAACCGCGGTGGAATCAGCCGCTCCAGCGATTGGCCGATCATTTCGCTGGCAGAGTGACCGAACATTCGCTCCGCAGCGGGATTGAACAGCAGGATACGCTGCTTCTCGTCCACGGAAACGATCGCGTCCCTGGCGAAATTGACAACTCCGCGGAAGCGATCCTCGCTTTCGGCGAGTCGGGCGGTGCGGTCGCGAACGCGCCGCTCCAGTTCCGCGTTCAGCCGGAGGATTTCGGTCGCAACCTGCTGTCGGTAAATGGAGGCGGTCGCGATTGCGCCCAACAGGATGAGCGACCCGACCACGAGAGCGATCACGCCGGTCCGGAAACGCATCTCGGCGAGGATTTCATCCGCATCCACCTTGGCCACCATGAACCAGAGCGACCCGGGAATGGGCCGCAGGTCGGACAACACTGCCACGCCGCGATAGTCTCTGCCCTCGAACACACCCTGCCTGCCGAGCACCGCCTGCACGGCGGGAATATCGGTGCGGGTCAGTGGCAGGCGCAGGATCAGAGCTGTGTCGGTCCGATGACGGGCCTCGTTCAGGAATAGGGTGGAATCTCCGTCGCGCTGCACGATGAAGGTTTCAGCGCTGCGGCTGGGCGTGGGCCACTTCTGGATCAGCGGATAAAGGTAGGAGGCCGCGTCGCTGCGCAAAACTACCACGGCCAGCGGCTCTCCCGCCGGGTCCCGCACCGCCGCCGCGACATCGAGTTGGATAGTGCCGTCAGAATCGCGGAACAAGTCGGACAGCACCGCCTCCCGGCGGGCGAGGGCCGCCGCGATGACCCGTTGCGTGGCCGGGCTAATCGTGCCGGGAGAGTCTTTGGCGGCCAGCAGGAGTTTTCCGTCCCGGGCGAAGAGAAGTGTATCTGCATAACCACCGACGATCCGTTCGATCTTCAAAAGCTCCCGCAATTCGGTCCGGGCCCGGCCGCGCGGCTTGGGCACAAAGTCCGCCACGGCTTTTCTTACGAAGGAAACATCCATCCGGGTGGCGTCATGCAACCGCCCTTGTCGCCACTGCTGAATCTGCCCGGACTTCAATTCACCGATGGCGGCGATTTCTTCATACTTGCTCTGGCGGTGTCGTGTCGCCGCCGCGCGGTAATACCACCACCCCGCCGCCAGCAGCAGCAAGGTCAGCGCCGCGAAGGTCCACACCAATTTCCGGCGGGACAACTCGGCGGGAGGAGATTGCGGATTCTTTGCGTTCATCGGTGCGGTGTCTCGTCGGTGATTCCGTGCTCGAACTCTTGCGCGCTGCTCTGATCGGCTTCGTCCAGACCCTCCCTCTCGTAGGGCTGCGGCTAGCCCAATTGTCGGGCCGGTTCGTTGATCTGTCGCTTCGACTCAATCATCCTTAGCTCGCGGCCATGGTCCACGACGACTTTCTTGCGGCGCAGGAGCGCGTCCAGATCGAAGCCCAGCGAGGCGACGTTATCGGCGAGATCCTTGCCGGTTTCCTCGAAGCTGATGAAGACGCCTGGTTCGTTGAACTCGCACGCGCTGCGGACGATGAATTCCGTCGCCAGCAGCGTCTTGCCGCAACCGGCCGCGCCGCAGATGAGCGTGGGCCGTCCCTTCGGTAGGCTGCCGTCGGTGATTTCGTCCAGGCCGCGAATGCCGGTGGGGCAGTTCGGCAGACTGTATGCGGGTTGATTCCGGTTAAGGATTTTCTGGTTACCTATGGGCCGAGATGTCGACCCGCCTCGGATCAATGCGTGGGCATCGGCAGCCGAGTTGGGCCGATCGCCTGTCCGGTGAGATGCGCCGGAAGATATTTGCTTCATTACGAGACCCTCATACGGTCCTCGACCAAGAGTATTCGATGGATATTCCTTATAATCGTTACAGCGTCAGGTTTAATTGCCTCCAGCGCAGCGGGATAGGTGCACCACGGCAGACATGGTCTCGACCGGACAGGTCCCCGGGAAGAATCTACTGGTCAAGCGATCGTCGGAACCGGCGTTCTCAGTTTTTGCCAAGCCCGTTCCCGTGAAGTCGTTATGAAGCATGGAGCGTGAGATAATGGTGCATGGCTTTCAATTCACGCAGCAGCCAGGGATACATCGCGGCGAGCAGGTCAGACTTGCGGGCGGCGCCGCCCTGGTCGAGTTTCGACAATATGGCGATCACTCTCTCGGCTCTGACCAACCTCGCTCCCTCGATAAGGTCGTCCATTGCCAGGGGTTCCCACGCCTTTTCGCCGATTTGCTTTTCAAGAATGTCGATCTTGGTTTTTACGATTTTTGAAAACTCTTCGAGGATTTCACCGAAGGCTTGGGAGTCCAGACCCATTTCAGACATGGTTTGAGCGGGGCGACGCACGATCGGCCGCCGCTGGGCGAAAGCCTCGTTGACTTTTTGCATCAGACTCTCCGCCCGGATGGGTTTAGAAAGATACTTCCAACCTTGCTCCGGGATCCACTGATTGACGGCCTCGGGCCTTTTGGATGTGCAAACCAGAATCGGGATATCGCACCATTCCGGGCGTTCTTTAATCCTCCTGACAAGCTCGACGCCATTCATATTGGGCATCGCTACGTCGGTGATGAGAAGCTCGATCTCTGGGTGTTTCTCCAAGTACTCCAACGCCTGGCTCCCGTCTTGAGCCGTCAACGTATGGCACCCATGCTTATTAAGGGTGTGCTCCAATACCTTACTGCTTACCGGATTATCTTCCACGATCAGCACGTTCATTCGAAGCCTCCTTGACTAGAAGTTACGGCATGGTATCTCAGCCGTCGACGCGATCGAAGCAATCGCTACATTGGCAAGGCCGAGCGCCATGCTGACTGCATCGGACTTAAATTGCTTTTCTTAAGTAAAACCAGTACTCCAAGGCCGCATTCTCAAATCCAAGCAGCGTCATGTTGCGACCGAGACTTTCTGATACAGTAAAAGGGGTCAACGTGTGTGGGGCTAAGAGAGCGACACAAGAGCGATCTTGCAATAAACACAACAGGTTAGCTTCATCACGGGACTGCCGGCTGCGGTCGCCCAAAGATCCGCACCCAGACGGCTCCTGATCCCTTGTGAATCGAATGCGGAACCCCAGTCAAAGCGGACTTAAGAGGGCAATGGGGCAGAACGAGAACCGCGTCGATTTATTGACGTGCATCGCTCCTAACCCAGGCGGCATCAAACAAGCGGAATTAACTTCTCGGCGGAGCGAACTCTACCAAGCCCGTCGCCGTCGCGAACCTGCGAATCCTCGCTTCCCGGTCTTCGCCGGGGCAGCTGTAGGGAATGATCGCGATCTGCTGGATGCCGGTTCTTTTGATGCGTTCGATCTGTGCGCGGCACTGATCCACCGTTCTAGCGATGGCGAAATTTCCGACGAGCCAGTCGGGGATCACATCGGCGTGGTTATTCAGCCGACAAAAACCTCGGGGACCCCCCTTATTTTCCGCAGGCGTCACGGCTGTGGCCAGATCAATCGCTGCAGCGTTGGTTTTCCAATTTCCCAAAAACTCAGGTTCCTTTGACGCGCTAAAATACCTTTGCCAAGCCGTTGTTTCTCCGTACGGAAACCGGCGTGACGCAGGAAGCGGCGGATATATTCGGCGGCCTCGCTGGCGCGAACATCCAAACACACCAGGGAATAGCCGCTGTGGCAGAAGAATGGGGCGAAGAAGCCTAGGTCGTGAGTAAAGAAAGTAGGACGGCGCAAACTGTGAAGCAGTGGAATGATCTCGGCGAGGTCCTTCATGCCTCGGCGTCCAATCTCAGTCCCGATATGCCTGAAATGAATTCGCCAATTTTGCAACTGGGCGCGCTGGCTGGCGATAATATTTTAGTCGAGGATGTTCACCCGGCACGACGGGCGAGGTTTTTCTCTGAGAATGAACGGGTCGTAAGCCGGACCGCCTCGGCAATGGCCGCTCGGCTAATGGTGCTGTCGTGCTCGGCAATGATTTCATCCCACGGCGTACCGGCGGCGACCATTTCCAAGACCCGGTTAACCATGATCCGAGTGCCGATAAACGTGGGCGTTCCATGACAAACAGATGGGTCAGCGACGATATGGCGTCCAAGTTTGATCCGTCTCATGTCTTGGCCTTTTATCTTGTTGCTTCAAATATATAGATGTAGCGTTCCGGTCGCAACCCGACGAGTAAACGAGAGCGCAGATCGGACTCTCTGACCCCTCGATGACGGGTCCTTGACGGCCTACCGATTTAGGTCCAGGAATTTCGGATCGAAGTTAACCCATCGCCCTGGCAAATCCCCGGATCGTCGCTTCCCGGTCTTCGCCGGGGCAGCTGTAGGGAATGATCGCGATCTGCTGGATGCCGGTTCTTTTGATGCGTTCGATCTGTGCGCGGCACTGATCCACGGTTCCAGCGATGGCGAACCTGTCGACGAGCCAATCGGGGATCACTTCGGCATGATTCGCCTGCTGGTCCATGTGGTGGTAATAGTCGTAGGTTTTGCGAATCTCTTCCAAAACTTTCTGCTCGTTGGGATCGAGTACGTAAGGCAACGGATGTGCGACCACGCGCGCGACGTGGGCTTTGACGGCGTCCTTCGCCGGTGCGTTGTCCGAAACGGCGCAGGGAACCCAGAGGACTAGGTTGATATCTTCAAGCTTTCGTCGCGCCGCCTTCGCGCCCGCGGCGATTTTTTCTTTAGCGTGAGCGATATATTCGTCGGCGACGCCGACAAGAACAATGATGCCGTCGGCGATGCGGCCGGAGAGCTCGAGCATCTTCGGGCCGCTGGCGGCGATATAGATCGGTACTTTGCTTTTGCACGGATGGAGCAGGTGAATCTTCCCCGTATCGAGTTGAAATTCCCTGCCGGCGAACAGTTCGCGCATCTGCTGCAACGATTTCTCGAAGTTCGCCAGCGTCGAAGGTTTCATCCCCATGGTTTCGACGGAGCTGTCGCCCAGGCCGATACCGACGATCATTCTTTCCGGCGCATACTCTTCGAGCGTCGCGTAGGCGCTGGCGAGAACCGAGGGATGGCGCGTGAGCGGATTGGTCACGCCGGTGCCGAGCTTCACTTTCGAGGTGCTTAGAGCCATCGCGGCCATGTTGACGTAAGCCTCGCGCCAGATGAGATGGGAATCACCGACCCAGATATGGCTGAAGCCCAGTTCTTCGCTCACCTTGGCCAGGTGAACCATCTTGGGCAACGGTTCGGTGGGGAAAAGACCTACGCCGAATTCGAAATTGCTCACGAAATATCCTCCTAACTAATAGCTGTCATTCCGACGCGAAGCGGAGGAATCTAAGATCCCTCACTTCGTTCGGGATGACACGCGACTAAACTTCCAATCATGCAAAATTACTCGCAACGCGCGGCGTGCCACTCTAACAGCATTCGCTGGCGACTCGCTCCGGCGGCGGCGTCTGCTGGCTGCGGCCGGCGACGCGGACCTCGCCGTCGATGATCACCGTCGAAATGCCCGGCAGGTCGCCTTTCGCGAACGAATCCAAAGCGTCCTTCGCCACCGAACCGGTGATCTTGTGCAAAAGAACTATATCGGCAGGCCGACCTTCTTCCAAAATTCCAAGATTGAGATCATGCGCCCGCCCGACATTGCCGGTCGCCATGCAAATGGTTTTTTCCGGCGCCACCTCGCCGACCGACGAAATGAACGCGATCTCGCGCAGGATGCCGCGCGGGATCACGCCGGTGCCGCCGGGAGTGTCGGTGCCGATGAGCACGCGTTCGAAGGCGTTCTTGGCTTTGACGGCGCGAATTAGGCTCAAGGCCAGGCGATAGTTGCCGGAGCTGCAGACTTCGGCAAAGCAGCTCGTTTCGTTGACGATACGGATCATGTCTTCTTCGGGCATCGGGATCGGCCCGCCAGTGATATGGCCGATGATATCGGGCTTGATCTTTTGCACCATGTCGAAGCCCGCCACCTGGCTCACCCCCGAGCGCGACACGCCGCCGGAGTGAATCTTTACTTTGATGCCGCGCGCGTGCGCCCAATTTACGTAGCGCTCCGCTTCGCCGTTGGGCAACAGGCTGTAATCGTAGAAGATGAATTTCACGAGCTTGATGCCGAGCGACTGAATTTCGTCGAAATCCTTCTCAGTTAATCCCGGCACCAAGAGCAGGGTTCCGGCATGGACTTTCACGCCCGACGGTCGCAGGTTGTCGTAGCAGCGCTTGGTCACAATGGCGACGGAAAGCGCCGTGCGCGCGTCCGGCGGCAGCGGCAGGCCGGGCAGATGAAGCTCCCCGGCGGAAATCAGCGCGGTCACACCGCCGTGCATATAGTTGGTGATCCACCCAAGCGAGTTTTGCGCCGGCGTATATTCGCCGATGGATGGATGGGAGTGCGAATCGATCAAGCCGGGAATCGCCGTGATGCCGTTGGCGTCGATGGTTTGATCGGCGGCTTGGCTTAGACCGTTGCCGATCGCTTGAATCACGCCGTCCTTGATGAAGATCGAATCCGCCTGGCGCAGCGGGCTCTCCAGTTTCCCAGTCACTAGCGTGCCGATGTTTTTGATCCGTAGAGAACCCATGATGAAAACCTCGGTAGTGAATATATCAAAGGGCGTTCGGGAGTAAAAGGAATGCGCTCATGCGATTAGACTAAAAACAGTTTGCGAATGATTCCGACGATCACGAGGCCGACGCCGAAGGTCACGACGATCGTTGCGCCGGTAGGGAGATCCCAATGATATGAAACAAAACAACCCAGGACGCTCACGCAAAAGCTCACCAGCCATCCCGCGCTGAGGCTTTTTCCAAGCTGCACCGTACCGATCGCGGTCCGCTCGACGAGAAGCATGGCGCAGACCGCCGGCACGACAAGGTATGAGAAGACCAGCAACACTCCTGCGATCCCGACGCTGGCGTTCACGACGAAACCGAAGGTGCTGTAGAAAAACAGGTCCCAGACCCATGATCTTTGGCCTTGCGCTTTTTCCCACTCGTTCATGTTGGAGTTCTCCCACATCGGTTTGCGCCATAGCCAATGGAGAACGCCGATGACCGCGTACAACAGCGCGGTCTTGGCGATGGTGCCCCATTGCACAAAGAGCAGGGAGCCTACGAGAAGATCTTTCACATGCTCCGCTCCGCCCGGCGCCCGGTCGACGACCAGGATAGCCGCAGCGGCTGAAACCGCGTAGATGATGCCGATGAAGGCCTCCTGCGGGATGCGCGCCCGCCGCGAGCGAGTCAGCGAAAAAATCACCGCGCCAATCAACGTAAACGCCAGCGACACCCAATAGGCCTCGGCGCCGTGGAGTTCCATCCCAAGGAGAAATGCGAAGCTCGCGCCCAGCGCGGCGAGCTGCGCCAGGGCGATATCGACGAAGATGACGCCGCGCCGTACGACGTGAAGTCCGAGGTAGACGTGGATGCCGGTCAGGACCAGGCTTGCGACAAAGGGTGCAGCCATGATGGCAAGAAATTCCTGCATAGGTACCTTTCCTATTTAAGCGCGTTGACTAACTTCCCGACGATTGCGTCGAAGAGCTCGCCGTAGCTTCGAATCGTCTCCTCGCCGCCCACGGAGGTCGGCAAAACCAGCAGTTTGGTTCCGGTCTTTTCCGCAATCGATCTTGGCACGTTTGGGTTCGTGTAGTTGCTCGCGATCAGCGCCTTCACTTTGCGTTGCTGCATGGTCCGGACCAGCTCTTCCAAATGTCTCGGCGAGGGCGGAATGCCGGGCTTGTCCTCGACGTAGCCAATGATGGATAGACCCAGCCACCTCATCAGATACTCCCACTCCTTGTGATACGTCACGATCTCCGTGCCGCGCAGCGGCGCCATCTGCTCCTCCCAGCGCTTGCGGCGCGCGCTGAGATCGTTCTCGAATGATTTTAGATTTTGCTCGAAGGTTGCCGATTCTCCGGGCGCCACCGTTTTAAGCTCCTGGGCGACTCGGCGCGCCATGATGACGCCGTTTCTCGGATCGAGCCAGTAATGGGGATTGCCCAGCGGGTGAACGTCGCCCTGGGCGCGCGATATCGGACCGGAGGGCTTTTCGAGAACGGAAACTCCTGGAGAGAGATCGACCACGACGAGAGAGGGATTGCGCGATCCCTGGATCAGCAGCGGCAACCAGCCTACTTCCAACTCCAGCCCGACGTTAAAAAGCATGCGCGCGCGATTGACGACCCGCACGTAGCTCGGCTTGGCCTCGACGAAATGGGGATCTTGATAGCCCTTGGCTATGCTCTCGACCGCGACACGGTCGCCACCGACCGCTTTGACGATCGCTGCGAGATCGGCCGTCGTGGCCACCACCGAGATCGGCTCCGCCGCCGCCAATGGCGCGGCTGGAATGACCAGGCATAGAAGCAAATGAAAAATGCGTCTCATAGCGCCTCCTAGTATTGGTGGGCCGGATGGGAGCCGATGGTGAAACTCAACTGTAATAGAACTTGATTCACCGGACCCCCGCGGTCCTGGGTCGTGTAGCTATGTTGAAGCCGCAGGGCGGAAAATTCGCTGGGCACGAGCGCGACGAGCGTCGTCCAGCGGTGCTTGCGGCCATCGTCGAGTTTGGGCACGCCGAGAAGATCATAACGCCCCTGGAGCCACCAAAGGCGCGAGAACTGGTACTGGAGCGAAGAATAAAGGCCGCCACCGCGGGAGGATGGATCTCGACTGCGATCCCGCTGAAAAAAAATATATTCGTTCTGCCAGATCAGCCTCTTTTCCATCGACTGGCGCAAGGGCCGCCATTTTATGGTCAGATCGGCACCGACGGCCTGCGAAAGCCGGTGACCGGCGTCGGAGTTCCGACCGGCAATATAGGAATTGCCGAGTTCCAGCGTCGTCTCATCGCTGAGGTCGAAGAAATTTTTCCAGCGGCCGAGATAGGCGCCGCGCGGCTTGGCGTCTTCCGACGCGCGAAACAAACGGTCGTTTTCCCCGGCAAGGCCTTGAAAGGTAATCTCGGAAAACCAGGACGTCGGCAGGAGGTAAGCTAGTCCAACGCCGGGCTCTTTGAGTCCTTCATCGCCGAACACCGCCTGGTTAACCAACGGCGGATCGATGAAAGGAAATTGATGCGCGTGGAGAAGATTATGTTTGCCGAAGCCGGCGAAGAACTTGCCGAGCTTCAGGCTTGTGTCGCGCGGCAGAAGGTCGTAGGGCAGTTGCTCCGACGTGACGTAACCTTCTTCTATTTCCGCATTGCCCGCCCGATTCACCGCGAGAATGAAATTCGCCTTCCAATACGGATCGACGTCGGCGGTGAACTGGAACTCCGCTTCCTGAAAATTGAAGCCGTTTTGAAAGTCCAAGCCGGTAAGCCGGCGAGTCATGGCGGGCCTGGAAGAGTAGCCGCCGCCGAAAAGCCCGTTGACGCTGATCGCGGGATTGAAGGCATTTGAGATTCCCTTCGCAGGCGGCGCTGATTGGGCGACCTGACTATCGGCTTGAGCCGGAGTGGACGGCGCTGCGGTGACGCTCTCCCGATTGGCCGCTTTTTCTTTCTCCAACTGCTCGATGCGCTTCAGCGCCTCCTGCAAGCGCTCGCCGATATCGCGCACCAGCGCTTTCAGCGATTCCATTTCAGAGAGCTGGGCATAACTGACTTGCGGAACCAGAAGCAACCAGGCGCAACAAATCGCATAAAAGAGGGTTCCCTTCCGAATTAAATCCATAATCACACCTCCCAAATGAAAGAACAGGTCGCCTCCCAAACAAAGGTGGGGGACCGCGACGAATTCCGATTACGAAATAAAAGGGAGACTAGAGGGAGACTGTGAAAGGAGGTGCGCGACTATGCCACTTGGCACCAAAAAGTGAACTGAAGAATTCATGAGACTCATTCCGAACCGGGTGGAAAACCAGAACTGGAGGCGAGTTCAAGAGAGCCGTCGTCAGACCGGTCTGCGTCCGGCTTCCAGAGAGGCAACTGCATTCTTTGACGACCTGGGCCGCTGCCGCCACGGGGTGAAAATGGAGGGGAAGAAAGAACACCGCAAGCAGTATGAACAACCCGACGAAGCGCCGGCGGCTTAGTCGGGCCAATCGATATCGAGGGGTCTGCACGACTGCCTGAATAACCCTTTGATCCCGGGTTGTCAAACCTCGGTAATCCGAAAGACATGATTTAAGTATGTATTAGGCGGAGATTTCCCATGACCGCCGATCATGGGCCGACTCATGAATAAATAAGGCAATTCTCACCCCCTCGGTGGAGCATGGTTGAGCCAGCGTTGGGGAATGGTAAACCTCTCGCGCCCCAGCGCGTCTAAAAGCTTTAGAATTGGGGCGAAAACGCCAACCGGCCTGAGTTGAGACGCGACCTGAAAGACAAGTTAGGCAATTTGACAAGCCAAAACTGATCGCCCGTGAACACCACCTTAGCTGCTGACTCGCGCACCGCTCTTGGCCGACTACTTTTCCCCTCCGGCTGTGCTAACTTAACAAGGATGGCAGCCATTGCGACGGGGCAGATCGGTGACGAAGAACTGGTGGCGTCAGCCCAAAAGGGGGATCGCCGGGCGTTCGAAGAACTTGTGGAACGTCATCAACAGAAGGCATATCACATCGCCTTCGACTTCGCCCGCGATCGCGAAGAGGCCAAGGATCTGTCCCAGGAAGCTTTCTTGAAGGCGTTCACGCATATCAGCCGCTTCGACGGCCGTTCGGGGTTTTACACCTGGTTTTATCGTATCCTTGTTAACGTCTGCCTGGATTATCGGCGCCGCGCCAAGCGCGCTCCCGCCGAGGAGTACAACGAGACCGTCGAGCGCCAGGTTGAACCCACTCACGTTTCCGCCAACCCGGTTGCCCCCGACCAGCTTGCCATAGCCAGCCAGTTGTCCCGCAAGGTCGGCGCGGCGATCGAGACGCTGCCGGCGAAACAGCGCATGGCTTTCATATTGAAAAATCATCAGGGACTTTCCATAAGAGAGATCGCCGAAACGATGGAAACCGCTGAGGGCACCGTCAAGGTCCATCTGCATCGAGCCGTGACGGCGCTCAGGCAAAGTTTGGCGGAGTTCGTATAGGAGTCGATTATGGTTGCGCGGGACAAACCGGCCTTGAAGGCGTGTCAAAACGTGGAAGAAGATTTGGTCCTTTACTACTACGGCGAACTGAAGGAAAGCGCGCAAAGCAATTGCGAAGCCCATCTCAAGAATTGCGAAACGTGCCGCGCAAGCCTTGCCGAAATGCGCAGCCTCCTGTCCATGACCGCCGCTCACGACGAGCCGGCGCAGACGTTTTGGGACGACTACAGCCGTGAGATGCGGCGCAAACTTGATGCCGTTGCGGAAAGAGAAACCTGGTGGCGACGTATTGTGGCTTTAGTCGCCTCCCTCCCCGTACCAGCACTGGCCACCGGCGCCGTCCTGCTGTTGGCTTTAACCCTGACCCTGGGAAAGGGACTTTGGCAGTCGTCTACTTCGGCGCCGGACGACGAAGCCTTGATAGAGGTGCTGCCAATGGCGGAGCAGCTCGACTTTTTCAGCGACATGGAGATCCTCGACAACCTGGACATGCTCGAAACTCTGGGCGGGCAGGGCTACGGAACCACCTGAGGAGTTCGAGAAGGAACGAGCCAATGAAGCGGATCATCGGTTGCTTGACACTGCTCTTCTCGCTGGTGCTATCGGGGCTGGCATCACCCGTTCGCGCGCAATCGTCACCGCAGCAAGACTCAGCGCCCCACGAACGGGAGGCCCTGGAGCGGCGGCAGCGGCTGACGCCGCAGGAGCAACAAGAACTTCGCGAGCGGTACCGACGTTGGAAGAACCTACCCGGGGCGGAAAAAGACGAGCTGAAAAGAAAAATGGAAAGCTGGCGCAAGCTTCCGGCCGACGAGAAGACCACGGTTCAGCGCAACTTCGAGCGCTGGCGCGATCTGCCGGCCGACCAGCGCGAGCGTTTGCAGGAACGTTGGCAGCGCTGGCGCGATCTGCCCCCGGAGCGCCGCGAGGATCTCAGGCGCCGGATGGAAAAATTCCGCGAGCTTTCTTCCGAGGAAAAACAGCAGCTTGGCGAGAAAGCGCGCAAGCGCCTGCGCGAAAAATTCGAGCGGTTGTCACCGGAGGAGAAAGTCAAAATGCGCGAACGGTTTAAAGACAGGCTGCAAAAACGTCAAAAGGATAACGACTAGGAACGACTCTATGATCGGAAAATCAACTAAAACGTTTCGGGGAACCGCCCCGAATTTTTACAGGAGGAAGACATGAAGATCGGTAAATCACTCGCTCTTAGCGCCCTGCTGTTCGCCGGGGTCTTGGCAAGCTCCCGCGCGGAGGCGCAACCCGGCCCCGGATTTCACGGCCCTCGGATGTTTGAGACCTTACAGCTTACCGACGGCCAAAAGGCGACCATCGACGGCTTGTTCGCGGCCAACCGGGAAAATGCTCGCGCGCTGCTCCAGCGTTTACAGGAGCAGCGGCAGCTCTTGAGAAACGCCGCCCAAGCCCAGCCCTTCGATGAGGCGGGGGTGCGCTTCCAGGCCCAGGAGCTGGCGAAGTTGCAGGCGGAGATGATGGTGCAACGGGCCGCCATGATGAATCAGATTTCGGGTATTCTCACCGCGGAGCAAAAGGCCAAGTTGCAGCAACTTCGAGAAGAGCGCAAGGCGCGTTTTCAGGAATGGCGCGAGCGACACCGCCCTCAAGCGAGCCAGCAGCAAGGATAACCGCTATCGATTTGCTGGAGCACTTCGGCAGGTGAGCACACCGCTGACAACCGAGAAACGAAAGGTCCATTTTCTGAACCGCACGAGCTTTGGTGCCACTCGCGAGACCATTGGACGCGTGACCCGAATCGGCGCACGCGCCCAGCTGAGCCCGAGAGAATTACGCGAGATCATTCAAGAGACTTCCTCGTAGGGGCGACCGGCCGGCTGCCCTGTGGACACGATAGACACGGTATAGTTGGGGCGCAATCATCGGAGCGACGCAGGCGCGCCGGTCCGGGCAGCGTAGGGGTCTAGCAACATAGCAACACTGATCGTTATCTACTGTCTTGCACCGAGGGTGCCTTTCCCCTGCGCTGACGATCTTACAATTCGTCCCACCGTCGTAAAATGGACTTTAAAATGTTTGGCGATTTCTTGGTAACTGTACGCACCGGTCTCGTACGCCGCACGAATACCGTCGTCTCGGTTTAAGTGTCGGCAACGAATCGCACTCAGCATTGGCGCTGGCGCCCGTTGCTGCACCCGCGGTATGTTGACATCTTCGTCTCGCTCCCCAAGCTTGCCCCGCATCTGCTCGACAAAGTCGTTGTCCCCTAAGTAGATTTGCCCTTTGAGATCCTTCCAGATGCTCTCTCCGCCCATTCCTTCCTCGACAAAATGTTGATACTTCCTTCTGGCCCGAAACCGACCCTTGCCAAACTCTCCCAACAAAACCTCGGTCGTCAGCCACGCCGGAGCTGTGGACTTGCCGATCATAGCGCCGTAACTGCTCCACGCCCACTGCTGAGGTTGCTTCACCATAGCGGCCCGGACCGGATTGAGCACCATGTAGCGGGCAAGTTCTAAAAGGTAGGAGTCCCTATCGACGGAAAATTTCAAGATAGATGTCGCATTGATTGTTCAAGGGAGATTCTCTGACGGTAGATAATCACTGTTCATTTTGGGACGACGCTTGGAGCTTCGATGCAATGATTGTAGCAGATCTTCGCGCCGCGGATTTTCACCCCTACCCGTACCCTCA
>Ga0326597_10005034_pt1 | contig 18467 bp, 12 predicted proteins | sample RVTome_12_FD_203789 | JGI IMG/M metagenome (GOLD analysis project Ga0326597, IMG submission 203789) | Soil microbial communities from uranium-contaminated site in the Upper Colorado River Basin, Wyoming, United States - RVT100D185 | ecosystem: Environmental > Terrestrial > Soil > Contaminated >... | reverse complement strand
GACGGCGCGGTATACGAGCGCTTGCTGGCGCGCGGTTATCGCCGTAGCGGAAGAGTCGTATATCGGCCGAGGTGCCGGGGATGCGCCGAGTGCCGGCAGATCCGCGTTCCGGTCCGCGAGTTTGTGCCCACGAAGTCGATGAGACGGGTGCTGCGGCGGAACCAGGACGTGAGGGTAGCGGTCCAAGAGCCGGTCGTCACGGAGCAGAAGTATCAGATGTACTGCCGGTACCTCGACGGGCAGCACGATTCGGCCATGAGCCGGCGGTTCGATGATTTTTGCGACTTCCTTTACGAATCCCCGATGAAGACGTGGGAGTTCGAGTATCTTCTGGGCGAGCGGCCGATCGGCGTCGGGATCGTCGACCGTTGCCCCGACGGGCTGAGCAGCGTCTATATGTATTTTGATCCGGAGTTGCGGGAGAGAAGCCTGGGCACGCTTTCGATACTCCGCGAGATTGAATATTGCCGGGACCTGGGGCTGTCTTACTATTACATGGGCTACTACGTTGCGGAAAGCAAGACGATGGCGTATAAAGCTCGGTTTCGGCCCAACCTGATTCTCGTGGGCGAGGATCGTTGGGTATCGCTCAGGGAGTAGGCGCACATCGTGGTCCTCGCGGCGAGCACCGGTCCGGACCTTTCCGGGCGGTCATTCAATCGGATACTGATCGTCAAGCCCAGTTCCCTCGGCGATGTTCTGCACGCCCTTCCCGTGCTGCACGGCCTGCGCCGGCGATTTCCAGAGGCGCGAATCGACTGGCTCGTGGCGCCGCCGTTCGCGGCGATCCTAGAAGACGTGGAGGGACTGGACGAGGCCGTCTTGTTCGACCGGCAGCGTTACTCCCGCGTGGGGCGGAGCCCGCGCGTAACGCAGAGCTTCGGAGAGTTCCTCAGTGACCTGCGCGGGCGGCGGTATGACCTGGTCATCGATTTGCAGGGGCTTTTGCGGACGGGCTTTATGGCGTGGGCGAGCGGGGCGCGCGTGCGAATCGGGTTTGCCGGTGCGCGCGAGGGGGCGTGGATGTTTTACACACACCGGATGCGGATCGCGGATGAGGACGCTCACGCGGTCGATCGGAATTACGCGGTGGCGGAGTTGCTCGGGTTTGAAGACGTGGAGATAGAGATCGCGATTTCTCTGCCCGGCGCGCTTACGGAGGAGGCGGCGCGGTTGGTCGATCCCAACGGGGCTCGGGGCGCTTGCGGGGGCGGCGCTTCGCGCATCGTGGCCGTCGTGCCCGGTGCGCGCTGGGAAACGAAGCGGTGGGGGGCGGAGAAGTTTTCGCAGACGATAGACGCGCTTCAGGAAGCCGCGGAAGTGCGCTGCGTATTGTTGGGCAGCGCCGATGAGGTTGACTTGTGCGGCCGGATAGCGCGAGCGTGCAAGAACGCGCCGGTCGACCTGGCGGGGCGGACGAGCGTAAGACTGCTGGCCGCGGCGATCGGGCTTGCGGACGCGGTGCTCTGTCACGATTCTGCGGCGATGCACCTTGCGGTGGCGCTGGGCCGGCCGCTGGTGTGTCTGGTGGGCCCGACGAGCCCCGGCCGGACGGGGCCCTACGGGCGCCCGGACGACGTGGTGAGGCTCGACCTGGAGTGCGCGCCGTGCTATCTGCGGAGATTGTCGCAGTGCCGCCATGAACATAAGTGCATGGAGGGGTTGGGAGTCGATGTGGTCGTTGAGGCGGTTGAGAGGTCGCTGGGCGCGGTTACCGGCTCGCGGGCTTGATTTGTCGATAATGCAATGCCGGGTCGAAGGCTCGGACCGGGTGGCACTCGCAAAAGGCGGAATTGACGGTTGGCTCGGTATTTCTACAGGTTGCGTAAGTTCCTGATGCACAACGTGCTGCACGCGGACGACACTCCCGATGCCGTCGCGCGCGGCGTCGCGATTGCGGTGCTGGTGGCGTTTCTTCCGCTGGTGGGGCTGCAAACGGCGATCGCGATCGGGCTGGCGGCGATGATGCGCGCGAACAAGGCGGTCTGCTTTCCCATCGTGTGGATCACGAACCCGTTCACGCTCGTTCCGATCTACGGGTCGTGCCTGGCGCTGGGGCGATGGGTGATGTCGTCGGCGCGGGCCAACGGGGACGCCGCGCTGCTCACCGCACTGGAGGAAGTGCCGCGGAAAGCGGGCTTTTTCGAGGTGCGTTTCTGGAAGGACCTTTTCCATTTTCTAACGGGGCTGGGGATAGAGCTTTGGGTCGGCTGCCTGATCGTGGGGACGGTGGCGGCGCTGATCTCCTATTACTTCTCGCGGCGCGGAGTGAACGTCTACCGCGAGCGGCGGCGGCGGAAGCTGCTGCGGCGCGAGCTGTTTCGTTCGCGGCACCGGGCGGCGCAGGTGGCAAGGAGCAGTGAGGTTTCGTGAAGGGGGCGCGAGTCAAGCGCCCCTATTTCTCGTTCAACTCGAAACGACCGGATGTGGCACTTTCTCAGGCGAAGCGGAGTCTACCGTTGAGTTAGTCGAATCGTCAGTGGCGGGCTCCACGCGCCGTGGGGGCAAATATTCGAGCAGCGCCGCTTCAATCTTCGTCGCTAGGGCGCGTAAGGGATCATCGTCCTTCATTTGATTTCGATTGAGCGAGTGCACAACCATGCTGGTGAGTTCATTGGCATCTCGTAGACCGAGTACCCGACCTAATAAGCTGAGCAGGTGTTTCCCGGGCAGGATCGCCAACATCGTGTTGTCACCTCTAGCAAGCGCATCCCGTACGCGCTGAGATTCCTCCTCGAAGAAGGTTTCGCTCTTACCCGCCAAGTCAACTGCGGACAGTGATTCGCTATGATTGCTCCGCGTTTGCCCGAGGTCGGTGACAATCTGCGCAGCGTTGAACGCTCCGTGAAGGAGTTCGTCGATCCGCGAGCGCGCCCGACTTGCTATCACGAAATTCAATGTTCTATCCCTAAATTCATCGCGCACCCGCGAAAGAAATGCACTCCAGGCTTCGCCTGTGTCCTTGCCCAGGTGCGCAGCTATGGCCGCCACGATCCGTTGATCGCAGACAACGCTCTCGATCTCATGCAATTCGAGAACATTCACGCCATGCGTTACCGCATTAAGAGCTTGGTCCGGGTAGAAATCCCGGTCGATCAAGCCGATCACTTCAGCAGCCACGACGCCGACCGTACGTAGGCCGGATACGGCTGCACATACCGCGTCACGGTTGCCAGCGGGAATCGCAAATGTCTCCTCGTCGTCAAACCAAGCCGAGAATAATTCACTCGCAAAGCCCTTTGCTGGTTCGCCCTCGAAAAAAAAGATTCGTTTGGCGTAGAATGGCAATGTTGCGGCTCCAAGGACTTCGGCCGCTATTGACGACGGAAATTCGTCAACATCAAGAGACGCAGCTTCATCGCCGGATCGAGCTATTAGGTAAGTGGCCTTCCGTCTCGACAGTGCGAAGTTCAGGTCGTGAGTAACGTACAGAAATCTACAATCTGGACGGAGCCGTTCTACTTCATCCCAGAAATTCACGGCAAGTCTGCTGTGCATGTGTAGTTCTGGCTCATCGACGATGATCACGGTCTGCTCAGCAGTCATGACACGGGCAGCCGTGTAAAGTACGGTCCTCTCACCGTCGCTCATTTGGCGCAACTGATAAGGTAACGATGGCGCACTGCCGTCAAGACGCTTCACCTTTGGGAAGAAGCCTCCGATTTCTAGTTTGCGCTTTGGAAAAAGCCTATTCCACAACTCTTGCAGGAGAATGAGCTTTGTGTCTGAAACGGGAGCCATTTGTGTCTTTCGTTCGATAGCCTGCTCATTCCTGCGCGTTAGCACGTCTGCGTGGTCCTGAATCAGCTTGGACAATACAAATTTGATTTCTTCCGTAGGCTGCCATGAGTACTTTCGCCACCGATCTTGTTGGGACTTAACATTCATCCGAAGCTGTTGTTCGTCAAGAACTGGAAGACTGTCTTCGACCCATGTACGTCTTTGCGCGCTGATCGCGCTTGCTTGGTTTTGCTCATCAATCTTCTGCGCAAGCTGCGTCTTGCCCGACCCGTTTGGACCGAGAATTACAATTGGCGACTCTCCGTCACAGTCCCCAAGACCGGGAATCTTGATTGGGATTTGTGCCATCGTCGGTTCTCCTAAGATAATCGCCTGACGGCAGTCCGAATGTTGATCGGCGTATCATCCGAAGTGCCCCGCAAAACATGAAGATAATACGGTTCTAGACTCTTCGCCAGGGCGGTGTGTCGGGCGCGGTAGTGGATGGCAGGGGACGAGCCGAGTCGCAGTGCGATGCTCGCGCGGTGTGCGCTCTTGGCAGACTTGCCCCCGGCTCTCTTCGGATGGGCTTTTGGCATGATACGGCTTTGGCGTGCGGCGGCACGCTCACGTAGCAAAGGTCGGTCGGGATCCTCGCGATCGCGAAGCGCGCCAGCTTTTTGATAGGCAGTGATGGCCCTACTCAAGCGGTTCTGGTGCGGCGCCGTCGGCAGCGAGCACCTTGCGCAGCAATTCCCGCACTCGGCGGGCAATTTCCACGGCGCGGCGTGCTTCGGACTCAGTGACCGGGTCATCCTCTCCCGGATACCTAGCGGCGATGGCGAACGGCGTGAGCTCCTCGGCATCCTTTAAGTCATCGGTCCAGGCGGCGCGATCGGCGCACAGTTCCAGAAGTCGAGCGATGTTGTGAGTGTAGGGGAAATCGACACCATGCAGCACGAGAAAGGCCTTGAGGTATTTCTCTGCACATTGCTGCGAATGGTATGCCACGAGACGAAACGGGCACCTATCCGCCAATGTAAGTAGATGCTCGGCCGCGCGCAAGTCTTCCTCGGCTAGCATCGCCCATTCGCGAACCTTCGCCATCAGAACGTCACGCGGTACTGTCATAGAGAATGCGTCCTTCGAGTGCGGCGGGGCGGGCGGCGGTCCCGGGAATCTCGCGGTTGATTTCGTACTCTTCGGGCGTCAACACTATGACGTCACGGGCGATGCCCAATCCTCCCAAGGCACGGTCCATTGCCACCATGAGATCGCGTTTTCTTCCCGCGACAGGGCAGACGACGAGAAGGTCTATGTCGCTGTGCCGACCGGCCGTTCCCCGCGCCTGTGAACCGAACAGGATGATTCGATGCGGATTGAACTCCGCGACCAGTCTCCTGGTGACCTCGTTCAAGATGCTCTCTGCGACCACGGCTATTACTCCGGTCAATGCCCCATTATCGGGCGGCACGAAATACAGCATAACAGATCCCAATGCAGAATTCACGAATCAAAAAGGGCGACGTAGGAGGCAGCGAATCGGCGGTATTGTCGGTGGGCGATGGCCACCCTACGCACCGGGTAGTATTCAGGTTTGCAAAGCTGGAACTTTGCAGTACCCGCGGTCACGTGCGGATGCGGTCGATGAGGACGATGGCGACGGGGGCGAAGACGAAGATGGGGATCCATGCGGGAAGGGCGGAGGCGGACTCCGGGCGGACGTTCTGGGCCACGAACGTGACCACGTAACACAGCCCGACGACCAGCATGCATTTCCCGGCGTCGGTGAGCACGTTGGCCGGCGAGCGGTCGAGGAAAAACGGCAGGCCGAGAAGCAGCATGATGATACTCACGATCGGGGCGGCGAGGCGGACGTGCTTGGTCTGAAGTGTGGCCGCACGCTCGGCGGAAGTCTCCCCGAGAATTTCGTCGAGCTGGCGCAGGCTCAAGAAGCGAATCCAGCCCTCGGCCTGGCGAAGCTGAATCTCCTTGGGGCTCAGGTCGCTTTCGTAAATCGCGGGGTGGGAGACCTCCTTGCCCTCGCGCGGGCCGAGTCCCTCGCCGCGGTAGGCGACGCGCGTGGTGGTCCGGCCGCGTTGGAGGCGCCAGCGGCCGACGGGCATGACCTCGTCCGGCGGCTCCCAGACGGCGCGGTCCGCCTCCAGAGTCTCCACGACCGAGCCGTTCTCGTCGCGCGTGAGGACCAACATCCTGCGCAAGTCCTGCGTCGTGGGGTGGAACTGGCCCGCAGAGAGCAGGGCCCCGCCGCGATCCTTGAGAAAGAGGACCTCGTAGGCGCGCTTGCCGTCCACGTCGTCGTGGTCGCGGGCCAGCTTGTGGGCGACGGCGGGGATGGCCCATTCGGTGTCGACGACGTAGAGAAGCGTGGTCGCCAGACCGAACGCGAGGGCTGGGGCGGCGATGCGATAAAGGCTGACGCCGGAGGCCAGGATCGCGGTCAGCTCGTTTTGCCGGCGCAGGCGGGCGATCGTGGCCACCGCGGCGAAGAGCGTGATGACGCCGGAGAGCTGTGCGAAAAACAGCAGGGTGTTGGGGAGATAATAGTCGACGATGTTGCCGACGACGGTCAGAAGGGGATAGCCATGCTCGGTGAACTCGTCCATGTTGACGAACATGTCGAGAACGGCGTAGAGGCTGATCATCACCCCCATGACGATCGCGTAGTTGATAATGAGCGAGCGGAGGATGTAGCGGTCGAGAATGGTAAGCATCGGTGCTTCCTCGCGGCTATCTCCGCACGACCTTCGTGAGGAACCACACGTCGAGGGCGGCGATGAACACGATACCGCCCCACATTACGGTCAAACCGCCGACGTGCGTCGGAGCGTTCTGGGCCATCTGCTTGCCCATAACGATCAGGACTATGACCAGAAGCGCGGGCAGAAAGCTGATTCCGAACGCGGTGACGACCTGGGCCCCGCGGAAGACGACGCCGAGCGCGGCGCCGAGAATGACAAGCACGAACACGCTGGCGCTGTACGCGAAGCGTTCGCAGATGGTCGCGGCTATCTTGCGGACGACCTCACCGCGCACGCCGGCGGCCTGCGCGCGCCGCTTGGCGAGCGGGTCCTGGTCCGACGCGTCGGGCGCGGGGTTCATAAGTTCCGCGGTGGAGAGCCGGGCCACCGAGTCAATCAGGGCCTGCGGCGGTGCGGCCGGCACCAGCGAGAGCTTGGCGCGCCCGGCCGACGTGCCTTCCGCGCTTACACGGGCGCCATAGGCTTCGATCTGTATGACGGACTCCTCCAACGAGTCGCCGCGCGAGAGTTCGAGGACTGCGCGGTCGGCGCGGACCGTGCGCGACCGGCCGTTGGCGACTTCCTCTATCGTGGGTGAGACGAGCTCGATGCCGCCGTCGCGGGGGATGCGCAGGGGCTTGCTCGGCGAGCGAATGGCCAGTCGAACGTGGCCGTCGTCCAATACCCATCCGTCGGCGTCGTTCCAGGCGGTGAACAGGTCTTCGTAGAGGGCGCGGCGGCCGAGCGCCAGGCGCAGTCTGTCGGTCTCGGCTCGAACTTCGCGCCAGTCGTCGGGATTGCGCCAAAAGTGGAGTAACTGCCACAGGTTGAGGAACTTGATCTCCAGGGGGACTAGCGTGGGGAGTTCATTCGGCGGTATGTCCTGCCGGGCGATGTCGCCGAAGCGCTCGTCGCGGCGGTCGTAGTAGCTGAGTCCGTTCATCCAGCCCCACACGCGCAGACGGTCATCGAGCCGGTCAAAGCGCAGGCTTATCTCGTGCGCAGAGCCAAAGCGGACCCACTCCTGGTCGTCGACCTCGACGAATGAGACTCGTTGGAGGACGACGCCGTTGCGGTCGGACGGGTCCATCACGGCGTTGTCAGCGGTGATGCGATAGCGTCCACCGAGGGTGATGCCCTTGGGGCGCTTGAGGCGCTGCTGGATCATGGCCCCGACGTCGGTTCCGACGAACTCGTTGAGATTGCGGACCATGCCGGGAATCAGAAAGCTGATAAAGAGAAACGTCACCGTCGCCGAGGCGAGGCTGAGCGCGAGCGTCGGCAAGAAGAGCAAGCGCATGTCGATGCCGCTGCTGCGGCACGCGACGAACTCGTTGTCGGCGCTGAAGCGGCCATACGTGGCGGAGGCGCTGAACAGGGCCGCGATGGGCAGGGTGAGGGCCGCGGCCACGGGGAGAAGCAGGGCCATGAGCCAGGCGAGCTGGCCGGGGGTCATTTCGCCTAACTTGATGACCTTGAGCACGCCGCCGCCGAGCCCGATGACCCCGGTCATGGCGATGGCGGTGAGGAGGAAGACCTTGCCCATCTCCCGGAGGATGTAGCGTTGGAGGATCCAGGGGAAACGCATTTGTTTCTTAACCCGTGCAGCTCTTTGGTGGGCGGCGCCCACCCTACCGGCCGCGATCCCCCACCATTCACCGTGCGAAGCTGAACACGACCAGGCCGGGAGCGTGAAGGGCACCCGGAGCTACTGCGACCGATGCGCTGCTAAAAAGCAGTGGCACATCGGGCAGGGGCCGCCGCGGAAAGAGTGCAATAGTAGGGCCCCGCCGCCGGTTTGCAACGGGCGGGGATTACCGGCGCCGCGCGGCGGCCGAAAGGCTGTCAATCCGGACCCGAATCAGCCGATAAGAGGCGTGTCGGCCGTGGGGCGGGTCTGCGCACGCGGGCGTATTAAACTTCCTAACAGACCGAGGGGACGTGGTGCGCGCGGGCTGATCCGTGACACGCGCTGTCGCTCGCGCAAACGACTGACTTCGCGCAACGACGTCGAGCGTGAAGGACCCGAGCGTGCGGGTCAGATCGTTAAGGAACGCGCTCTCTGTTTCGTCAGGTGTGAACTGGCTGCTTCGACTTTCCAAGACAAGATCGTAGAGCTCGATGGGCTCGTCACCGCGATCGCGCTGGCGCGGCGGAGCGGCAAGACGGTCGTGCAGTGTCACGGCTGCTTCGACATCGTGCATCCCGGGCACGTTCGCTACCTGGAGTTTGCCCGTCAGCAGGGCGACGTACTCGTGGTCTCGCTTACCGGCGACTCAAACGTGTCTAAAGGGGAGAGCCGTCCGTACATACCGCAGGAGCTTCGCGCCGAAAACCTGGCGGCCCTGCTGTTCGTCGACTTTGTTTACATTGCCCCCGAACCCACGGCGGTCGAAGTGCTGGCGAGCGTCAAGCCGGACGTCTACGTGAAAGGCAGCGAGTATGAACACTGCCAGGACCCGGGCTTCCTCGCGGAAAAAAACGCGGTTGAGGCCTACGGTGGGCGGATCATTTTTTCGAGCGGCGAGATCGTCTTCAGTTCCACGAAGCTGATCGAGCAGATGGAGAACCGGCCGGAGGGCGATTCGCAGCGCGTGAGGCTCTTTTGCCGGAGACACGGGGTTACGCGCGGCGCGATCGAGGAGAGCCTGAGTCGGCTGAGCGGCCTGGATGTGCTCGTGGTGGGCGATGTTGTAATGGACCGCTACGTAATGTGCGACGCGCTCGGCGTGGCCAGTGAATCACCGATGCTGGGCCTGGTGGAGCGCGGCGAGGAGTGCTACGTGGGCGGGGCGGCGATCGTGGCGCGGCACGTGGCCGCGCTGGGTGCCCGTTCGTTTCTGCTCGCCGCCGGCGGGGATGATGGCTCGTCGCGTCGGACCCGGGAAGTGCTGACGGCGGAAGGCATCGACGTGCATCTGGTTCCTTCGCGCCCCGCGATTGTCGAGAAAACACGTTACCTTGTGGAAGACAACAAGCTGTTGAAGGTCGAACGCGGGCAGCGCATTCCGCTCGACACGGTGGCGGAGAAACGGGCGGCCGTGGTTCTCGAAGAACGGTCGCGCGCGGCCGACGCGGTGATATTCTGTGATTTCGGGTATGGGATGATCACCGAGGGCCTGCTGGGCCGGGTCCTGCCGACGCTGCGCCACAACGTCGGCACGATGGCAGCGGACGTGAGCACCGGCCGGACGAGCCTGCTCGGATTCCAAAACGTGGACCTGCTCTGCCCCACGGAGCGCGAGGTCCGGACGATGCTCAACGACTTCAGTTCCGGCCTTTCCGAGATCGCGTGGCGGATCATGCAGAAGACACAAACGCGACACCTGTTCATCACGCTGGAGAAACGTGGAATGGTAGTCTTCGAGCGCCGCAGCCAGATGCGCGGCTCGCCGGAGTGGGCGGCACGTCTAAAGAGCGAGCAGCTTCCATCGTTCGCGGATCACGCCGTGGACCGTCTGGGTTGCGGGGACGCGCTGCTGTCCGGCGCGACGGTTTGTCTCGCGGCCGGAGGCGATCTCATGCAGGCGGCCTACGTCGGCAACGCCGCGGCGGCAATGGAACTTTCCATGCTTGGAAACAAGCCCATCAAGGTTGATGCACTTCGTAAGTGGCTGAGCACCAAGCCGGAGTTGGTCCAGCAAACCGAACCCAAACCGGCGGCGTCGGTGCCGGTGCTTTCTGGCGACTTGGCACGCCCGATCGGTGAAGAAAGTTTGGCCGGCGCACCAGTATTCCCGGGACCACGCACGAGCGGCAGTTCGACTCCGGCAACGCACGCGCCGGTCATGGACGCGCCGGGGCAACGACGCTCGTGTAGTCCATTATAAATAATGCATCTTCTCAAAACCGGGCCGCGCCCGCCCGCCCTTTACGCGCAGGGTTTTGGGGTCAGGAAGCGGCGCTGCACGTCCGAGCCAAGTCCGCTCCCTTACATGTCTGCGTCTGCCTGTGCGAGCGGCACGCACGCAGACAGGTGCGGGCACGCGCGGGCAGGCGGTCGCCGGCCCGTCGGCAGACAGGCGGCGCCGTGTAGGTACATCCTTTTCCATGCACGTTCAAAACAATCATCAGCCGGCCGCTACGCATCCATGTCGGCCCAGCGCCTCGCCAATCGGCCGAAAATGCCCAAGGCTATCGTGGCGAGCACACCGACCACGGCGAAGGGCAGCCATACGAACAAATGCGGGCGATACGTTTCCCAAAGAAGCTTGGTGGCCGCGACCGGCGAACCGTTTATCTCGGCCGCCGCCAGCGCCCGGGCCTCGAAACGGTTCTTGCGCAGCAGTTGCCGGGCGTGCTCCGGCGCAAGTTTCCAGTCCTTGGCACGCAACGCTCTCTGAATCAGGTCCTGTCTTTCGGCGAGGCGGAGATAGTCAACGCCGTCGCTCCGCGGCTCCTCGTCCGATGAAAACATGGACGTGATGCCGTTCCAAAGACGTGCATACCATGATACTTGGCCCCACTCCGTGATAACGACGTTTCTGGCGGCATCGTCGGTCTCGATCAACTTCTGCAAAAACTGGGCGTCCTGCGTCCAGTCGCGCCGGGCAACGGCGAGGAATCTGTAGTGCGGCTGGCTGGCGAGGAAAGCGAAAACGCGATCGCTTTCCGTCAATGTGGGATCGTCGGCTTCCGCCAAAACCTGTTTGACGTCGGTGTCATCGGCGCCCGTGGCCGCGCTGAGCGCCGCGAAGGACTTGGTGCGGCTGATGCCCAGGCGGCGCTCGAAGTCGGCCGGACCGTCGAGATCGATTCCCTCCACCGCCGTCTGCAAGCGGCCCGTCCCCTGAGCGAGGTATTCGAGGGCGAGGTTGTTCAGCGTTTCCGGGTCGCGGCCGAACCTTTCCCAGAGCATGTCCACGATCTGCGAGTCGTAGAGCTTCTGGCCGGAGGGGCGCGCGGTATTGACCCGGTCTCGGAGGATTTCAAACATGGCCGGGCGCTTGATGTCAAGCAGGGACGGTAACAAATGAACGAATCGGGCTGCGTTCTCCTCATCAAATGACCTGTCGCCCGCGGCGGGCTTTTCGGCCATGCGTAACGCAACTCGGCGTTTGTATTCATCGGAGAGGGCCAGGAACATCAGGCCTAGATTGGTGACCTGGCCGGTGTCGTAGCGGAAAATGTCGCGCAGCGCCGACGCGGCTTCGTCGGTGTCCAGGTCCATTTCATTGGCGGCCATCGCGAGTGCGTCTTCGCGGCGCACGTCAAGCAGCTCGGGAAGCAGTTCGAGCGAGTCGCTCCAGTCGGCCGAGGCGGCGGCACGGGCGACGAGTTCGGGATTCGCCGCAAGGTGCTCGAGCGCCAGCGAGGCCTTTTCCCCGTACGTGCCGTAGACGAGCCCGGCGATCCATGATCCGATTCCGACGCCGACGCCGATGGGAATGTTGACGTACCCCAGGTAGAGGCCCTTTTTTCCCTTTGGCGCTATGCGGCCGAGATATTCGTTCTTCTTCGGACCGGTGAGCATTTCTCCGAGCGAGAAGAAGACGATGCCGAGCAGGAGGATCCATCCGTTTCCGGTCAGGCCGGCGACGAGTATGCCGGCCGTTGCAACGCTCATTCCGATGAGCATGGAGCTGAGAGTCCGCATTTTGCGAACCAGCCAGGAAACGGGAACGACGAGCAACACGATCAAGAACGCATTCAGGTTAAGCAGGATCTGCTGGGGAACGCGAACGAGGCCGCGGTCGCCGTATTCCGTCCAGGCTTCGAACGGAATGACCGCGGCGACGGCGGCGCTGTCCACCCAGTCTTCGATGAAGTTAGGGTGCAGGTCCCAGAGCTGGTACATCATCATCCAGAAGCATGACATGATGAGAAGAAACGCCGGAAGCCGAAGCTGCCAGACGAACGTACCGCCGCGAAACCAGAGCATCGTCAGTACGCCCAGAATGCACGTTAACCAGCCGAACGTCGTGCGCCCCGCGCCCGGACCCGCGAACGCCGGCACGAAGAACGTGGAGAGGCCGAGAAGAAATAGTAGCCCGCCGAAGAATGCTCGCCCCGGCGCCATCGTTCCGCCGCGAAACCAATAGGGCCAGATGTTCTCAATCGTCTGCCAGAACACCTTGCCGGCGCCGACCGTCTTGTCTGCACCGGAGGGAACGTCCCTGAACGTAAGCAGCAATAGCAGGTTCATCGATGTGTAGATGGCGGAGGCTATGAACAGGTTTCGCCAGCCCTCGGCGCTGTGCGGCTTGCCGAGAATCGGGGTCGCCAGGATCGGTGCGCACACCGCGCCGACGTTGACCACCCAGTAGAACACACCCCAACCCAGCGACGAGTTTTCTCTTGTAAGGCTTTGGGCGAGCGAGCCTTGGAGGGCAGGCTTGAAAAACGCAGTACCGGTGGCGAGAACAATTATCCCGGAGAAGAAGCCGTAGTAGCTCGGCATGAGCGCCATCATTAGGTATCCGACGGCGTTTGCGCTGATCGCCATCGCCAGCACGCGCTTGTAGCCGTAGCGGTCGGCGATCCCACCCGTGACCATGGGCAGGAAGGACTGAAACACGGCCCACCAGGCGTAAACCAGTCCTTTGTGAGCGGCGGTCATGTGCAGGCCGCCCGGCTCGGTCGCCTGCATGATGTAGACCGGGACGACGGATCGGATGCCGAAATACGCGAGCCGCTCGAACATCTCGATGCTGTTGAGCATCCAGAACGAATGGCCGAAGGCGCGATGATGATGGTCCCGCTCCGGTGCGGCGGTCTCGGCGTTGGGGCCCGGATTCTCGGCAGCCATAGGGATTGTCCTCAGTTCGAAGATTCTGCGATACGGCCGCGCTCCGCCGCGCGCACCCGGGGGTGCCCTCCGACGATTCACCGCGCGATGCGTCTGCGCGTGGCCGTCTTGTGGGGGCCGCCCCGGCCGGCTCTCGTCCACTGCCTGGCGAACTCGGCCTTAGGGCGCCCTGCTCTTCCACGCGGTCCGCGCCCCATCGCCCGTGGCCAAGCAACGCCGGCATGTGGAACCGGCTTTTCAGTAGGTCATCGTGCCAGCACGAGAGCCGTATCGACGGACTGGAAAGCCCGTCCCACAAACGTAATCAACGGGTGTCTCGGTACGAGGATCGCGGCGGCCCGTACTGTGGTCGGACGGCATTGTCGTGAAAGGGCGACGCTTCGCAAGCCTTATACGCCGGCAAAAGAACTGCGGCGGATGTTTCAACTCGTCAAAACGGCGTCATAATGCATCGAGTTGTTGAAGAAGCGGTTTCCCCACGGCACAGGAGTTTCTAATGAAGAGTCGAATTGCCGTTCTTGTGGCACTTGCCGTCGTCGCGTACGGAAAGCACGCCAGTGGCGAACAGGACTTTTCCAATGTGGTCATCAAGGCGACGCACGTGGCCGGGGCTGTGCACGTGCTGGAGGGCTCGGGCGGCAACGTCGGCGTATCCGCGGGGCCGGACGGGATATTGATCGTCGACGACCAGTTCGAGCCGCTCGCCGACAAGATCCGCGCCGCGCTCGCGAGGATCAAGCCCGGCAAGCTCAAGTTCGTGATCAACACGCACTGGCACGGCGACCACACCGGCGGCAACGTAGTGTTCGGTCCCGAGGCACCCATCATCGCGCACACCAATGTGTACAAACGGCTCGCCACCGAGCAGCAGCTCTTCGGGCGCGTGATTAAGCCGCTGCCGCCCGAGGGCCTTCCCGTGGTGACGTTTGACGACCGGCTCTCGATCCATTTCAACGGCGAAGAGATTAAAGTCGTGCACTTTCCCCGCGGGCACACCGACGGAGACTGCGTCGTGTTTTTCACCGACTCCAACGTCGTGCACATGGGCGACCACGTGTTCGCGGCGGCGTTCCCATTCGTGGACCTCGATCACGGCGGAGACGTCGAGGGTCTAACGAAAAACGTCGAAGAGATAATCATGCGGTTGCCGGCCGATGTGAAGATCATCCCCGGCCACGGGCCGCTCTCGACCCTAGGCGACCTCAAAACCTATCGCGACATGCTCAAGGAAACGACCGAATTCGTCCGCGTTGGGATAGCAGCCGGAAAGTCGGTCGATGAACTGAAACAGGCCGGCGTGCCCGAGAAGTGGCGCGGCTGGGGCGCGGGCTTTATCAATGAGGACCGCTGGATCGAGACCGTTCATAAGAGTCTCTCCCGCGATTAGCCCGCGCGCAGAGATTGCGTCGGACCGAGCCCGAACTTCGCTCTGTTCAAGAACGGCGGCACACCGGCGGCGCCATTACTGGACGGGACGCGGCTCAGATGCGTCTTACGCGACTTGGACTACGAGTACGTTGTCGGGAAGCAAGGACAGGACCTTCGCGATGTCTTCCCACGACACATTACTGTTGGGCTCGCTCGGGCGGGGCAGGAGCGTCTTTGCGGTGCCGACCAGCGCCGCCAATTGGCGTGCGCTTCGCTCGACGACGGCAAGGCTCACACCGGACCACGCGTATTGCTTGAAGGGGAACGAGGCTATGCCCGGCCGGATGACGTGAACGTGGTTTCCTCGCGATGCGATCAGGCGGCCGAGGTCATAATCGATGTTGTGAAATTTCTGGACGGCTTCAATGCCTACGGGCGTGTCCATGATTGCGGCCCCGTCCGGGGTCATGGCGCCGCTGGTTGGAATGCAGCGCCAGTCCGCGCGTTCCGTCCAGAAATTGCAGACCTGTTCAATCATGTTCGTTTCCGCCATATCATGCAGGCTCTTCGGCGATATTGCACCCATTTTTATCGGCAATCAAGAGCCGGTCATCCGTGCAATGGCACTTAAATTTTGCCTGTCACCTTGGGAAAAGTGCGCCTGCCCCCATTCGTGGATGTAGGCAACCGGGGCAAAAAGCGGGCGGAAAGCCTTCCTTTAATTTTCTGAAATCGACGAGGAAGCCGGTGCGGATCGAACGCAATGGGAGACCATGAGGGAGCTCCGCGGGTGAGTCTTTATCTAGTGCTTTGGCGCAGGTTAATCGAGAGGGGCGGCCATTCGCCCACACCGTCACTCCGGCGAAAGCCGGAGTCCAGTGTAGCGCGTGCGAGGCTGGATTCCGGGCTGCGCCACAATGACGCAGGACCACACTGGAGCGACGCGGCCGGACTGCGTGGCCCATCAATTGACGTGCGCCTGATCACTAGCCGAATCTGAGGGTTGTCGGTTGTCGGCGTGTGAGCGCGTGCGCTCAACGGCGAGCTTGACGTGAATAGTGGTGCCGGCCGCGGGCGCAGTTTCTAACCAGATTTCGCCGTGGAGCTCGCTTACGATCTTCTTGGCGGCGGCCAGTCCGAGGCCCGTCCCGCCCTGGCCTTTGCTGGAATGAAACGCCTTGAACAGCTTGTCCCGCGCCTTGGGTGGTATGCCCTGTCCGTTGTCGGAGATGGAGAGGACCACGCAGTTGGCGTCGTCGGAAAGCCGCGTTCTCACGACGACCCGGCCGTCGCGGGCCGGGCATGCCTCGATCGCGTTGATGAGCACGTTGTGAATGACCTGGTGCATGCCGTCCGGGTCGAGGGGCAGGGCGGGGATTTCGCCCAGGTCTTCCGAGACGGAAACTTCTTTTTCCGCGGCGCGGCCGCGTGCCAGGGATATGACATCCTTGATGATGGGGTTGAGCTCGGCAGTGGTAATTCGCGGCTCACGGTCCTTGCTGAACGTGAGCATGTTCATGGTGAGGTGGTAGATGCGGTCTAGGTTACGCCTGACGGCGGCCCACCCGGACTTCATGGTGTCAACGTCGCCCTTGTCGAGCCCCATTTCGAGCACCGCCGCCCCACCCTGCATGCCCTGAAGTATGTTACGGATGTGGTGGGAGAGGTACGCCACGGTCTCGCCCGCGGCCGCCAGTCGCTCGGTGTTCACGCGCGAACTGACCAGCCGGGCGTTTTGAATCGCCATGCCGGCCAGCCGGCCGATCGCCACCACCAGGCGAAGCTGCTCCTGCGTGTAGGTGTGGCGCGACATGGAGCAGTCGAGATAAAGCACGCCGTCAACCTGTTTGGATACCAGAATGGGAACGCAGATGATGCTGCGCAGGCCGAGCCGGTGAATGCTGTCTTCCTTGCCTTCGCCGGTGAAGCGGTCGTCGGACATCGCGTTTGCGCAGAGCACGCCCTCGCCCGTGCGCATCACGTGGTTGACTATTGTTTGCGAGGCGACGCCGGCCTGGCCGGGCGGGCCGTTTCGCTTGCGATAGCGAACGACCTCGGGCTGGAGCTTGCCCGCGCGCGCATCGCGCATCGAAAGCAGAAGTCGGTCGACGGAAACGTGCTCGAAGAGGATGTCAGTTATGCGTTCGAGGAATCCGTGTTCGGAATCGGTCGTGCCGACCGTCTGGGCGATCTTGTAGATTACGTGCCAGGCGGTAACCGCATCCGCCGAGTCCGGCGCGGGCAAAATCACGCCGTCTTCCGAGACGCCGACCGATGCCAGAATGGAGGATTCGCCCGCGGCGCGATGCTCGTGCCGGTCGGTATGCGCCGAAGGTGCCTCCGCGCCTGCGGGGGGCTGACCGGCCTCATCCCCGTCGAACACCAGTACAGTGTCGCCGAGCTTTATTCCGTCGCCGGGCTTGAGGGGCATCGATCCGTCTATGCGATTGCCGTTGAGATACGTGCCGTTGGCGCTGTTGAGATCGGTGAGGATCCAAGATTCGCCGTTGAATTTTATTTCGGCATGGCGGCGGGAGGCGACGTTGTCGGTGAGGTTGACCTGATCGGAATTGCGCCCGATGACTGTGGATTCCGCCGATGCATCGTAGACGCGCCCCTTGTCGGGGCCCTGGACTACACGAAGCGTAGGCAAGGCAACCGCCATCCTAAATCGTACGACCTAATCTTAGACGCCCGTCTTGGTCAGGTAACCAGCCATCGTCTCCCCTGCAACGTCTGCTCTTATATAATGCCGGCTTCGCCTGACTTGCTGGGACAATCATAACGGGCGCGGCGGGGGATGTCAATTCCGGCCGGCGCGGCGCGATGCCCGGCGTTTCCGGCAGATTTCGCCCAGGTAGCCGTGCAAATCGGGCCTAAGTGCGGCAACGCGCAGGTTGCTGCGCGCCTCTGCCCGAGCCACGACGTGCACGTGGAGACACATGAGCGTTTGTGCCATTCATCCATAATCTCGGCGGTGTCACAGTGTTGGCAGGGATTTGTGCGAGCCTTTCAGGCTAGTGGTCCGTCACTCTTTGGTTTTCGCGTACGGGCTTCCGCTTTTCCGAGCCGCGACCGTGAGGGAGCGGGCCTGGCCGACCAGAAAGTTAAAGTGCGACGGACCACTAGTATCGAATATGCGGCATAGCCGGCCGTGGGCGGCGCTGCGCTTACCTACGGCTACTGTCTGTCAGCCCTGCGGGCTCGGGCTGCGCTCCGCCGGCGGATACGCGCTTTCATTCTCGCCGGCCGGTTCGCGCTACCTGTTAAACCGCTCGCCCTCTTCCACGCCTTCGCGGCGGGGCGGTGCCAGAGTTTTTATGTTCAGCCTGCGAAATTCGTCCATCCCGGGCGGCTCGGGGAAGGCCTTGTTTGGCGACCAGGGCGGCTCGCGCGCGGCGCAGAGGTCCTCGAAATACGGGCGCAGGCGGTCGTAAGTCATCTGGCGATGTTCCAGGGGCAAGGCGGACCACAGCCGCGCCTTGAAGAGCGCCGCGATCTCCGGCTGGCGCACGAACTGGTCGATCTCGTCGCGGACGATGATGGGGAATGCCTGCATGACGCGGCGGTCTCCCCTGTCCGTGCCGACGTCCTTCATCCAGTAGGCGCGGCACTTTTCGGCGAGGGCGAACGAGTGGATGCCGCTTTGCATCTGACCGAGGCCCAACTGTTTGAGCCCGCGCTGCACCAGGCTCCGGACAAGCCCCGCGGCCGCCTTGCTGGTCCAGAGCTGGTCGAGAATGTCGCCCATCACGAACTCGTCGAGCGTCGCAAGATAGCGCTCCTGCGTGGAGCCGTCGGGGTGTTTGTTGTGCTTGCGCAGCCAGGCGTAGTAGTTCTCCGCCTGCGTGAGATTATCCTGACCGCCT
>Ga0326597_10005033_pt1 | contig 18468 bp, 12 predicted proteins | sample RVTome_12_FD_203789 | JGI IMG/M metagenome (GOLD analysis project Ga0326597, IMG submission 203789) | Soil microbial communities from uranium-contaminated site in the Upper Colorado River Basin, Wyoming, United States - RVT100D185 | ecosystem: Environmental > Terrestrial > Soil > Contaminated >... | reverse complement strand
GGGTGGCGCCCATAGCGGGTACCGAAAACGCTCGCGCCCCTTTCTTCTCTCCGGACGGTCGCTGGCTGGGTTTCTATGCCGGCGGGAGACTCCAGAAGGTTCCTCTTGATGGCGGCGCGCCCGTGGCAATCGCCGACGTTCCGCGGGCGGTCGTGGCCGCCAGTTGGGGGCTGGACGACACGATCGTGTTTGCTTCTGCCCGCGAGGGTCTGATGCGGGTCTCGGCTTCCGGGGGAGCACCACAAGTCCTGACAACCTTGGCGGAAGACGAGTTCGGAAATGTGGCACCGCAGATCCTTCCGGACGGCAAGAGTCTCTTCACGGCGTTGAGAGACAACACTCGAGTGGGCGCGCAAACTGCGCTTTTGTCTCTATCGACCGGCGCGCGGCGCACCGTGCTGGAAGGCGCGGCGGACGCCACCTACCTTCCCACGGGTCATCTGGTCTTTGCCCGCTCGGGCGCATTGTGGGCGGTCGCATTCGACCCCCGCCAAGGCAAACCGAGCGGTAGTCCTATCCAGATGCTCGCTGGAATCTCCATGAATCCTGCCGGGCTCACGGCGCTCGCCCTCTCCCAGGCAGGGTCGTGAGCTGTTCTACCGCCGCGGGATCACGATGTTCACGGTTCCTGTGGAAACGCGGCCGACGTTCAAAGCCGGGACACCGCGCAAGCTGTTCGAAGCCCGCTTCAATCCGGGCCCGACTGGCCACCAGCATTTCGATGTCTCCCTGGATGGCCGGCGGTTCCTGATGGTGCGGCGCGATCAGGACCTGGCGCCACCCCAGCTCAACATCATCCTGAACTGGTCCGAAGAGCTGAAGGCGCGTGTCCCCGTGGCGCGCTGAGATGGCCCTCGGTCCCGGCACCCGACTCGGCGCTTACGAAATCCTCGCCCTCCTTGGCGCGGGCGGCATGGGGGCGGTCTATCGCGCCCGCGACACGCGGCTGGGGCGTGAGGTGGCGGTGAAGCTCGTGGCCGAGCGTTTGACCCGCGATGACTCCGCGGTCGACCGCTTCGTTCGCGAAGCCCACGCCGCCTCGCGCCTGAACCATCCCAATATCGTCACCATCCACGAGATCAGCGAAGCCGAGGTCGGCCGGTTCATCGTGATGGAGCTGGTCCAGGGGAAGACGCTCCGCGAGATGGTGACCGAGCGTGTCGGCTGGGAATCCGCCGTGGACCTGGGCCGCCAGGTCGCGAAAGCCCTCGCCGCCGCGCACGCGGCGGGGATCGTGCACCGCGACGTGAAGCCCGAGAACGTCATGGTGCGTGACGATGGGTACGTGAAGGTGCTCGATTTCGGGCTGGCCCGGCTGCTGCCCACCCAGGACGGGGTGTCGGAAGGGAACACGGCGAGCGCCACGGAAGCGGGCACGGTGCTGGGAACGCTCCGCTACATGGCCCCCGAACAGGCTCGGGGCGATCGCGTCGGACCTGCGGCGGACGTCTTTGCGCTTGGGCTCGTGCTGTACGAGCTGACCACGGGCCGGCATCCGTTCGGCGCCGACCGGCGCTTGGGCTTCGTCGACGTCATCGTGGGCGGTCCGGCTCTGCCCCCATCGCGTCTCAACCCGGAGGTCCCCGGTGCTCTCGAAGCCGTGCTCTTGCAGATGCTGGAGAAGGATCCGCGACTCCGGCCGACGGCGGCGGAGGTGGATGCGCTGTTGACCCAACTGACCGGCAGGATTCCGATCGCGGAGACCAGCCGGCGGAGCGGGCCCCCGCAACCCAGAAGCGTCGGTCGGGAGGGGGAGCGCGCGGCCCTCCGCGCCGCTTTCGATTCGGCCGCGGCAGGGAATGGGCTCTTCGTATGCGTCGGGGGCGAACCGGGCATCGGCAAGACGACGCTGGTCGAAGACTTCCTGGCCGAGGTCGAGGCCGAGGGGCTCTCGCGGGTCGCGCGTGGACGCTGCTCCGAGCGCCTGGCCGGCACCGAAGCCTATCTCCCGTGGCTCGAGGCGCTCGAGGACTTGTTGCGCGGCGCCTCCGGCGCGGAGATGGCCCGGCTGATGAGGGTCGTCGCGCCGAGCTGGTACGCGCAGGTGGCGCCGACGGATGCCGACCACGAGAAGACGCCCGGTGGGCCGAGGGCCGCGTCGCAGGAGCGCATCAAGCGCGAGCTGGCCGCGTTCTTCCAGGAGGCCGTGCGCGTGCGGCCGCTCGTCCTGTTCTTCGACGACGTGCACTGGTCCGACGTGTCGACCGTCGACCTGCTGGCGTACCTGGGCATCAAGCTGCCTTCGCTGCGCCTGCTGGTCGTGGCGACCTACCGCCCCTCCGAGCTGGTCCTGAGCCAACATCCCTTCGGCTCGGTGAAGCTCGATCTTCAAGCCCGACGGGTGGGCCGCGATCTCTCTTTGGGATTCCTCAGTCCGCAAGAGGTCGGCGCCTATCTCGCCGCGGAGTTCCCCGACCATCGGTTCCCGGCCGACTTTCCCCGCTTCATCCACGCGAAGACGGAGGGGAGTCCGCTCTTCATGGGTGGCGTTCTACACGACCTGCGCGCCGGGGGGGTCATTGCGCAGGACCGCGGACACTGGAGCCTGGTGCGGGCCATTCCGGTCATCGAGCGGGAGCTGCCCGAATCCGTCCGTAGCATGATCCAGCGAAAGATCGAGAAGCTCGTCGACGAGGATCGCCACTTGCTCATCGCGGCGGGTGTCCAGGGCTACGAGTTCGATTCGGCGGTGGTGGCCAGGGCGCTCGAGAGGGATGCCGCTCAAGTCGAGGAGCGACTCGACGAGCTGGAGCGGGTGCATGCCTTCATCCGGCGGATGGGCGAGCGGGAGATGCCCGATCGGACCCTCTCGGTGCGATACCGTTTCGTGCACGTGCTGTACCAGAACGTGCTCTACGGTTCCGTCACCCCGACTCGAAAGGCGGCGCTGAGCGCAGCCGTGGCGAACGCGCTGGCGGCTCACCATGGCGAGGCGCGATCCGAGATCGCTTCCGAGCTCGCGCTCCTTTTCGAAGCGGCGCGCGACTCCGAGCGTGCCATCGAGCACTTCCTGCTCGCGGCGCGGCGGGCCGCCCGGATGCTCGCCCATCAGGAGGCGATTGTCCTCTCGCGTCGTGCGCTCGAGTTGCTCCAGACTCTGCCGGAGACGCCCGAGCGCGATGGCCGAGAGCTGGACCTGCTGATGACCCTTGGACCGGCGCTCAGCCTGACCAAGGGGTTCTTTGCGGCAGCGGTGGAAGAGATTTTCTCGCGCGCGCGCGAGCTGTGCGAGCGAGCGGGGGACACGGCTCGGCTCTTTCCCGTTCTGTATGGGCTCTGCGTCTTCCACGTAACGCGAGGCAATACGGAGCTGGCCCACGGCCTGTCGGGCCAACTGGACGCCCTGGCCGAGCGGGGGCAAGACCCTCTCCTTCGGCTGCAGGCACATCACGCGGTATGGACGACCCTGGTCGCAGAGGGAGACTTGGCAATGGCCCGTGCCCGCCTTCAAGGGGGAATGGCTCTTTACGACCGCGAGAAGCACGCCTCCCAGGCTCATTCGTACGCGGGACACGATCCGGGTGTGTGCTGCCTGGTCTTCGACGGACTGGCTCTCTGGGCGCTCGGCTACCCGGAGCAGGCTCTCCGAAGAACTCGAGATGCGCTGGCCCTGGCGCGAGAGCTTTCCATTCCGTTCAGCATCGGGCAAGCCGAATTCTACGCGGCCATGGTGCACCAGTTGCGTGGCGAGGCAGAGGCCGCGCGGGACCATTCTTACGAAACCATCACCTTGACCCAGGACCAGACTTTTCCGCAGTTCCTCTGGTACGGGAACGTCGTGCACGGATGGGCACGGGCAGGGCTCGACCAGGCCGACGAGGGCATCCGGGAGCTCCGCGAAGGCCTCGGGGCCGCGAAGGCGATGGGAGATCGGTACCTTCGCCCGCACTGGCTCGCTCTCCTGGCGGAAGTTCTGCTCCATGCAGGGCGGACGGACGAGGGGCTTGCAGCGGTGAGCGAAGGGCTGACGGAGGTACGGCACGCCGGCCGGTCCTTCTCCGAGTCCGAGCTCCTTCGCCTCAAGGGCGAGTTGCTCTTGGTGCGCCTCCAGCAGGATGAGGCAGAGGCCTGCCTACGCGACGCCATCGATGTCGCCCGCCGACAGAGCGCCAGGTCGTTCGAGTTGCGGGCCGCCATGAGCCTCGCACGCCTGGGGCAGAGTCAGCATCGGAGCCTGGAGGCGCGTCGGCCGCTCGAGGAGGTCTACGGTTGGTTCACGGAGGGGCTGGACACCAAGGACCTGGTCGAGGCCCGCTCGCTGCTGGCGGACTTGAGCTGAAGGGCGGGGCGAGGATTCCCATTTGCGACAAGCACGCCCTGACCGCGGCCCTGATCGCAACCGGCCGAGGTCCGAGGGCAGGGCCGGGTTGGCCAGGCTCAGGGGAGGGGGCTCGCCGTTCAGGATCCCCTCGAAGATCACCGCCGAGGTCTCCCCTGGGAAGGGCAGCGTCCCCGCCGCGACCTGTTAAAGGACGACGCCCATGCCGCCGCTGGCCGAGATTGGCTGTGATGCGATAGTGGGAGATCGTCTGGCCGATCAGCGTTGCCCTCTTCTTGATGACCAGCGCTTGCGCGTAATCGCGCCCACCGTTTGGGTTGAATGTCGCACGGCAAGCCCAGGGGAGCGGGAAGGTCGGCGCGACCTCTTGCCGGGACGAAGGCCCGGCGACCGAAGCTACCAGTGGTCGACGCCGACGACGATGCCGGCAACGCCCAGACGCACGCGCGCGAAGAACCGGCTCGGCAGGAGGCCGTCTTCCTCGCGCGCGGGCGCGGCCTCGGGCCGCACCACGACCGGCAGTCGATCCATGCGCCGGCCGGCCACGCAGAGCGAAGAGAGCCGGCCCTCCCGCCAGACCCCGTGACCCGCGTTCGTGGCGGCGTGGACGCGACCCCCCACCTCGACGTCCAGCGGGCGGTTCGTCCGTTCGAAGAGAATCGGCGTCCCCACGCCCGAGTCGAGGACGAAGCGGGCGGTGGACCTTCCACAGCCCAAGCGGACCTCGAGAGTGGGCCGCGCCTGAGGTTCTGGGCTCGACGCTTCGGATTGCCAGCGGTGAACGACGAGCCGGCGTCGCGCGTGGTCGATCGTGTATTCGAGGCGGGACAGGGCGGACTGGCCCAGGAGGCCACGCACCCGGGGCTCGTCGGAGCGGATCGCGGGAAGGTCGGCGATCATCACCTCGACGTCGGCGAGCCTCGCTCTGCCGAGGGTCAGGTCCGCGCGTCCCAGGGCCACGGCTCGCGCCCCGGCCAGGGTGATGAGGTTCGCGCGCGACGAAACCACGATCCCCAGCTCGGTGGCGAGGCCGGGCTCCAGGAGAGTCGACGTAGTGCCCGTGTCGAGCAGGAACTCATGCACCCCCGAGCCGCCGACCTCGACCGGTACCACGACCGCCCAGCCCCAGGCTTCCCGGAACGGGATGACTTCGTCGCTCGCGGTCGACGGCGCTGGGAGGCTGGCGGCACCAAGGCCGAGGAGCAACGCCACGCACGTTGCCCTAGACTGACCCACGGATTCCTCCCCTGACGTTCGGCCCCACTTGCGAGAAGGTGGTCGCCGGGCGCGAGGGAGTCGTGAGGGCCTTGCGATGTTTTCCCCGCCGCCGAACTTCCGAGGAGCGAGGAGCGTCGGAGGGATGCAGGAGGAATGAGAAAGCACTTCCGTTTCGACGATCTCGTCCTCGACCTCGAGGCCTTCCGGCTGACCCGGGCGGGGCAGCCCGTTCATCTGGAACCCAAGGTCATGGAGCTCCTGGGCTACCTCGTCCAGCACCGTGGACGCCTCGTGGAGAAGCCCGAGCTCCAGGCTGCGCTCTGGAGCGACACCGCGGTCTCGGAGAGCGCCCTGACGCGGGCGGTGGCCCAGCTGCGAAAGGCCCTCGAGGACGACGCGAGAGAGGCGCGCTACGTCGAGACCGTTCCCACCCGCGGCTACCGCTTCAATCCCGAGGTGCGGGTCGAGGAGGGACGAAACGGGCGAGGACCCGGCGACGTGTCCGCGGCGGGCGAGCCCTCGCAAGACAGCGAGGGTCGCCCGAGGCATGCCCAGAAACTCGGGCTTGTCGTGGCCGGCGTCCTGGGTTTGGTCGGCGCCTTGGTCCTCATGGTCACGATGCGGGCGACGCGATCGTCCAACGACGCGCGCGCGTCGCCCGTGAGGGAGGTGCACCGGACGCTCATCAGCACCTCGCGGGGCTTCAATGGCTTCCCCGCCTTCTCGCCCGACGGGAGCACCCTGGCCTTCTCATCGGACCGCTCCGGCCGCCTGGAGATCTACATCCGGCCGCTCGCGCGGGGGGCACGCGAGATGCCGGTGACCAGCGACGGCCAGGACAACGTACAACCGGCGTGGTCGCCGGACGGCCGCCACATCGCCTACCACTCCGTGCGCCGCGGCGGCGTCTGGCTGCTGCCCGCGCTCGGGGGCGCCCCTCGCCAGATCTCGGAGTTCGGATCGGCCCCGGCCTGGTCGCCGGACGGCCGGCGGATCGCTTTCTCCTCACTCGGCCTCGCGGCCCTCGACGGAGTGGCGCAGTACAGCGCCAGCCTGTGGATGCTCGACGTCCTCGGCGAGGCCCCGGCGGAGCCCCGCCCGCTCACGGAACCCGGCCAGCCGCCCACCGGCCACGGCCCGCCCGTCTTCTCCCCGGACGGGGGCGAGGTCCTTTTCGTGGCGGAGGGGGTCTGGGCTGCGAAGACCGACGGCAGCCGCCAGGTGCGCCAGGTCGCGAAGGGCTCGGCCACGGACGTCACTATTTCCCCGGATGCTCGAACCCTTTATTGGACGGGCTGGGAGCGGAACAACTGGCACATCTGGAGTGCCCCCTTGCCTCGGCCCGATGAGCTCGCCGGCGAACGCGTCGAGGTCTTGAACAGCGGCGACCAGGCGGCGCGGCACCTCGCGATGTCCCGCGGCGGGCGCCTCGCCTGCGGGCTGACGTCCCTATCCTCGGAGCTGGCGCTCATCCCCCTCGGTGCCGACGGAGGCCCCGCGGGACCGGCCACCGAGCCCTGGCCCGGCGCGACCGGGCGCAAGATCCAGCTGCACTTCTCGCCCGATGGGCGCACCCTCGCCTTTGCCCGCTCGGAGCCCGGTCAGGGGCTCGAGATCTGGGGCCTGGACCTGCGGACGGGGGCGGCGCGGTCGCTCCTGCCGAGCGCGGACGTGAGCTTCCTGAACGGCTGGTTACCGGAAGGCGACGCCCTGCTCGTGACCAGCCGGGACGGCTCGACGAAAACGCTGCTCCGCGCGCCCCTCACGGGGGGTAGGCCCGAGATCCTGCTGCCGGCCGACACCATTGGCTGGGGCCGCCTCCTGCGCTCCGGACGCGAGATCGTGTTCCACGCCGTGACCCGCGGGATCCTCAACATCCATGGCTTCCGCCTCGACGGGAGCGGCGCCCGCCAGCTCACCGACGACCCCCAGGGCGTGGGCTGGCCCGTGCCGAGCCCCGACGGACGGACCCTCGCGGTCGAGATGTTCCGGGGGAACGACGCCCAGCTCGGCCTCCTGTCCGCCGAGGGCGGCATACCGCGTGCGCTCACCCGCGTGCCCGGTCAGCACTGGGTCCACGACTGGTCGCCCGACGGGCGGCGCGTGCTGTACGCGGCCCGTCGCGACGGGCTTTGGAACGTGTACTGGATGGACGTGGAGAGCGGCGAGGAGCGAAGGCTCACCGACCACGGACGGGTGAGGGACGCGGTCCGTACGCCGGCCTGGTCGCCGGCGGGTGACCGCATCGCGTACGAGCGACTCGAGGCCTCGGGGGCCGTGTGGGTCCTCGACCTCCAAGAGGTGCCCTGACCCCGGCCCCGGCCCGGGCGCCCACGCAGGGGTCCCGGCGCGGTAGACTCCACCTTCAATCTGTTCGGAGGTATGCAATGCGCTTGTCCACTCGCCGCATCCTGGCCGCGGCCGGCCTCCTCGGCCTCGGCATGGCACCCGCGGCCCCCGCGTCCGACGACAACAAGAACGCCACGACCCACAAGCACTACGCGGAGAGCGAGCAGGCCGCGAAGCCCTCGCCCACCGGGCAGCTCGCCCCGCGCCTGCTCAAGCTCGGCACCCACACGTTCCCGGTCACCACGAAGTCGAAGCAGGCCCAGGCCTTCATGAGCCAGGCCATCAACCTGACCTACGGCTTCAATCACGCGGAGGCCGGCCGTTCCTTCCGCGAGGTGGCGCGCCTCGACGCCGACTGCGCCATGGCGTACTGGGGCCAGGCCTTGGTCCTCGGTCCGAACATCAACGCGCTCATGACCCCCGAGGACGAGCCGAAGGCCCTGGAGCTCGCGAAGAAGGCGGTCGCCCTCAAGGGGAAGGCCAGCCCCCGCGAGCGGGCCCTCATCGAGGCGGTCGCGGAGCGCTACTCGGGCAACAAGGACGACCGCGCCGCTCGCGACAAGGCCTATGCGGCGGCCATGAAGAAGGTGGCGGCCCGCTTCCCGAACGACCTCGACATCCAGACCTTCTACGTGGAATCCGCGATGGACCTGCGCCCCTGGAACTACTGGGCACCCGACGGCGCGCCCTACGAGGGCACGGCGGAGATCGCGACCCTGACGGAGTCGATCCTCAAGCGCAACCCGAAGCATCCGGGGGCGCTGCACCTCTACATCCATCTCATGGAGGCGAACCATCCGGACAAGGCCGAGCTCGCGGCCGACACCCTGCAGCCGCTGCTCCCGGGCGCGGGCCATCTCGTGCACATGCCGGCCCACATCTACCAGCGGGTGGGACGCTACGCGGACGCGGTGGAGACCAACCTGCAGGCCGCGAGCGCGGACGAGGACTACATCACCCAGTGCCGGGCCCAAGGCCTCTATCCCATGGCCTACTACCCCCACAACGTCCACTTCGCCTGGTTCGCGGCGACCATGGACGGGCGCGGGCAGCTCGCGGTCGACTCGGCCCGCAAGGTCGCGTCGAAGGTGCCCGACCAGGCCCTGAAGGAGCTGCCGCTCCTCGCCGGCTTCCGGGTGGTGCCCTACTACGCGCTCACGCGTTTCGGCCGCTGGGACGAGATGCTGGCGGAGCCGGCGCCGCCCGCCGACAACCTCTACCTGACCGGGAGCTGGAACTACGCCCGCGGCCTGGCCTTCATCGCCAAGGGCCAGCTCTTCGACGCCGAGCGCGCGCTCGTAGAGGTGCGGCGCATCGCCGCGGACAAGGGCCTCGAGTACGCGCTCTTCTCGCCGAACCTCGCCTCCACGATCTTCTCGATCGCCCCCCACGTCCTGGGCGGGGAGCTTCTCGCGGCCCGGAAGGACTACGACGGCGCCATCGCGCACCTCGAACGTGCGGTGCGCATCGAGGACGGTCTCGTCTACACGGAGCCCTCGGAGTGGCACTATCCCCCGCGCCACGCCCTGGCGGCGGTGCTGCTGGCCGCGGGGCGGGCACGGGAAGCCGAGACCGTCTACTGGGAGGACCTCCGGCGGAACCGCGAGAACGGCTGGGCTCTCTTCGGCCTCGCCCAGGCGCTACAGGCCCAGGGCAAGAACGATCAGGCCGCGCTCGTGCGGGCACGCTACGAGAAGGCGTGGGCACGGGCCGACTTCAAGCCCACGGCCTCCCGCCTCCTGGGTCCGGCGCGCGCAGACGACTGAGGGGTGTCCTTCGGTCACCACATGCTCGAGCAGTGGGCGCTCGAGCCGGGGATCACCTACCTCAACCACGGCACCGTGGGGGTGCCGCCGCGCCGTGTGCTGGCCGCGCAGCAGGCGATCCGCGACGAGATCGAGCGGCAGCCGTCCCGCTTCCTCCTGCGCGACCTGGGCAACTGGGTGGGCTCGCCCCAGAGCGGCCCGGGCCGGCTGCGGACCGCTGCCGAAGGGGTCGCCGCCTTCGTGGGCGCCGACGGGAAGGACCTCGTCTTCGTAGATAACGCCACGAGCGGCGTGAACGCGGTCCTGCGCTCGCTGCCCCTCCGGCCGGACGACGAGATCGTGCTCACCGACCACAGCTACGGCGCGGTGAGGAACGCCGTGGCCTTCGCGGCCCGGGAGCACGGGGCCCGGGTGGTCACGGTCGAGGTCCCCTATCCGTCCTTCGACCCCGAGGAGCTCGTGGAGCGGGTCGCGTCTGCTCTCGGCCCTCGCACCCGGCTCGTTCTCGTGGATCACATCACGTCGGAGACGGCCCTCGTTCTTCCCGTGGCCGCGATCGCGGCCCGGGCCCGGGCGCTGCGCGTCCCCGTGCTGGTGGACGGCGCGCACGTCCCCGGGGTCTTGCCCCTCGACATCCCGGCCCTCGGCGTCGACTACTACACCGCGAACCTCCACAAGTGGGCGCACGCCCCGCGCAGCAGCGCCTTCCTGTGGGCGGCCCCCGAGCGGCAGTCGGGCCTGCATGCCCTCGTGATCTCGTGGGGCCTCGACAAGGGCTTCCTCGCCGAGTTCGACTGGGTCGGCACCCGGGATCCCTCGCCCTGGCTCGCGGCGCCCGTGGGCATCGCCTTTCTGCACGATCTCGGATTCGAGGCCGGCCGCGCCTACAACCACGGCCTCGCCTGGGAAGCGGCGCGCGGTCTCGCCGCGCGGTGGGGCACGAGCCTGGGCATGGACGAGGCGAGCGTGGGCTCGATGGTCACGCTCCCCCTGCCGGAGAGAGCGGGCTCAACGCGTGAGGACGCAGTGCGGCTTCGCGACGCGCTCCTCTTCGAAGACCGGATCGAAGTGCAGATGCACGCGCGTCAGGGTCGCCTGTGGGCACGCCTCTCGGCCCAGGTCTACAACGAGATGGACGACTTCGATCGTCTGGGTGAGGCGGTCGCCCGACGGACCTGATCCGCCGCGGAGCGGCGGTAGGATGCGCGGCATGAAGGACGCATCGTTCCTCCTCGCTGTTCCCCTCGCCCTGCTCGCGGTCGCCTCCTCGGCGGCACCGGGCGAGACGCCTTCCCCCCCGAGCCACGTGATGGTGTCGCCCGAGGCGCTCATCTGGCAGTCGCGGACACCTGGTCTGGCGGTCGCCGTGGCCGAGGGCGACCCCGCGAAGCCGGGCCCCTTCACGATGATGCTCAGGCTCTCGGACGGAGCCTGGATTCCCCCGCATTGGCACAACGTGGACAAGCGTCTCGTCGTCATCCGCGGCGAGATGCGCATGGGCATGGGCGAGACGATCGACGCCGCCTCCACCCACCGCCTGGCTGCGGGCGGGGTCGCGGTCGTGCCCGCGGGGTCGCGGCACTACGAGGGGGGAACGGGGGATACGCTCGTCGCTCTCTTCGCGATGGGGCCGTTCACGACGACCTTCGTGGAGTCACCGAAGCCCTGAGCGCGCGAGAAGAGGCAAGACGATGGCGGCTCATTTCCGGCCGGCGCTCTTCCGTTACCTGGTGGATCTGCGCCACCACAACGACCGCCAATGGTTCGCGACCAACAAGGGCCGTTTCGAGGCCGACGTGCGCGACCCCATGCTCGCCTTCATCAGGGAGGCGGCCTCTCCCCTCGCGCGCATCAGCCGGCACGTCCTCGCCGACCCCCGGCCCGTGGGTGGCTCGCTCTTCCGCATCTATCGCGACACTCGCTTCTCGAAAGACAAGACGCCCTACAAGACCCACGCCGCGGCGCACTTCCGGCACCGCGCCGCCAAGGACGTCCACGCCCCCGGCTTCTACCTGCACCTCGAGCCCGGGCAGACCTTCCTCGGCGCGGGCCTGTGGCATCCCGACCCGGCCACCCTGCTCGCCCTGCGCACGGCCATCGCGAAGAACCCGGGGGCCTGGCGCCGCGCGGTGGGGGGCCCGGCCTTCCGCCGCTCCTGCGTGCTGGAAGGCGACGTGGCCAAGCGACCCCCGCGGGGGTTCGACGCGAGCCATCCCCTCATCGACGACCTCCGGCGCAAGGACTTCGTGGCGGTGCAGCGCCTCACCGAGAAGGACGCGCGGTCTCCCCGATTCATGACCCGCTTCATCGGCTTCTGCCGAGCCGCGGCGCCCCTCAACGCCTTCCTCTGCAAGGCGCTCGGACAGGCTTGGTGAGGCGAGCCCTCAGGAGCTGCCGATGCGCTCGAGGGTTTGCGCAATGGCCTCGAGATAAACGGGGTCGGGTCTTGAGGCGTGCTCTCGCAGGCAGGCCTCGGTAAGCTTGATCGCGTGCTCGTCTCCGTTGGCCACGGCCCGCCCGACGAGATCCGGGATCCCGGGCACCGAGGGCAGGCTCGCGGGCTCGGGCGAACGGCCGAAGGCCGAGTAGACGGCGGCCGCCGCCTGCCAGACGTAGCGCAAGAGCGCCCGCGCCGTCTCCGTGGATACGTGGGGCAGGAGGAGGCGCACGGCCGAGGGACCGGTGACCGCGTGGACGAACGCGATGACCCGCCCGGAATCGTGGGCCTCGTCGCGCAGGACGGCCGCGAAGGCTCGCGTCAGATCGGAGAGGAAGAGGGATGGATCGACGGTGGTGTCGGCGCGGTCTGCCACCTCCGCGAAGGGCGGAAAGCCCTCGAGCGCGAGCAGGCCGTCGGTGATGAACCCGCCGCGGCGCTGCTCCTTCGGCAGAAAGGGCACGTCGAGGAGAGCCTGCGACGGCAGCCGTCCGGTCGCGATCGCGGCCCTCCGCTCCGGCAAGGCCTGGTAGCGCGCGGCCCAATACGCGAGGCCCTGGGCCAGCTCCTCGAGGCGCGGCCGGCTCTTCCGCTTCTCGAGCGCGCGCACGGCATGCCCGGTCCGGATCACGCCGTGAAAGGCGGCTGCCGCCAGCCCGCCCGCGAGCCGCGCCGACCAGCGCTCCAGGACGGCGCGCCAGGGCGCTTCGCGCAGCTCCTCCTCCAAGAGCGCCGCCCAGTCGGCCACGCGCTCGAAGCGGCCGAGGGCCTCGCGCCACTCCTCGTCGCGCAGGCGCGCACGCGCGACGGGTGCATCTTCCAGCTTGAGGCGGTAGCGGTGGACCCAGGGCCCGACCGCCTCCGGTTGCTCGAGGCGCGCGAGGGCTTCCGCCGCCATCGGCCCGTGGTTCGCCAGGCCGCCCCCGTACTCGAACCCGCGGCCTCGCAGGTCGAGGAAGGCCGCCTCGAGGGCGTCGTCGGCTCGTGAAGAGCCTCCGTCCTTCGGAGGCGGACCCTGACGCGTGGCTGACCTCGAGGGTCAAGCTATCACGTGCAGTGCCCCAAAGGTGTCACGATGTCGACCGGAGGAGATGCCGCCTTGGCCGACCAGGGAGTCCGCATCCGCGAGACGACACCCGAGGATCTTCCCCTCGTGTTGCGGCACCGCCGCGGCATGTTCGAAGACATGGGTCATCGGGACGCTGGATCGCTCGACGCCATGGAGGCGGCTTCCCGTCCCTTCTTCGAGCGCGCCCTGCGAGAGGGCCACTACCGCGGCTTCTTCGCGGTCGACGAGGGCGGTCGGGTCCGGGCCGGAGGCGGCGTCGTGCTGCTCGAGTACCAGGAGGGATACGCGGTCGTTTTCCTCCACGCGAGCGACGCCGGACGGCCGCTCTACGAAGAGCTGGGCTTCCGGGCCACGAACGAGATGCGGCTGCGCCTCTAGGGAAGAGGGCGCTCGTCGATCACGGCCGGCTCGTCTCGGGTCAGTTGCGCCGGCGACGCTCGGTGGTCGGGGTCGTCCCGCTCCCGCCCACCCTCACCACGGCGCCGGAGTCGGTGCGCACCAGGCGATCGGGGGCCTTCGTGTCGACGAAGCGGAGGTTCAGCCGCCGCACGTTGTCCTTGCCCACGTAGATCCCACGGACCTCGGCGCGCGTCTTCAGGGGATTCGTCCCTCCGCCGATCTCGTCCAGCACCACGAGGTCGCCGACCACCAGGGAGGTCATGGTGGTGAGCACCCGGGCGCCCCCACGCCCGATGTTCTCGGCGATGGTGCGCTCCTCCTGGAGAAGCGCACCCTGGGTGTCGGTGCGCCGGATCATGAAGTTGACGAAGATCTCGAGGCGGCCGGTTTGCCGGCGGTCTTCGGCGGGCGGGCCCTCGGGCTCCGGCGGGGGCGGCATCGGATGCGAGACGTGGCCGGCCGAGGCCTCGCGGGCCTGCCGCAGGGCCGCCGCGACCTCGGCCGCAGTGGCGTAACGCTGGCTGCGGTCCTTGGCCAGCAGCTTGCGGAGCACGGGGATGATGGCTGGGGGGAGCTTGCGCGCGAGCTCGCCCTCGAGGGGCACCGGGTCCTGGATGTGCTTGAAGATCGTGGCCACCGGGGTGTCGCCGCGGAAGGGGACCTGGCCCAGGAAGAGCTCGTAGCTCACGACCCCCATCGAATAGATGTCGGAACGGAAGTCGATCTTCTCGCCGCGGCACTGCTCGGGGCTCATGTACTCGGGGGTGCCCATGACCGAGCCGGTCACGGTGAGGCCGCCGGTGCCGGTCTCCTCCGCCCCCTTGGCGATGCCGAAGTCCATGAGGCGCACGACACCCTTTGCGTCCCGCATGATGTTGGGCGTCTTCAGGTCGCGGTGGATGATCCCCACGTCGTGGATGGCCTGCAGGCCCTCCGCCACCTCGAGGCAGATGTCGAAGGCTTCGTCGGCAGTGAAACCGCCCTGCTGGCGGAGCACCTGCTTCAAGTCGATGCCCTCGAGGAACTCCATCGAGATGTAGCGCACGCTGCCGTCAACGCCGTACTCATGGATGCGGCAGACGTTGCGGTGCGAGACCTTGCGCGCGCGCTTGACTTCGTCGCGGAAGCGCCGGGCCATCTCTCCCGTGTTCACGAACTCGGAGCGCAGGACCTTGAGGGCGACGCTCTCGTCGAGCATGCGGTCGTGGGCCTTGTAGACCATGCCCATGCCCCCGCGGCCGAGCGGGCTCAGGATCTCGTAGCGGCCGGCGATGATCGAGCCCTGGGTGAGCGCGCCCAGGGCCCGCCCGCACGTGAAGCAGACGTCGACGGTGTCTGCGTTCTCGGCCTGGCACGCGGGACAGATCATCGTCACCTCGTCGTTCCTGAGCAAGCTCCGTGCCGGAACGACACCCCTGCTAAGCGTTTATTTACGAACCATTTAGATGTGGAAGTGTGACCAGGGAGCCGAATAACGTGTCACGACTTCGGCCGGAGGGTCGCCCCTTCGCCCGTTCCGCCCCGCCCCGGGGCCGTACGGCCGCGGTCGAGGGCGGGGAGCATAGCACAGTAAGATGGCGCGCCATGGCTCTCCAGTCCATCAATCCTGCCACCGACGCTCTCATCCGAGAGTACGCGGAGACGACGCCGGACGAGGTCACGGCCGCCCTCAAGGACGCTCATCACGCCTTCCTGGCCTGGCGCGAAACCTCTTTCGCCGATCGAGTCGCTCCCATGCGTCGCGCGGGAGCGCTGCTGCGCCTGCGCAAGGAAGATCTCGCCCGGCTCATGGCCCTGGAGATGGGCAAGCCCCTCGCCCAGGGCCGCGCGGAGGCGGACAAGTGCGCCTGGGTCTGCGAGTACTACGCGGACGAGGCGGAGGGCTTCCTCCGGCCCGAGGAGATCAAGACCGACGCGAGCCGGAGCTTCGTCACCTACAACCCGCTCGGGGTGGTGCTCGCGGTCATGCCCTGGAACTTCCCCCTCTGGCAGGTCTTCCGCTTCGTCGCCCCCGGCCTCATGGCCGGCAACGCGGGCATCCTGAAGCATTCGTCCAACGTCTCCGGCTGTGCCCTCGCCATCGAGGAGATCCTCGGCGCCGCGGGCTTCCCGAAGGGACTGTTCCGGACCCTGCTCGTTCCGTCGAAGGTGGTGGCGTCCCTCATCGAGGCGCCGGAAGTGATGGCGGTGACCCTCACCGGCTCCACGCCCGCGGGCCGCTCCGTGGCCGCCACCGCCGGGCGCGTCCTGAAGAAGAGCGTGCTCGAGCTCGGGGGCAGCGACCCCTATCTCGTGCTGGAAGACGCCGACCTGGAGCCCGCGGCCGAGGCCTGCGCGGCCTCCCGCCTCGTCAACAGCGGACAGAGCTGCATCGCGGCCAAGCGCTTCATCGTCGTCTCTGGCGTGAGGAAGCGCTTCGAGGAGCTCTTCGTCGAGCGGATGCGGGCACGGCGGATGGGCGATCCCCTCGAGGACGGCGTGGACGTGGGACCTCAGGCGCGCACCGACCTGCGCGACGAGCTCCACGAGCAGGTGCGCAAGAGCGTGACCGCGGGCGCGCGGGTGCTCCTCGGCGGCGAGAAACCCGCGGGCAAGGGCGCCTTCTATCCCCCGAGCGTGCTCACCGACGTGAAGAAGGGCATGCCGGCCCACGACGACGAGCTGTTCGGACCCGTGGCCGCGGTCATCGGGGCGAAGGATGAAGCGGACGCGGTGCGCCTCGCCAACGACACCGTGTTCGGCCTCGGCGCCGCCGTCTTCACGCGCGACGCGGCCCGCGGGGAGCGTCTCGCCAAGGACGCTCTCGAGGCCGGCTCCTGCTTCGTGAACTCGTTCGTGAAGTCCGACCCGCGGCTGCCCTTCGGCGGGATCAAGGAATCGGGCTACGGCCGCGAGCTGGGCTCATTCGGCATCCACGAGTTCGTCAACATCAAGACGGTGTACGTCAAGTAGATACGCCCATCGGATACTGACGAACCGCCCGGCGTCACACCGTTCCCCACCCCTCCAGGGTTCGCTCTTGCCCTGGGTCTGAGCGCGGAGTAGCTTGCGAGAGACACCACCCAGGGAAACCAGGACACCGAGGGAGGCGAGGGCGTGTCGACGATCGGTGGCGACGGAGGCATCCGTTGGGCGCCTGAGCCGAGGCCGGAACCTGCGGCCGAAGTCATGGCCCTGGCGGCCGAGATGGCCCGCCGCCTGGCCGCGATGCTGGACGAGCAGAATGCGCGGGCCGCGCAGGAGACGGCGCGGCTGCTCGTCGAGGTACCGCGGCTTCCCGCGGAGGCTCAAGAGACGTTCCTGGCCACGGCCGCGGCTCCTTCTCCTGATTCTTCTCAACGCCTCAACCAGCTAGCAGAGACGGTCCGGGAGCGGATTGCGCAGGCGTTTCCTGAAGGAAGCGACCGGCGCCGGAAGCTGGGCGCTGTGCTCGTCTCGATGGAGGGAGGCGACCCGGGGGCGGTCGCTCCGAGGACATTGGAGGCGAAGGTCGCGAGCGCGCTCGCCAAGCTCGGGGCCCTCTCCCCTGTCTCTCCTTCCTCTGTCGCATCTTCCTCTTCCCCAGCTCGCACCCCAGCCTCCGACACGATGGAGCGGCGTCGTGGTTTTGGGCCCTTCGGAGGCATGGCGCCGCCCATGGAGACCGCGACCGCCTCCATGGGGTCGGACCTCTCTACTCTTCTGGGATCGGTGCAGTCGGGCACGAGCCTGGCGCCGACGCCTTCCCTCTTCCGCGACAAGGTGGTGCGCGCTCTCGAAGGGCTGCCGGAGGCGTGGCAGCCGATGGTGGCACGGGCGCAGGAGCTGGCCCCGGGGCTGGTGAACGGCATCGTGCCCCTGGGCCAGGCCGAGGGCCTGGTCACCGCGGTGGGCCAGGGCTTGAGTCGGATGGGCGAGGGGCAGGGCCTGTGGGCTCGGGCACGTACGGCCGCCAGTGTCGACGCCATGACCCGGATCGGCGCCCGCTTCGAGGGCCTGCGAGAGCGCCTCGGTGGTGGTCTCGAAGCGGCAGCGACGATTCAGGGCGTGGCACGGGCCGGGAACCTCGCAGCGCTGGCGGGAGAGCTACGCGGCGAAGCCGCCCAGGTGCGTCAGGACATCGCCTGGGCGCGTGAGCTGGTACCGGATCTCGAACTCCGTCCGGACGGAGTCGAGCTTGGTCCCGAGGGCCTCGAACTCGGTCAGATCGGCTCGGCGCCGGCGAGCTCGGCCTCGAAGGCGAGGTCGGCCGAGGAGGCGCTCGCCGGCGCCGAAGCCGCGATGGGAGCCGCGGATTACGGCCTCCAGGCCTACGCCACCCAGCAGGACATCGTGGCGAACCAGGCCCAGGGCCCGGAGGTCCTGGTCCCACTGGAGTCCGAGCCGGCGCCGGAGAGCGCGCCGACCCCTGGAGAGGCACCGCCCACCCTGACCCCGGAGATGATCACACCGGAGGTCATCGAGGAGCTGCGGGCCAGCGGTCAGGTGCCACCCGAGGTCCTGGCCCAGCTCGAGGCGGGCGACATCACGCCCGAGCTTCTGGCCCAGCTTCAGGGGGGAAGGGCCGGGGGCATCACCCAGGAGGAGCTCGACCGCCTCGGCACCGGCCTCACGGAGACGCCACCGGCCCAGGGTTTCTGGAACCTCGGCACCGTGGGCGCGGGCATGGACCCTGCGGTCTTCAACAGCGACGAGTACAGCCAGAGGGCGGCGGAAGCGGTCAATCGGGCTCTCAAGGATCCGACCGTGCGCTCGATCGACGGAGCGGAGCTGGCGGCGGCGATCCGGGACATGGGCGTGCCCTTGGAGAAGGTCGATCCGAACCAGCTCTCGGCCGCGGTCAGCTACATCAACACCGGTGCTTCGGGGGCGGTGGCGGAGTTCGGTCAAGGGGCGCCAAAGACCGTAGAAGAGCAGCGCGAGCGTATGGCGCTGGCGCTGCGGCAGGTCCGCTACCTGGCGGAGCGTGGAC
>Ga0326597_10005031_pt1 | contig 18470 bp, 20 predicted proteins | sample RVTome_12_FD_203789 | JGI IMG/M metagenome (GOLD analysis project Ga0326597, IMG submission 203789) | Soil microbial communities from uranium-contaminated site in the Upper Colorado River Basin, Wyoming, United States - RVT100D185 | ecosystem: Environmental > Terrestrial > Soil > Contaminated >... | reverse complement strand
GTTCATTCGCTGAGCGCCGCTCGCCCGCGCAGACCTGCTGGGTTGATTCGCTGAGCGCCACTCGCCCGCGCAGATCTGCGGGGTTCATTCGCTGAGCGCCGCTGGCGGGGGCCCAGTTGGCAGGGTCGGGTTTTTCGCGTGTAGCTAACGATTCGCTGGGGAGCGGGACGCGAGAGCTGCGAGCGACATGGGGTTCGAGCGAGTAGCTCTCGCGTCCCGCTCCCCAAGCAGCTGCCACGCGTTGAGTGGAGTTCTGGGCGAGTGGCTCTGCGTTTCCCGGTCGCCAGGGCTCGCCTACGTCGCGCCCTGGCCGCTGCGGGCGGACTGCGTTGACGTGGGGGGCGATGCCGCTAAGCTCTCGAATAGTCTTTTGAATTCAAGAGGTTGCGGATTGGTTCGGATTACGCGAGCGATCGATTTCTCGGCTTCACTGCGCTACGCGCGGGCGGAATTCGCGGATGAAGAGAACGCCGCGCTGTTCGGTAGTCGCGCCCGGCACCACGGCCACAATTACCGGCTCGAGGTGACCCTTCGGGGAGAGCCCGATCCCATCACCGGCATGGTGCTCAATTTGAAAGACCTGCAGCAGATTCTCGACGACGAGATCATGGCCCGTTTTGACCACCGGGATCTGAATCTCGACACGCCCTATTTCGAAAAGGATCCGCCGAGCCCGGAGAACTTCGCGCGGGTCATCCGGCGGATTCTGATCGCGGCGCTTCCCGACGGTCTGCTGGATCGGATTCGACTGCAACAGGACGCAGACCTCTGGGTCGACGTCGTCGAGCCAGAGCCGTGATCGAACTCACCCGCCGCTACGGCTTTCCGGCCGCACACATCCTCAGGCAGCCCTCCCTCAGCGATGCGGAGAACCTGACCACCTACGGCAAGTGTGCCAACCCCAATGGGCACGGCCACAACTACGGGGTCGAGGTCACGGTGAGCGGGCCGATCGACGAGCGAACCGGTAGGATTCTCTCGCCCGATCTGCTCGATCGGATTTTCGAGGAGCGCGTCGAATCGCGCTTTGCGAGACGGCTGCTGAACGACGACGAGATCTTTCGCGATCGGGTGCCCACGGCGGAAAACATCGCGCTCGTCATCCACGCAGCCCTCGCCGACGAGGTCGCGAAGCGGAGCAGCGCCGAAGTGGTCCGGGTCAAGATCGTCGAGACGCGTCACAACTCCTGTATCAGCGGAGCCCTTTCATGAGCGATATCCCGGATCCGATCGAACCCCTCGTCACCCGCCTGTTGAAGGAGATCGGCGAAGACCCCGGCCGCAGCGGCCTCGAGCGGACACCCGGTCGGGTCGCTCGATCGCTGCGCTACTTCACGACTGGCTATGAACAGAACCCGAACGACATCCTGAACGATGCACTGTTCGAGGTTTCCTACGACGAGATGGTGATTGTCAAGGACATCGAGTTCTACAGCCTCTGCGAACACCACCTGCTGCCGTTCTTCGGGCGCATCCACGTCGCGTACATTCCGAAGGGCAAGGTTCTCGGGCTGTCCAAGATCCCGCGCCTCGTCGAGATGTTCGCACGTCGATTGCAGGTGCAGGAGCGTATGACGGTCAACATCGCCGAGGCGCTCGAGCAGCTGCTCGAGCCCAAGGGTGTAGCCGTTGTCGCCGAGGCGACTCACCTGTGCATGATGATGCGCGGGGTGCGCCAACAAAATGCGTCGGCGATCACGAGTTCGATTCGCGGTGAGTTCGAGCAAGACCCGAAGACGCGAGCCGAGTTCATGGATCTCCTACGCCACCGCCGCGAATCGTTCGCCTAGCCTCCGAGCAGAGCCCCGCTCGCCCGGACAGGCCATGGCTGGTAGGAGGGCCGCTCCACTGGCCGGGACCCAGTTGGCCGGGTCGTTTCGGGAATGTGATTGGCCGGTGCGCGCTGGTGGTCTTATCGACCACCCCTGAGGGCGGCGAGGTTCACTGCCCGGACAGTCCATGGCTGGTACGAGGGCCGCTCCACTGGCCGGGACCGAGTTGGCCGGGTCGTTTCGGGAATTTGATTGGCCGGTGCGCGCAGGTGTTCTCAGCGACCACCCCTGAGGGCGTCGAGGTTCACGATGAGGTTGTCGTCTTCGGCGAGTTGGGTGCGGGCTTGGTTGACCCAGGTGCTCAGGTAGGTCTGCAGTTTCTGGTCCGCGAGCAGTCTGCGTTCCTGGTCGATGGCGGCTTCGACTGCCTCCGCATCGGGTGCAAAGCGATCCATGACCTGAATCAGAACCAACGATCCGCCGACTTCGAACACGCGATCCGAACTCTGGCCGGGCTCGAGTTTGAAGGCGGCGGCCATCACGGCCGGGCTCGCCCCCAGATCCGGTATGTAGCCGTCGGGTCGACGCTGCAGTCGGGCGCTGCGCTGCAGGGTGAGCTGTTCGGCCCGCGCAGCGTCTTCGAGGCTGGTGCCGCCGCGGATCGCCTCGGCGAGCCGCTCTGCGATCCCGCGGCTCTCGGTTCGGGCCACCTCCAGGCCCATCAGTTCGGCTGCGAGTTCATCGCGTATGTCTTCGAAGCTGCGCTGCTCGGCGTCGCGATGCTCTTCCACCCGGATGATGTGGTAGCCGTATTCGCTCTTGACCAGCTCGCTGACCATTCCAGGTTCAAGTGAAAAGGCCGCGTCCTCGAACACTTCCACCATCTGTCCGCGCGCGAAAAACCCCAGATCACCACCGTTGGTCTTCGAGCCGGGGTCTTCGCTCAGCGCGGTCGCGAGCGCCACGAAGTCCGCGCCCTCGCGGATCTGCGCCAGGATCTCCCTGGCGCGCAGCCGGGTACTTTCAGCTTCCTCGGCGCTGGCGTCCTCGCGCAGCGACAAGAGGATGTGACGCGCGCGGACCTGCTCGGGAAGGTTGTAGAGACTCGATCGCATCTCATAGAGGGCCCGGAGTTCGTTCTCCTGGCTGGCGACGAAGGCCTCGAGGGCGGCGGGGTCCGGCTCGAAACCCGCGGCGGGGGATTGTGCGCCGAGGGCCACGAACGCGATCTGGACCTGCTCCATGCGCCGAATGGCCGCCTGCCGCGTCTCGCCCTCGGACACCTGGGCGAGCTGGGTCACGGTTCGCATGAATTTGCTGGCCAGCATCGCGGCGCGCTGTTCCCGGATGAAATTGTGCTGGTTGCCGAATTCGTACTCCACCCAGTATTCGAACTGCTTGGGGTCGAACCGGCCGTCTTCGCCCGAAAAATACCGAGAAGTGCTGATCGAGCGCTCGATCTCGCTCTTCGAAACCGCGATTCCGAGCGCGGAGGCCTGCTGGCTGAGGATCGCTCCCTCGATCAGGGATTGGACGGCGAGTTGATCGAGGGTGTCGCTCATCGTGCGAGCGTCGAACTCGGAGCCCATCTGCTGCTCGAGCATCGACTGGCGCCGCGCGCGGGCGCGACCGAATTCCTGCAGTCCGAAGCTCTCGTTCCCGACCAGCACGACGCTCCCCGGGCCGCGTTGCCCCGATCCCCCACCGACTCCGAGGTAGAAAACCATGCCGCCGCCCACGGCGAGGACGAAGAATGCGGTCACCCAGCGCTGGCCCTGTCTGAGAATCTTGAGCATGGCTTTTCCCCCCCGCTTTGGGACGCGCTCGGGCACTAAGCTCGTAGCGGAATTGGTCGATGAGATCTCTAGAGGCGCGTCGAAACTAAGGGCCAGTGAGCCGACCAGCAAGCCCCGAACAAAACGAGGTTTTCCGCTTGTACCGCAATTACCGCACTGGTACCCTGAGGACAGGCTGCGGCGGCTCGAAACGCCCTGTAAATCCAGATACTTAGAGATCCCAATTCCGCCGCCGACGAACGCAGCCACAGGAGTCCCAAGTGATCCTAGATCCCATCCTCGGTTGGTTCTCCAACGATCTCGCCATCGACCTCGGAACAGCGAACACGGTCGTGTACGCGAAGGGCAAGGGAATCGTGGTTTCGGAACCCAGCGTCGTGGCAGTCGTTCGCGATTCGCGCGGTGTCGTCAAAGTTCGCGCCGTCGGCAAAGAAGCCAAAGAGATGCTCGGACGCACGCCGGGCAACATCGTCGCGATTCGGCCGATGAAGGACGGTGTCATCGCAGATTTCGAGATCACCGAGGCAATGCTCCGATACTTCATCATGAAGGTGCACGACCGCAAGCGCCTGGTCCGGCCGCGCATCGTGATCGCCGTTCCGTCGGGAATCACCGAAGTCGAAAAGCGCGCGGTCCGCGAATCTGCGATGTCGGCGGGAGCGCGGGAGGTCTATCTGATCGAAGAGCCCATGGCGGCTGCGATCGGTGCGGGACTGCCCATCACCGAACCTTCCGGAAACATGATCATCGACATCGGGGGCGGCACGACGGAGGTCGCCGTGATCTCGCTGTCCGGGATCGTCTACGCCAACTCGACACGCGTCGGTGGCGACAAGATGGACGAGGCGATCATCAACTACGTGAAGCGCAGATACAACCTGCTGATTGGCGAGCGAACGGCCGAACTCATCAAGATCAAGATCGGAACCGCGTATCCCGACGACGAAATCCGATCGATGGAAGTCAAGGGACGAGACCTCGTCGCGGGCGTTCCGAAGACCCTCGAGCTCAAGTCTGAAGAGGTGCGGGAGGCGCTTTCCGAGACCGTGAACGCGGTCGTCGAGAGCGTGAAGATCGCGTTGGAGCGGACGCCACCCGAGCTTGCCGCGGACATCGTCGACAAGGGAATCGTATTGGTCGGGGGCGGGTCGCTGCTTCGCAACCTCGACGTTCTACTCCGGGAGTCCACAGGACTGCCGGTGATGCTGGCGGAAGACCCCCTGACCGCCGTAGCGATCGGGACTGGGCGCACGCTAGATGAGATTTCGCTCCTCAAGGAAGTGGCGATTCGCTCGTAATTCCGGTCGGTCCACCGCGGGTGGAGTGGGGCCATGGCCGAATTTCGCAATCGAACACCCGTAACCGCCCTCGTGGTCGGCTTGGTGGCGTTTGCCGTCGTCGCGATGGTCGTCGACCGCCGCTCGGCGCCCGGCGACCCGGAACGCGAACTCTCGGGTTGGACTGGCGCGATTCTCGACATCGCGGCGCCCGTCCAGAAGATGATCGCCTTCCCATTCGACCTTACGCGAAATGCGTGGCGCCACTATGTGTCGCTCCTCGATGCGAGCGACACCAACGAAGGCCTTCGCGCCCGACTCGCTGCGGTCGAGGAGGAAAACCTGCAGTTGCGCGAGGCGCTCATCGCGAGCGGAAGGCTCGCGCGCATTGCCGAGACCCGGGCGGACTTCGAGGTTCCGATGCTTCCATCGGAACTCGTCGGCGTCGACCCGTCGCCGTGGTTCCGGTCGGTGCTCATCGATCGCGGTCGCGAGCAGGGCGTGCGGTCGGGAATGCCGATCATCTCGGAGCATGGACTCGTGGGATTGGTCACCGCGACGTCGACGCGCGCCGCGAAGGCGATGCTCGTGCTGGATCGTCAGAGCGCGATCGATGGAATCATCCAGCGCAGCCGGTCGCAAGGGATCGTACGGGGTCGGGGAACCAGCGAATTGGATTTCGAATTCGTGATTCGCGGCAGCGACGTCCGCATCGGGGATGTTGTGATCACCTCGGGACTCGGCGGTGTCTACCCCAAGGGAATCCGGATTGCGGAGGTCGTCTCGGTGTCGGATCCAGGCTCCGCGCTGATGCAAACCGCAAAGCTGGTTCCGGCGGTCGATTTCGGCCGACTCGAGCAGGTTTTCGTGATGCTGCGACGCGGCCCGACGATGGAAGTGATCTACGCGAGCGAGCTGGAGGGTGATCTCAGCACGATGGCGACGGAGAGGTTCGGGCCTTGAAGCGCGTTTTCGCTCTGCTGGCGATCGGCGCGCTTGCACCGATGATTCAGGGGGCCGTTGGCACCTTCGTTCCACTCCACTACTGCCCCGATCTCGGACTGCTGCTGGTGGTTGGACTGGGGCTGTGTTGGCGCAGCACCGCGGGCGGGGTCGCGCTCTCGGCGGCGCTGGGTCTCATCGCAGATCTCCTGTCGGGATCGCTGTTTGGACAACACATGCTGTTGCGGATATTTGCCTTCGGTGCCGCGCGCGCGTGCAGCCAGCAGCTGAATCTTCGCGGTGTGATACCCCGGGCGACCTTCGTCGTTGCCTTGACGGTCGTCACCGCGCTGGGGACCGGGGCGCTGACCGCCTTCTTTGGCGCGGGCCACGGCGTAGATGGCGAGATGTTGCGCGAGCTGATTCCGCACGCGCTGATCAATGGCGCGTTCGCACCGTTGTGTGTGTGGCTCGTCGAGCGGATCTCGAACTGGCTCAGTGAGGTCGATGCTGGGCACCAGCTCCTGCAGCTTCGGCCGCGAAATCGACTCACCTGATGCCGATCGAAGAGATCGGAATCGGGCGCCTCGCCGCCGGAGTCGATTCCTCGATCGTCAATCGGCTGATTTTCATAGCCGTCGTCATTGTGCTGACCTTTGTCGTTTTCGTCTTGCGGCTCTTTCAACTTCAGGTGATCGAAGGCGAGGATCTGGGCAATCGCGCGCGACGCAATTCGGTTCGCACGGTTTACCTGGAGGCTCCGCGAGGCGACATCGTCGACCGTTTCGGGCGCGAACTCGCCACCACGCGACCTGCATTTGGCGTGCACGTAATGCCCGCCGAAATGCGAGAGCGCGAATTGACGTTCGCGGCGCTCGGTAGCCTGCTCGATCGAGATGCCGGCGAGCTCGCCCAGCGCGTTGGCGCCCCAACGGGTCGGCGGCGCTTCCAGCCGGTGCGGATCGCCGAGGATCTTCCCTACGGCTCGAGAATCCGAGTGGAATCCCACCTCTACGCACTGCCGGGCGTGTTCACCGACGTGAGCCCGCGCCGCTATTACGTGGGGGGGTCCCTCGCGGCGCACGTCCTGGGATACACTGGGGAGATTCAGGTCGCGCAGCTCGAAAAGCGTGCGTTCGCCGATTACCGAAGCGGCGACGTGATCGGTCAAGCCGGGGTGGAGAGCCGCTTCGAGAGCACTCTGCGCGGCCGCGCCGGCGGTCGAAACGTCGTCGTCGATGTGGCGGGGCGCGTCGACGAGGTGCTCGACGAGGTCGAAGCTACGCCGGGCGGCACCGTGGTGCTCACGATCGATCGCGATCTTCAGAGGGCCGCAGAAGAGGCCTTCCTGCCGGACGTGATCGGTGGCGACGAGAAGCGCGGTGCAGTCGTGGTGCTCGATCCGCGAAACGGGGACGTCCTCGCTCTGGTTTCGCGCCCGACCTTCGATCCGAACAGCTTTGCGGGCGGTATCGATTCGGCGACCTGGAAGGAACTCACGGCGAGCGAGGGCCGACCGATTCAGAACCGGGCGCTGGCGGGACAGTATCCACCGGGTTCCACCTACAAGGCCTTCGTAGCAGCCGCCGGACTCGAAGAGGGCGCCATCGATCCCGAAGACCGGGTGTTCTGCCCTGGAACCTTCAAGTACGGGCGCCGGACCTACCGCTGTTGGAAACGCGGCGGACACGGTTCGGTGAATCTCCACGAAGCGCTCGCGCGCTCATGTGACGTGTTCTTCTACCAGCTGGGCCTCAAGCTCGGAATCGATCGGATGGCATTCTTTTCGAACGGTTTTCATCTCGGTCGCAAGACGGGGATTGCGCTCGGCACCGAGGCTCCGGGCATCGTCCCCACCGAGGCCTGGAAGGTGCGGCGCTTTGGTGAAGTCTGGATGAAGGGAGAGACGATCTCGGCGTCGATCGGTCAGGGCTACAACCTGACCACGCCGCTGCAATTGGCGGTCGCGTACGCGGCGATTGCAAACGGGGGCACGGTCTTCAAGCCCCGAATTCTGCTTCGCCAGGTCGGGCCGGATGGAATCGTCCAGCAAGGCCCCGAGCCCGAGTCGCTAGGAAGGGTGCCCGTCTCGCCCGAGCATCTGGCAATCATCACGCGCGCGCTGGAAGCGGTGGTCCACGAAGTGGGCGGGACGGGTGGGCGCGCCCGAATTCCCGGTGTGCGCGTGGCGGGCAAGACCGGCACCGCCCAGGTGATTCGCCTCGAGGCAACCGAGCATCTGGAGGAGGAGGAGATTCCGTTCCAGTTCCGAGATCACGGATGGTTCGCGGCCTTTGCGCCCGTCGAAGCGCCGGAGATCGTGGTCGTCGCTCTGTCCGAACACGGCGGACACGGGGGTAGTGCAGCGGGTCCGATCGTGAAAGCCGTGCTTTCGCGTTATTTCAAGGCATCGATGCCGGATGAGCCCCCCAGCCCGCCTGGTCCGCTGGATGCGCCCGATCCGCTCGACCCGCCCAAACCAGCCGAGGAGGCCGCCCAAGTTGTTCGGAATTGACCGGCGGTTGCTTCAGAATTTCGACTGGATGCTTCTGCTGCTCGTCGTTGCAATCGTCGGTGTGGGAATCATCAATCTCGCCTCGGCAACCCACGTCGACGGTGCGTTGACGGGCGAAGTCCGCCGACAACTCGTCTCTCTAGGCATCGGTGGAATTGCAATGCTGTTGGTTCTGGCGATCGATTACCGCCATTACGAGCGATTCGCGACGCCGGCGCTGTTCGTCTGCATCGCGTTGCTCGTCACGACATTGGTTTTTGCGCCGGTTACCCGCGGCAGCCAGAGCTGGTTGTTCGGGGGGCGGCTTCAGTCCTCGGAGTTGGCCAAGCTCGGGCTGGTGATCGCGTTGGCCCGTTACTTTCACCGCAATCCGCCGGGCGAGATCCGGCGCTTGCGCGAACTCGCGCGCCCTGGCCTGATCGCGGTCGTCCCGGTCGGCCTGATCGTCATGCAGCGCGATATGGGTGTTGCGCTGCTCACGTTGTTGATCGCTTCGACCTATCTCGCACTCACGCGGATTTCGTGGCGCTCCTGGATCGGTGTCGCCGTCGTAGGTGTTGCGACCCTGATCACGTTGTGGGTGTTCGTCCTTCAACCGTATCAGCAAAGGCGAATACTCGACGTCATCGATCCGGGTCGCGACCCGCTGTCGTCGGGTTACCAGGCGATTCAATCGCGCATCGCGATCGGGTCCGGTGGATTGCTGGGGACCGGCTACCGCGCGGGAACCCAGACCCAACTCCGTTTTCTGCCCACACAGCACACGGACTTCGCGTTCTCGGTGCTCGCCGAGGAATGGGGTTTCGTGGGAAGCTGCGCGGTGTTGTCCCTCTACCTCACGCTCATGCTCTGGGGGCTTCGAGTGGCTCGCAATTCGAAGGACGGTTTCGGCGCGATGCTCGCCGTGGGATTGGTGGGTACGATCTTCTGGCCATTGGTTCTGAACATCGGGATGGTCCTCGGTCTCGCGCCCGTGATCGGCGTACCCCTGCCACTCTTCTCGTATGGCGGATCGGCGCTCGTGACATCGCTGGTCGGGCTCGCATTGCTGATGAACGTCTCGATGCGCCGCTACGTCTTCTAGATCGGTGACCCCGTGGCTCGGATGCGACTCACATTTGTCGGAGTGCCGCGGTAGGATCGCAGCATGACGCAGGCTGGCATCGAACGCATTCCGCCTCGGATCGGCGCGTTCTTCGACATGGACAAGACGATCCTCTCCGAAAATTCGGCGACGCTCTACATGCGCTATCGCTACCAGCGGGGAGAAATGAGCAAGCGCGATCTCCTGATGGGATTTGGCGCCTACCTCAAGTACAAGCTCGGGATTCTCGACATCCGAAGCTGGACGCTCGACATGATGGTTCAGTTCAGCGGCCAGAGCGAGAAGCAACTCGAGGACGAAGCAATTGCCTGGGTCGAGGAGGTTGTGGTCCACACCATCTACCCCGAGGCCGAACGGCTCGTCAAGGAGCACCTCGCCAAATCGCACGTGGTCGCGATCGTGTCTGGGGCAACTGCTTTCGTGGTGCGACCGATCGCAACGCGCCTGGGGATCGACCACATCCTGTATACGCGACTCGAGGTCGAGTATGGACTCTTCACGGGGCGCGTGATCGAGCCGATCTGCTTCGAAGAGGGGAAGATCTACTGGCTCCAGCAATTCATCGACGAGCAGGCGATCGATCTGGCGAAGAGTTACTTCTACACCGACTCGATCACGGACCTGCCGCTGATGGATCTCGTCGGTCATCCCGTCGCGACGAATCCCGATCCGCTGCTGTATCGGACGGCGGTGAAGCGCCGCTGGCCGGTTCGCTTCTTCGACCCCCCGAAGCCTTCGGTGCGACAGCGAACTTCAGACTCGGGGTGTTAGAGGAGTTTTTCGATCGCGGCTTCAAAGTCTGCTCTGGGGCGCGCGCCTTGCAGTTGATCCACGACCTGGCCGTTCTTGAATGACAAGATCGTGGGAATTGCGCGAATTCCGTACTGACCGGGCGTGCTCGGATTCGAATCGATATCCATCTTGGCGAACTTGACGCGATCACCGTATTGCTCGGCGAGTTCCTTGATCACGGGGGCAATCTGCTTGCACGGAGCGCACCATTCCGCCCAGAAGTCGATGATCACCGGTTTGTCGGATTTCAAGACCTCCGCCTCGAAGTTCTGATCCGTCACATCGACAATTTCAGCCATGGTCAAGTGGTCTCCTGTGGGCGATTGCCAGCCAACGCGTACTTGCCGGCCCGACCTGTTCGGTCCGGTTTTCGGTGGAACCGAGCGCAATGCGAGAGAGTACCGCGCGTTGCCAGCTTTGCTCCCCGTTGACGCTCCGAGCGCTCATCGGTACGTTGCTGGCTCTCGATCTCCTTGTTTTGCAAGGGATTTCTCGTCTTCGGAGGTGTCATGCGCGAAGTGCGCGGCGCCCAGTCTTCCAATTCTGCCGCCGCAAAACGCGCAGCCGATCCGTAATGGGGCGCATCGTTCTCGTCGAGGGCGACATCACCGAAGCGGTCGTCGACGCGGTCGTGAATGCCGCGAACAGCGCGTTGGTTCTCGGCGCCGGGGTTGCCGGCGCGATCGCCGCGAGGGGCGGTCCTTCCATCCAGGCCGAGTGCGATGCGATCGGGCCGATCGAGGTCGGCGATGCCGTCGTGACGGGGGCGGGTGATCTGCCCGCGCATCATTTGATTCACGCGGCTGGGATGCCGCCCGGTGGCGTCGCGACGGAGGAGAGTGTCCGGTCCTCAGTGCGTCGCAGTCTCGAACTGGCCAGCGAAATGGCCTGCCGCTCGATCGCGATCCCGGCAATCGGAGCGGGAATCGGCGGTTTTTCGGAACAGCGCTGCGCGGAAATCCTGATCGAGGAGGCGCGCCAGCATCTGGCGGGCGAGACGACCCTCGAAGAAGTGCGGTTCGTGCTCTTCGGCGAGCCCACGTTTCGGATCTTCGAAATGGCGAAGGATGCCGAAGCGGTCCGCGCCCCAATGGCGCGACTCCGCCCTCGCTGAAGCCCGCGCGCAGCGATCCTGCGCGACGGACGGCCTTCGCTCGGTCCATCCTCTCTACGCTACCGTCTCGTGCCATCAGGTCATCGTTGACGCGGGGTCGGGGAGCGATGGAGTGACGATTCAGATTCTGCAATGGACCGCGGCGGTGTATCTGGCTGCGGGCCTGGTCGCGGGGCTCGGTCTGGCGTTGGATACCCACCGCTTCGAGCGCGCGTCCGTGGCGCTACTCGCCCTCGGTGCAGTCTTCCACGCCGCGTCCTTCGGCCTGCTCCATCTCGCCGAAAATCCGCCTCCGATCACGGACTTGCGCGAGGCGTGGTCGTTCATGGCCTGGGTCGGGACCGTCTTCTATCTGATCATGTTGAGGCGTTCGCGGCTGCAGCGCCTCGTGGCCCTCGTGGCGCCGGCTGCGTTTCTCGGTGCGTTTCTGGCTGCGCTGCGCCCGCCGGGTGGGGCGCCCGTGGAGTCGGCAACGGGTTCGTGGCCACACGCACACGTGCTGTTGTCGAGTGCCGGCTTTTCGCTGCTCGGGTTGGCGGGTCTCGCCGGTGTCATCTTCCTGATCGAACACGCGCAATTGAAATCGAAGAAGACCCTCGATCGCCGCTTCCCCGTTCCGTCACTCGAAGCGCTCGATCGCGTCAACGCGGTGGCCCTGGCCGTGGGTTTCTTGTTGCTGACTCTCGGTGTGATCACGGGTGTGATCTGGTTGCAGACTGCGAAAGGTCGTCCGTGGTCGGGATCTGCCCACGAGGTCTGGTCCCTCGTCGCGTGGGCGATCTACGGAGCGCTGGTCTATGGGCGCTTCGTCGCCAAACAGGGTTCGCGGCAACTGGCGGCCAGTGCGGTCGGCGGTTTCGCATTCCTCCTCTTCGTGGTGGTAGGCATGGAGTTCATCTCGTGAAGATGATTCTCCTGGGCATGAATCACCAAAGTGCACCCATCGAGGTGCGCGAGCGCATGGCGGTCGACGATCCGGGGCCGCTGCTTCAAAAACTCGTCGACAGCGACGACATCGAGGAGGCCGCACTCTTTTCCACCTGCAATCGCGTCGAGGTATTGGTGCTGACGCACTCGCTGGAAAGTGCCCGCCATCGGCTGAGCACATTTTTCAGCCGGGATCTCGCGCGCGATGGCCAGCTGATCGATTTCAATCTCGAAGAGGTGACCTACGAGTATCACGACGGTGATGCCGTGAGCCACGTGCTTCGGGTTGCCTCCGCGCTGGATTCGATGGTCGTCGGAGAATCCCAGATCCTGGGTCAGACCAAAGACGCCTATCGCGCTGCGGTGGAGTGCGGCGCGTGCGGACCGATACTTGGACGCCTGTTCCAGCACGCCTTCTCGACCGCCAAGCGGGTCAAGACGGAAACCCGCATCGCCGAGCGCCCGGTCTCCGTCGCTCGCGTTGCGGTGGATCTCGCGAAGCAGATCTTCGAGCGTTTTGAGGAGAAACGCGCAGTGTTGATCGGCGCGGGAGAGATGGGCGAGACTGCGCTCCGGACGCTGAAGAAGCACGGTCTCGAGTCGATTCGCATCGCCAATCGCACCCCCGAGCGCGCTGCGGCGCTCGCCGCGCAGTTTGGCGCCACGGCTCATGGGCTCGATGAACTGGATACGCTGATCGCGGATGCCGACGTGGTGATCACCTCGATTGGGGGCGCCGAGCCGATCTTGACGCTCGATCTCGCAACCCGGGCGATGCGGAATCGGCGCCTCCGGCCGCTCTTCGTGATCGACATCGGGGTACCGCGCAACGCCGACCCCGCGATCGATGCGATCGACAACCTCTATCGCTACGACCTCGACGATCTGGGTGCGGTAGCGAACAAGAACGCCGAACAGCGCGCGCGCGAAGCGGAGCGGGGAATGGCGATCATCGTCGAGGAGCAGCAGCGTTTCGATGGCTGGTTCGCGGCGCTGCGCGCAGTTCCGACGATTCGTCACCTGCGCGACCGCGCGGAAGGAATTCGCTCGCGCGAACTCGAGAAAACGCTGGCGCGACTCGAACTCAGTGACGTCGAGCTGACGGCCGTCGATGCCTTGACGAAGTCGATCGTCAACAAGATCCTGCACGCGCCGGTTTCGCGCCTCAAGCGAGAGGCGGAGCGCGAAGAGGGCATCGCTTATCTGGAAACCGTTCGAGTCCTCTTCGAACTCGACGAAGAACTGGACCAAGAGTGACTTCGATTCGAATTGCCACGCGCGCGAGCGATCTCGCGCTCTTCCAGGCGCGCTACGTGGCGGCCCGGATCGAGCGCGAGCTCGGCGCATCGACCGAGATCGTGCCGTTGAAGACCACGGGCGATCGAATCCAGAGCGTTTCGCTCGCGAAGATCGGCGGCAAGGGATTGTTCGTGGCGGAAATCGAGCAGGCGCTCACGGATGGCCGCGCCGATGTGGCCGTGCACAGCGCCAAGGATCTGCCCGCAGTTCTCGCGGACGGTCTGCTGCTCGCCGCGTTTCCCGAGCGCGCGGATTGTCGTGATGCGCTGGTGGCGCGCAAGGTTGGATCGACGTTGGCACGGCTCGGCGCTGGCGCGCGCGTCGGTACGGGCAGCGCGCGGCGCGCCGCCCAGTTGAAGGCGCATCGCCCGGATTTCGAAATCGCGCCGCTGCGGGGAAATGTACCCACGCGACTGAGGAAGCTCGTCGACGAAGAACTCGACGCGGTGATTCTCGCTTGCGCGGGCCTCGATCGGCTCGGACTCGGCGACCGGATCGAGGAGCGGATCTCGCCCGACCTGATGTTGCCAGCCGTCGGTCAAGGCGCGTTGGCAATCGAAGCGCGCGGTGGAGAGGCGCTTTTCGACGATCTCGCCGCGCTCAACGATGCACAGACGGCGCGCGCCGTTGCCGCGGAGCGCGGCTTCTTGGCTCGCCTCGGGGCCGACTGCACGGTGCCCGTCGCCTGCCTCGCGGAAGACGCCGGCGGCGGGATGCTGCGTCTCCGCGCTCTCGTGGCCGCTGAGGATGGAAGCCGCATCGCACGCGGAGAGCTCGAAGTGCCGTTCGACGAGGCGGCATTCGGCGGCGGTCGGCTCGCCGAGCGGATCCTCGCGAGCGGGGGCGAAGAGATCCTCGCCGAAATTCGATCGGGGGCCGGCGCGTGACCGCAGATCGGCGACCTCTCGGCCGCGTCTGGTTGGTGGGCGCCGGTCCCGGCGATCCGGACCTGATCACCGTGCGCGGTGCGGCCGTGTTGCGCGAAGCGGATGCCGTGGTCTACGACGCGCTCGCGTCGAACGAGTTGCTGCAGCTGGCCCCGCCCAAAGCCGAGCATTTCAACGTCGGCAAGCGAGGTCACGAAGAGATCACCCGATCACAGGGCGACATCAACGCGCTGCTGGTTCGCCTCGCCCGCGAGGGCAAGAAGGTCGTGAGGCTCAAGGGCGGCGACCCCTTCGTGTTCGGTCGCGGCGGCGAAGAGGCGACCGCGTGTGCGGATGCCGGCGTCGCGTTCGAGGTGGTTCCGGGGGTTTCGTCGGTTGTCGCGGCCCTGGCCTACGCGGGAATCCCGATCACGGATCGGCGGCATTCAGCCTCGTTTGCGGTGGTGACCGGCCACAAGGATCCGACCCGGGTGTCGCAAGAAACCCGCTGGCACGAACTCGCGACCGCCGCGGACACACTCGTGATCCTGATGGGCATGCGCAACCTCGAGTCGATCGTTGCGCAACTGCTGGAGGGTGGGTGCGCGGCTTCGAAACCGGCCGCGGCGGTGATGAACGGAACCCTGCCGAGCCAGCGGGTGGTGGTCGCGCCGCTGGCGGAGTTGGTCCAGAAGGTGCGTGCCGCCAAACTCGGCGCCCCGTGTGCGGTGGTCGTCGGCGATGTGGTTCGGCTGCGGGATTCACTCGTGTGGTTCGAAAAGCGACCGCTATCCGGTTCTCGCGTGCTCGTCACCCGCGCCGCCGATCAGAGCGCAGAAATCGTCAGCGCGCTGCGGGAACTCGGCGCCGAAGCCGTGGTGGTTCCGATGATTCGCCTGGCGCCGCCCGAAGATCTTTCCGAAGTCGACGCTGTCCTCGGCCGCCTCGCGAGCTACGACGCGCTCTTGTTCACCAGCGCGAACGCCGTGCGTTTTTTCGCCGCGCGCGCTGAGGAGATCGGGCATTCGGCGCTCGAAGACGCGCCGCCGGCCGCCTGCGTGGGGCCGATCACGGCCGAAGCGGCGCGCAGAGCGGGATTCTCGGTGGCGCTGGTTCCCTGCGACCGCAGCGACGCCCTCGGGCTGCTCGAGGCGGTCTCGAAACACTGGCCGCCGCGAGGTCGGCGATTTCTGCTCCCCCAGGCCGAAGTCGCGCGCCCCGCGCTCGCCAAAGGATTGCGGGAGCGCGGTGCATCGGTCGATGCGGTGACCGTCTACCGGACCGTCGCCGCCGACGTCGACGCCGATGCCCTCCGCGAGCAGCTCCGCGGTCGCCGACTCGATGCAGTGACCTTCACGAGCCCGTCGACCGCAGAGAACTTCGCGGCGCTGCTGGACGAAGAGAGTTTGAAGGCTGCGGCGGAGTGTACGATTGCCGCGATTGGCCCGGTGACCGCAGAAGCGCTACGACGCCTGGGCCTCCCACCGGACTGGGTGTCCGACGAGCCCACGATGCGGGCGTTGGTCGAGGGGTTGGCGCCTCGCATGGGCCGTGAGCCAGAGGGAGACGAGCGATGAGTTACCCGACGACGCGGATGCGCCGGTTGCGCGGCAGCGAGACGTTGCGCCGAATGGTCTGCGAAACGCGTTTGTCGCGGGACGACCTCATCTTGCCGCTGTTCGTGGTGGAGGGCAGTGGCGTTCGCGAACCGATTGCTTCGATGCCCGGCGTGTTCCGCCAATCCGTGGATGCGTTGGTCGCGGAAGTCAAGCGGGTTCGCGATGCCGGAATCCCCGCAGTCATTCTCTTCGGGGTCCCGCAGGCAAAAGACGCGCGCGGCTCTGGGGCCGACGCAGCCGATGGAATCGTTCAGCGCGCGGTTGAGTCGATCAAGGCGGCGGAACCCGACCTCTGCGTCATGACCGACGTCTGTCTCTGCGAATACACCGATCACGGTCACTGCGGAATCGTCGCCGACGGTGATGTCGACAATGATCCCTCGGTCGAGCGGCTGGCAGCGACCGCGTTGTCCCACGCTCGCGCCGGTGCGGACATCGTCGCGCCCTCCGACATGATGGATGGGCGGGTCGCCGCGATTCGCGCTGCGCTCGATGGGAACGCTTTTCCCAACGTCGCGATTCTCTCCTACGCGGCCAAGTTTGCGAGCGCCTACTACGGCCCGTTTCGCGACGCCGCGGAGAGCACGCCGCAATTCGGTGATCGGCGCAGCTACCAGATGGACCCCCCCAACCGGAGAGAAGCGCTCCGCGAGATGCGCCTCGATCTCGAGGAGGGTGCGGACGCGCTGATGGTCAAACCCGCGCTCCCCTACCTCGACCTGCTCGCGGATGCCCGCCGGGAATTCGATCTTCCCCTGGCCGCCTACCAGGTCTCAGGCGAGTACGCGATGATCAAAGCCGCCGCCGCGCGCGACTGGATCGACGGCGACCGTGCAATGGATGAGTCCTTGATCGCCATCAAGCGCGCCGGTGCGGATTGGATCGTGACCTACGCGGCGGTCGAGGTTGCCGGCCGCCTGAAACCGTAGATCTCGACCCCGCGCAGCCAGGGAGCCCTGTGTCCGTCGAATACAAAGTCGTCGAAATCTCCGCCGTCACCGACGAGGCCATCGAGTCCGTCCTCAACGAGTGGGTCGCCCAGGGTTGGATCTACGACGGTCTCCAATTTGCGATGCGAGAATCGTCGCCCCGGCCCTGCATGGCGTTTGTGACCTTCAAGAGAGAACTCGAATCCTCGAGCGTCGACTGATTGGAAGGCGCGCTGGCGAAGATCGGGTCGGCGACATCAATTCTTCTCGGTGCCGCTCTTCGTTTCGAACCGAACCGCTGACTTGCTGCCGATTTCCCGATCCTCGCTGAGCCTGAATTCCGCGCTCACCTTCAGGGTCCGGCCGGCGAGCAGTTGCTCGAGAACGGCGGCGAGGTCGACGTCGCTCAAGGTCCGGGCGATTTCACGGCTCAGCCGGTCCAGAAACTCGCTGCGGGTTCGATCGCTGCTCTCCGAGATGTAGTCCGTCCAGTCCTTCGGGACGGTATCCCCGAGCGCCCTCCGCACGGCCTCTTCTGTGGTGAAAAAGCCGGTCAGCCCCAGTGCAATGGCGCGCCGCATCAACTCGGGGATGGCGCCGAGAGCCTCCGGCGCGTCAGCGCCTTCGCGCGCTGCCGGATTCTTCGCGCGCTTTTCGGGCTCAACTCTTTGCTTCCCTCGGGGTTGCGCCATGGAGTAGAATTCTCCCGTGGAGAGGTGGAATGATGGCTAAGGCAACTTCTGTCCGAGCGGGCAGCGAAATCCGCGTCCGGGACATCATGAAGACTGGCGTCGTGACCATCGGCGCCGGCGACACGCTGTCGACGGTCGAGGATATCATGACGCTCGGCGGCGTGCGTCACATACCCGTCGTTCGCGGCGGCGTATTGGTCGGTGTGGTTTCGCAGCGGGATCTGCTGCGGGCCTCGCTGTCCAATCTGACCGGCTTTGGGCACGAAGAGCGCCGCGCGTTCCTCCAAGTGGTGGAAATCACCCGCGTGATGTCGACTCCGCCGATCATCATCTCTCCTGAAGCTGAGATCCGGGAAGCTGCGCGGCTACTCGCGGAAAAGGGCATCGGCTGTCTGCCGGTGATCGAAGAAGGCAAGCTGGTCGGGCTTCTGACCGAGACCGATGTGCTTCGGCATATCGCGGGCAGTTGGTATCCGGACCTCTGACGCCTGGGCGCGACGTGACTGGCTCGGTCACGGATGAAGCGCCCCGATCGGCCGTGCAAGCGGCCGAAGACCGCGGCTGGCTGGCGGACGTCGGCTGGCCGGCAGGCCCCGGCTGGAGGGTGGTCCCAGCGGCGCGGTCAGCCCGGATCGAACCGGAAACGGCCGGATCTCGTTTGACAATTCCCGCGGGGATCCCGTAATCTCGGGCCGGTATTGGGACGCGGTGGACTCGGAGGTTCACGAATGGCGATCGTCCGCAGGGTCGACGCGGCCGCGTGGGGCTACACGGGATGACTTCATCGATCCTGATCGCGACGGACGGGTCAGAGCCTGCTGCCGC
>Ga0326597_10005030_pt1 | contig 18476 bp, 18 predicted proteins | sample RVTome_12_FD_203789 | JGI IMG/M metagenome (GOLD analysis project Ga0326597, IMG submission 203789) | Soil microbial communities from uranium-contaminated site in the Upper Colorado River Basin, Wyoming, United States - RVT100D185 | ecosystem: Environmental > Terrestrial > Soil > Contaminated >... | reverse complement strand
GCGGTGGACCGCGGCACACCTGCCGTGTTCCGGGTTGGCGGCGTGGTTCCGGGCTTCGCGGAAGGGTTGCTGGGTATGAAGGAGGGCGGTGTACGTCGCCTGATCATCCCGGCGGAGCTTGGATACGGAGAGGCGGGCTCGGGCTCGTCCATTCCGCCGAATTCGACGCTGATTTTCGATGTCGAGCTGCTGCTGGTGATCCCGGCGGCGGCGCCCGCAGCAACGCCGACACCGGTCGCGACGCCTACCGCGACGGCCACGCCGGTATCTTCGGCAGACGAGACGGCCTCACCGGCCCCATAGGAGGAAAGATGAGCGACGCACTGGAGATCGAGGACATTAAGGAAGGCGCCGGCGAGGGCGCGAAGGCGGGCGACCGGGTGGTGGTGCACTACACGGGGACGCTCACCGACGGGAAGAAGTTCGATAGCTCGCGGGACCGGGGCCAGCCGTTCAAGTTCGCGCTGGGTACGGGCCAGGTGATCAAGGGCTGGGACCAGGGTGTGGCGGGGATGAAGGTGGGTGGACAGCGAAAGCTGACGATCCCGCCGGACCTGGGGTACGGCGACCGTGGTGCGGGTGGGGTGATTCCGCCGAATGCTACGCTGGTATTTGACGTGGAGTTGATGGCGATCGAGTAGCAACGGGAACCAGGGGCAGGCGGTTCGGTGGTGGTTGGGGTGGCGAATGGTGCTGGGCCGACTTGCGGTTGCCCCCCGCCGGGTCCCTTCGCGGAAGGGCGGGGTGGCCCGATTCGAAGGTGTCGGCGCTTCGGATGACAGAGTTGGGGTGTTGGTTCTGGTTTGGCGGTGGCGAGTTCTGGGTCGGGGTCTTGAGACGGCCCGCCGGCCCGTCTCTACGACAGTTTGGCACCCGACTTCGTTGGCGCGCTTCGTCTTCGCTTCCTCAGACTGCGCTGGTGTCTGGCCGGTCCTTCGATCCCTCGGGATGGGCGGGGGTAGGTCTAGCGGGGGCGGGCGTCTACCAATGCGCCGTTTACGAGGTCGTCGAAGCGGGTTAGGGCCGGGTTGGTTGGGGCGTCAATGTCTCGCAGGGGGTTACGGTTGGCGAGGTAGCGCTCGGCGTAAAGTTCGGCGACGAGGGACTTGCGGTCGTCGTTGAATTCGCGGAGTTCCCATTCGGCGCGCTCGCAGAGCATGGCGCCAGCGAATACTTCGGCCATGAATTGCGACAGCGGGAAGAGGCGGGCTTCGGCGGTCTCAGCGTCGAGCTTTTTCCAGGCGGCGATGGCCTCAATGAGGTCGTTCTTGCGGTCGTTGACGACGCGGGCGGCGGGGACGGCTTCGCCGGCGTTGGCGATGGCCTCCTCGACGCGGGCGATGAAGGGCTCGTCGGCGTTCTCGCGGTCGATGGCGCGGCGGACGTCGAGGCAGAGGATGTTATCCGGCCCCTCCCAGAGGGTGTTGATCTGGGCGTCGCGGAGGATGCGGGCGACGGGCCAGGTCTCGATGTAGCCATTGCCGCCGTGGATTTCGATGGCGTCGCTGGCCATGGTGATGCCGAGGCGGGCGGCCTTGAGCTTGGCGAGCGGCGGCACGATGCGGTGGCGTTCGAGATGGCGGCCGGAGCGCTGGTGGTTGGGGTAGCCGTAGCCTTCGAAGAGGAGGGCCTGCACGGCCTCGACGTCGACGATCATCTCGACGAGCTTGCGCTTCATGAGAGGGTGCTGGATCAGCGGCGTCCTCCAGGAGTTGCGGGCGCGGGCGTAGCAGATGGCTTCGACGAGGGCGCGGCGGGCGCAGCCGAGGCCCATGAGGGCGACGCCGAGGCGGGCGCCGTTGGTCATCGCCATGAGGCGGGCCATGCCCTTGCCATCGCTGGGTGAGCCGTCGCCGTTGGAGGGTACGCCGGAGAGCATGAACGCTTCGGCGTCCCTGAATTCGACTTCGCCGGAAGCGACGGCGTGGGTGCCCATCTTGGACTTGAGCTGGCGGATGTGGATTCCGTTGCGGGAGCCGTCGCGGCGCTGCTTGAGGACGAGGAAGGGGGTGTTGCCTTTGACGCCGTCGGGGGCGCCGATGGGCTTGGCGAGGACGACGAACGCTTCGCCGTCGCAGTTGGAGGAGAACCACTTGAAGCCGTTGAGCACCCAGGCGTCGCTGTCGCCGGGAGTGGCGGTGGTCTCGAGGCCGCCGAGGTCGGAGCCGCCGGTGCGCTCGGTGAAGAACTGGCCGGTGGCGCCCACCCACTCGCCGGATTCGATGCGGGAGAGGACGTGCTGCTGGATGTCGGGCGGGGCGAACTGGGCGGTCTGGGACTCGACCATGCCGGCGTCGGCGCCCATGGCGCAGGACATGCCGATCTCCGCCTGGTTGAGGAGGTAACCGGACGCAAGCTGGAGTGGACCGTGGGAGACCCCAGCGGATTCGGCGTCGCGGCGGAAGTTTGGGCCCATGAAGCCGCGCTCCTTGAGGTCGCGCTTGGTGGCCTTTGCGGACTCGGCGATGATGACTTCGCTGATTTCGTGGCCCCAGCGGTCGTACTTTACGAGCTGCGGCGGGTTCTTGTCGGTGATCTCGGCGCGCTCGGCGATGGGGCCGCCCATGAGGTCGCCGAGGTCGCGGAGGCGGGGCTCGGCCCAGGTGTATTCGTCGCGGGTGAGGTAGTACTGCATGGCGCGCTGGAGGGTGGGGTCGCAGTCGTACCAGTTGAGGCCGACGGCGCCGGGAAAGCGCTCGGTGCGGTATCGCGTCGACTTTTCGGGGGTGTTGTAGGGGAGGTTATCGACACGCTCGGCCGTGTACTTCTCGGATGTCTGTGTGCGTTCGGCTTCTGTGGTCATGATGAGTCTCCTGCGCGGTTGGTGGGGTTATTTTACGCCAGATGGGGTTTGAAGAGTGAATGGTGAATAGTGAATGGTGAAGGCAGAGGTGGCGGCATTGTGTTGTTCGCGAGGTGTGGTTGTGGGGTGATTGGTAGAATGCGGGGCATGGGTATTTCGATTGCGACGGTTACGGTTGATTGCGCGGCTCCGGGGGAGCTGGCGCGGTGGTGGGCCGAGGTGCTGGGTTGGAGAATCACGTTTGAGGAGGCGGAGGAGGTTGTGATTGAGGCGCCGGAGGGAGGCGCCGGGACGCCGCTTCTGTTTATCAAGGTCCCGGAGGGGAAGACGGTGAAGAACCGGTTGCACCTGGATTTGCGCCCGGATGACCGGGATGCGGAGGTGGCCCGGGTGGAGGGTCTGGGTGGGCGGCGGGTGGATATCGGGCAAGGGACTGAGGTGACGTGGGTGGTGATGGCGGACCCGGAGGGGAATGAGTTCTGTATTTTGCGGGCTTTTGCGGGAGGATGAGAAGTAGGGGCGGTGGGTTGGTGGAGCCTGGGGTTGGAGCGAGGTGGCACTAGAGTAGCGGCGTGGTTGGAGCGTCGCCCGCGGTTGCCCCTCCCCAGGTCCCTTCGCGTAGGGGTGTGAGTGCTTCGTTCGGGGGTGGTCGGCGCTCAGGATGACAGCGAGTTGGGGGGTCGTGGTGGTTAGCGGTGGGATGCCGCTGGGAGGTCGAAACGTCGTGGCCTAGTTTGGTTAGAGCGAGGTGCTACTGGAGTAGCGACGTGGTTTGAGCGTTGCCAGTGGTTGCCCCTCCCCAGGTCCCTTCGCGGAGGGGTGTACGTGCGTCGTTCGGGGAGTGGTCGGCGCTCAGGATGACAGCGAGCCTGGTTGGCGATGGCGCTGCTGCGGGAGAGCGAAACGTTGTGGCCTGGTTGGCGATGGGTCGTCGCCGTGGCGGGCTGGGTTCGGGCGCAGCACGTCAGAGTTGAGGCGTTTTGGGTTGCGATGGGTGCTGGGCCGCTACGCCCTGCGGTTGGCGTGGCGTGCGTCGTATACTGGCGGTGCGTTATGGCCCGCCTGTTCAGTCGAGAGGAAGCCGAGCAGGTGCTCCCGAAGATTGTGCCTCTGCTGGAGGAGTTGCGTGCTCTGAAGCGGCAGCACGATGAGTGGCAGGCGAAGGCTGAGGCGCTGCAGCAGAATACGAAGTCGAACGGGCACGGGATGGATGTGGAGGCGTCGCGGGTGACGCAAGGCCAGCAGTCGACGGGGGTGCAGATCAACGGTCTGATTGAGAAGGTGCGGTCGCTGGGGGCGGAGGTGAAGGACATCGAGATTGGACTGATCGACTTCCGTTCGCGGGTGAGGGGTCGGGAGGTGTACCTTTGCTGGAAGCTGGGGGAGGATGGGATCAGGTGGTGGCACGATTTGAATACGGGTTACGGATCTAGAGAGCCGCTGGAATGAGATGACACAAGAAGAAACGATTAGCCACGCTGAACTGGACGACATCCTCACGCGATTGGACTCCTCGAAGGGGGCGTTGATCGCTGTGCTGGAGGCGTCTGACCCTGAGAAGTTCAACAAGGAGAGCCCGGACGGCGAGACGGTGAAGCATTCGCTGGAGCGGACGGCCGACGATATCAACTTCTACTACGGGCGGCTCGTGGCCCGGGCGCTAAACCTGCCGCAACCGCCATGCCTGCAGGGTGCGGAGTTCGGTTCGCTGATCGAGGGGACGATGGCGCTGCAGGTTGCGCACAGGCGGTTCACGAACCTGCTGCACGACCTGGTGCCCGGCGACCTCGACAAGGTGGCGGAGGAGCCGGAACTCGGGCGCTACACTCTGAGGCAGCTGCTGGAGATGGCGGCGGCGCAGTACAACCTGCGGGCGAGCCAGGTGAAGCGGCTCGCCGGGCCGAAGCCGCGCCAACGCCGCGCGTGAACCCCGACCGGCGCGTCGTCCGGATCGCGCACGCGTACGGTAACAGCCGCGAGTCTTTGCAGCGGGCGCTTTCCGCGGATGTCGACATGATCGAGGTCGATGCCTGGTATCGGGGGGGCGAGATCTATATCCGGCACGCGCGGCGGTTGAACCCCTTCCCGATTCTCTACGACAAGGTGATGCGCGGCCACGATCCCGGCTGGGCGATCCGCTTCGGGCGATATTACGTGCGTCCGGATTTCGGGACGCTGGAGCTGGACGAGGTACTGGAGGCGACGGCCGGGCGCAAGAGTCTCTTGCTGGACCTGAAGGGGCACTATCACTCGCCGGACGTCGACGGTTATGTCGAGACGCTGGTGCGGAAGATACGGTCGCACAGCGCTGAGGGTTGGGTGGCGGTGTGCGGTCAGACGTACGCGGTGTTGAACCGCTTCCGGAAGGTTACCACGGATATCGAGTTGCGGTACTCGATCGAGAAGCAGTACCAGTGGGAGAGCTTTCTGCGCAAGATGGCGCGCGATCTCAGCGTGCGGCGGGTGTGCATCGCGCATGGGTTTATCGATGCGGAGAAGGCGCGGGTGATGGAGGAGAACGGGGTCGACCTGTATTGCTGGACGGTGGACAGCCGGGAGCGAGCAGCGGAGCTGGTGGCGCAGGGGGTCGATGGGATTATCAGTAATGACCTTGGGTTGCTGGAGCGGTTGCCGCGGGACGGGTGACGGGTGGCGGGTGGCGGGAACTTGGAACCTGGAACTTGGAACATGGGGATTGGGGTGTGGGAGCCGATTCGGGGCGTTGTTGGAGCCGCGGCTGCGTTTGCCCCCCGCCGGGTCCTTCCCGTAGAGGCGATTGGGCTCGATTCGGCGGTGGTCGGCGGTCAGGATGACAGGGTTGGGGGGTTGTTCTTGATGACGCTTGTTTGGGCGGGCGGGGTCTGGAGACGGCCCGACGGGCCGTGTTTACGACAGGTTTTTGCTAGCGGGGGACGAGGTGGACGGCGGTGGCTTTGAAGGTGGCGGTTACGGGGGTGCCGGGGGCGAGGTTGAGGTCTTCTTCGGCGTGGCGGGTGATCAGGGCCACGAGAGGGAACCCGGCGTGGAGTTCGACGCGGCGGAAGGGGCCCCATGGGGTGATACGGGCGACGGTGGCCGCGATGTGGTTACGGGCGCTGGTCGGGGCGGCGCCGCCGGTGGCGGGTGTGATCACGATGTCTTCGGGACGCAAGCAGACGAGGACGCGATCGCCCGGAGCGACGTTTGAACCGCCCTCGATGGTGTGGCCCGCGACTTCGGTGAGGGCGACGCCTTGCTCGAGGGCGCGGACGACGCCGGGAACGATGATTTCGACGCCGACGAATTGGGCGACCTCTTCGTCCACGGGAGCGGAGAAGACTTCGGAGGGGTCGCCGATCTGGCGGATGCGGCCGCTGATGAGGACGGCGAGGCGGTCAGCCAGGCGCATGGCTTCGTTGCGGTCGTGGGTGACGAGGACGGCGGGCGTGCCGGTGGTGGCCAGCAGGCGATGGACATCTTCGATCAGGGTCTGGCGGGTAGGCGCGTCGACGGCGGAGAACGGCTCATCGAGGAGGAGGAGTTCCGGGCGGACGGCGAGGGCGCGGGCGAGAGCGACGCGCTGCTTCTGGCCGCCGGAGAGTTGCGCCGGACGGAGGTTGCGCTGGGATTCGAGGCCGGTGAGGGCGAGCATCTCGGCGACGCGGGCGGCCCGGTCGCTGCGGGAGAGGAGACGCAGGCCGAATCCGATGTTGCCGGCGACGGTGAGATGCGGGAAGAGGGCGAAATCCTGGGGTACGTAGCCAATGCGGCGCTCGTTGGCTGGGAGATCGAGGCGGCGGTCGCCGGCGAAGAGATTGCGGCCGTTGAGGGTGATGCGGCCCGCGTCCGGCCTGAGCACGCCGGTGATGGCCCGGAGGAGCATCGATTTGCCAGCGCCGGAGGGACCGATGACGACCAGCGTGCCGCCCGGGCTATCCAGCGTGGCGTCGAGGGTGAACTCGCCGAGGGATTTGCGAATCGATACTTCTAACATGCGCTACAGCGTGAAGGCGGCGCGGCGCATGAGAAGGCGGAAGGTGAGGAGGACGACGAAGGAGATGACGACGAGGACGGCGGAGAGGGCGAGGGGGGCTTCGACGCCGGTCTCGAGCTGGCGGTAGATGGCGAGGGGGACGGTCTGGGTGCGGCCGGGGAAGCTGCCGGCGAACATGATGGTTGCGCCGAACTCGCCGAGGGCGCGGGCCCAGGCCATGACCGCGCCGGCCATGAGCGAGGGGGCGGCGACGGGAATGGCGACTCGGAAGAAGGCGCTCGAACGCGAAGAGCCGAGGGTGCGAGCGACGTCCTCGAGGTTCTGCGGTACGGCCTCGAAGCCCGCTTTCGCGGCGCGGATGAAGAAGGGGCTGGCGACGAACGTCTGGGCCATGACGACGGCGGTTGTGGTGAAGGCGATCTCGATGCCTGCGTCGTCGAGCCACTCGCCGAAGATACCGCGACGGCCGAACGCCATCAGAAGGCCGAGGCCACCGACGGCCGGCGGAAGAACGATGGGGAGGTCGACGAGGGTGTCGGCGATGTCGCGGCCGGGGAAGGGCACGCGGGCGAGGATGTAAGCGACGGGGGTGCCGAAGATGACGACGAGCGTGAGGCTGATTGTGGTCGTGAGGAGGCTGAGGCGGAGGGCCTCGGTGACAGTGGACGACGAAATGGTATCGAAGAAGTCTGTTTCGGCGGCGCGCTCGAAGATGGCGAAGACGGGCAGGCATAGGAAGAGGAAGACGACGAGGCAGGCGAAGACGGCGGCGCACACCTCCGCGGCGGCAAAGACGTTAGGGCGGCGGGCAGGCGCTTCGGTGGCAGACACGGTCAATCGATCCCGATGAAGTTGTGTTCGACGAGGATGGCCTGACCGGCGTCGCTGAGCACGAACTCGATGAAGGCCTCGGCGATGTCGATGTCCTCGGCCTCGGTGGTGAGGACGATGGGGTAGTCAGCGAGGACGTTGAGGGCGTCGGGGATTTCGATGGTCGTGACTGCGGCGGCGAGTTCTGTGGTGACATCTGAGCTGAAGACGATGCCCGCGTCGGCCTCGTCGAGCTGGATGCGGGCGGCGACCTGGCGGACGTTGGATTCTTCGGAGACGACGTTGGCGAGGACGTTTGCACCGTAGTCCGGACCGAACGCGGGATCATCGGAGGCCTTGATGAGGAACTGGCGGGAGTAGGCGCCGACCGGAACTCCAACGTTGGCGAGGACGACCTTGATACCGGGTTCCGCGAGATCCTGCAAAGTCGTGATCACGGCTTCGTTAGCCTTTGGGACGATGACCACGAGGCGGTTGTGGGCAAAGATTTCGTGGTCGTCGACCACGACGCCGGATTCGGCCGCGAGGTCGATCTGCCGCGTGTCGGCGGCGGCGAAGAGGTCGGCTTGAGCGCCAAGTTCGAGCTGGGTGCGGAGGTCCTGCGAGCCGGCGAAGTTGAAGTTGACGCGCGTGGCCTCGTTTTCGGCCTTGAAAGCGACAGCGATCTCTTCGAAGGCCTGGATGAGGGAGGAGGCAGCGAAGACGGTGATATCGCCGGATAGGGGCTCGGGGGTTGGGACGGCGGTTGGATCGGCGGTCGACGTACCGGGTGTTGGCGCCTCCGGGGCGGCGACGTCATCAGCGCAAGCGGAGGCCAGGAGGGACAGGGCGATCGCGAGGGCGACGGCTGCCGGGAGGGCTGGAACCCGGCGCCAAAGGAGACGAAGGAGGCTCTTCACGAGGCCTTATTCTATTCGAGAATCTCCCCGGAGCCACCCTCTACGGGCTTGAGGGATGGCGGGCCGCCTGATGGACGCACCGCGATGTCGGAGGCGACGCCTGGCGACGATTTGCCATCGTCGTGGATGACGTGGGAACGACGCAGCGGCACTTCCTTCATGAAGAGCGAGACGGCGAGGGCGCCGATCAGCACGAAGATGGCGATGAAGAACGCCTCGGCGATGCCGTTAGCCAGCGACGTGCGCACGCCGGTCATCGTCGCGGCGAAGAGTGCTTCGCCCTGATCCCCGAAGGAGGCGAAGGACAGCTCGACTTGATCTCGGGCGTCCTGGTTCAGCAAGAACTGGGGGTCGTCGAGGACCCGCGAAAGCTGCGGCTGGGCCTGCACCTGCGGCGGAACGGTCTCGGCCAGGCCGTCGTGGTAGTGGGCCTGGATGATCGTGAAGAGGATGGCGACACCCATGGTGCCGCCGACAGAGCGGAAGAACTGCATGGACGAGGTGGCGATGCCCATGACGCGGTACTCGACGGCGTTCTGGACAGCGAGCGTAAAGAGCGGCATGGACGCGCCAAGGCCGGCGCCGAAGACGATCATGGCCAGGGTGACGTCGCGGCGACTGGAGTTGACGTCGACTTGAGCGAGGATGACCATGCCGACGACCATGAGCGAGAGGCCGATGACAGCAGGGATGCGGTAGCGACCGAAACGCGACAGGATCTGGCCAGTGATGGCACTGGCAATGGCCATGGCGATCATCATCGGAACGGTGACGAGTCCAGAGTTGGTGGCCGACGACCCGATGACGCCCTGCACGAACAGCGGGATGTAGAAGAGGCTGCCCATCATGGCAAACCCGCTGATTAGAGTGACGAGACAGGAGACGGCGAAGACGCGGTTCTTGAAGAGGTGCATGGGCAGGATCGGTTCTTCGGAGCGCATTTCGAAGTAGGTAAAGAGGGCGAGGCCGGCGATGGCCCAGCCGAAGAAGCCAATGACCTGCGGGGAGAGCCATTCGTAGCGGTCGCCGGCCCAGGAGAACGCCATAAGCAGGGGGACTACGGTGGCGCAGAGAAGTGCGATGCCGCGGTAGTCCACGTGCGGCTTCGAAATGGGTCGGACGTGAGGCATCCCGAAAAAGAGGACGGCAAGGGCCACGCCTCCAAGCGGGAGGTTGATGTAGAAGGCCCAGCGCCAGGATGCGTGGTCGGTGAGGCCACCACCGATGAGCGGCCCGAGAACACTGGCGGAGGCGAAGACCCCGGACATGAGGCCGGCCCACTTGCCACGCTCGGCGGGGGTGAAGACATCGCCGATGATGGCGAAGGCGACCGACATGATCATGCCGGCACCGAAGCCCTGGATGATGCGGAAGGCGATGAGTTGCTCGATGCTTTGCGACATGCCGGAGAGGGCGGAACCAAAAAGCAGCAAGAAGATGCCGAGCATGTAGAAGGGCTTGCGTCCGTAGAGGTCGGAGAGCTTGCCGACAATCGGGACGGTGGTGGTTGAGGCGAGCATGAAGCCGGTTCCGACCCAGGAGAACAGCCCGAAGCCGCCAAGATCGGCGACGATCCGGGGCATCGAGGTGCTGACGACAGTCTGGTCCATGGCGGAGGTGAACATGCCGAGCAGCGTGCCAGCCATGACGATCACCTTGGTGCGGGTGCTCATCTCGGAGATCGAGCGCATGGGGACCGCGGTTGCCGGGGCTGCCATTAGACGGCGACTCCGGCGGGTTCGGATTCGATCGCGTCGCCCGCGGCGTTGACGTCGCGGAGGGCTTCGACGAGGCGGGCGAGCTGGGCGTCGTCGAGGCGGCTGAACAGCTCGTTCATGCGCTGACGGCCGCTCCGCTCGATTGACTCGACGACTTCGGCGCCACGGGTGCTGAGGTAGTGGCGCACGAGCCGGCGATCATCGGCGTCGGGGACGCGCTCGATGAGGTCGTGGCGGACGAGGCGGTCGACGATGCGGGTGAGGGTGGAGGGGGTTATGCCGAGGCGCTCGGCGAGGCCACCGGCGGGGAGGGCAGGTTCGGCGCGGAGAAGGAAGAGAGCCCGGAGCTGGGTCATCGTGAGGCCGAGGGTGGCCCATTCTTCGAGGCGACCGGGGTCGGCGCGGGTGATGAAACGACCGACGAGGTGGAAGGCTTCTTCGCGAAGGGTGGCGGTATCTACGGTCATGATAGTTGTATCCAAGGCAAATGTTGTCTTCTGCGAAGTGTACCACAGGCCGGTGGTAGGATTTCCAGCGTGACCGCGGAGTTTGCCAACCAAACAGAGAACAGCGCCCTGAAGAACGCGATCGTGGAGAAGATCGGGCGCGACGGACCGATGTCGTTCCACGACTTCATGGAGACCGTGCTGTACCACCCGACGCTGGGCTACTACAGCGGCGACCGCGTCCAGATCGGCCGCGAAGGCGATTACCTGACGAGCCCGGAGGTGAGCCCGCTGTTCGGCGCGATGGTTGGCCGCCAGCTGCTGGAGATGTGGGAACTGATGGGCCGGCCGGCGACCTTCGATGCGGTCGAAGCCGGCGCGGGGAACGGCACGCTGGCACGCGATATCCTCGGCTGGGCGCGGCGAACGGCGCCGGACTTCGCGAAAGCGGTACGCTACGCCGTCATCGAGGTGAGTCAGTCGCTGGTGCGGCGGCAAACGCAATCGCTCGAGGCAGAGGGCCTTGCCGGCGAGGTGCGGTGGCTCCGAGAACCACCGTCCGGCGTCCGCGGCTGCGTGTTCGCGAACGAACTGCTGGATGCGATGCCGGTGCACCGGGTGCGGGTGCGGGACGGAAGGCTGAGCGAGATTCACGTGACGTGGGACGGCGAGCGTTTCGGGGAGACGGAGATGGCTGCGGACGGGCGGCTGGCTGAGTACTTCGAGCGGCTATCACTATTGCCGGGGGACGAGTCGCTGGCGGAGGTGAACAGCGGCGCGCCGCTATGGACGAATAGCGCTGCTACAGGCATCGAACGCGGTTTCCTGCTGCTGTTCGACTACGGGTACGAGGCGGAGGAGTTGTATGCGCCGTGGCGGAAGGATGGCACGCTGATGTGCTTCTACCGGCACAACCCGAGCACCGACCCGTACACGAGGATCGGGCGGCAGGATATGACGAGCCACGTCGATTTCACGACGATACGGCGCACGGGCGAGGAGGCGGGGCTGACGACGCTGGGGTTGCTGAGCCAGTCCGAGTTCCTGGCGAACCTGGGGATTGGAGATGCGCTGGCGACACCGGACGGCGGTGAGATCGAGGAGTACTTCGCGCGGCGGCGGGCGGTGATGGAGTTGCTGGACCCCGGTGGGCTGGGGCGGATCAAGGCGCTGGTGCAGGGCCGCGGTGTGGACGGTGCTTTGCTGCGGGGGCTGGCGGGCGGGGTGTGAGCGAGCGCGGGTGGTGGTAGGTCGGGCGGGAAAGCGAGTGCTGGTCGTGCGGATTGTGGTTCAGATTCGCAAGCGCAGATGGCGCCGTCTGCGCTTGCCCCCTACCAGGCCCTGCGCGGATTCGCGTTGGGAGTCGATTCGGGCGTGGTCGGCGCGCAGGATGACAGGTGCTGGTTGGGCCGGGTGTTTGCGGCGGCGGCGAACGGTGGTGGAGGCCTAAAGGCACTCCGCTACGCCGGAGCGGGGTGGCCGAGGAGAGGGCACCTGCGACCTGTGGCGCGGTGGAAGAACCACGTACGTTTATTCATGCGCTAGAATGTGAGCCCTGAACACCAAGGAGGTTCGATGCGACCGTTCGATTATGTAGCCCCGACGACGATTGATGAGGCGATAGCGCTCCTGAAGGGGCGTGAGGCTGCGCGGCCGATTGCCGGGGGGACGGACATCGTCGTGCAGATGAAGGAGTCGCGCACGAAGTTCCCCTACCCGCAGACGGTGGTGAGCCTGAACCGAGTGGGGGAATTGCAGGGGATCGATTTCGACGCTTCGAGCGGACTACGCCTGGGAGCGACGACGGGACTGACAGAGGTCGCGGCTTCTGCGGTGGTGCGAGAGCACTACCCCGCGCTGGCTGAAAGCGCCGGCGTCGTGGGGTCGCTGCAGACGATGAACATGGGTACGATCGGCGGGAACGTGTGCAACGCCGCCCCTTCAGCCGATACTGTGCCGCCGTTGCTGATTTACGACGCGGAGGCCGTGATCGTTGGGCCGAACGGCAGGCGGACAGTGGCGCTCGATGGGTTCTTCAAGGGTCCGGGGCAGACGGTGCTCGGGCCGGACGAATTGCTCGCCGAGCTGCGGCTACCGGTACCCGCGTCGCATACAGGCGCTGTTTATGTGCGACACACGCCGCGGAAGCAGATGGACATCGCGGTGGTGGGCGTGGGCGTGGCGCTGACGCTGGACGGCGAGACGATCACCCGGGCGCGGGTCGCGCTGGGTGCGGTGGCTCCGACGGCGATCCGGGCGAAGGCAGCCGAGGCGGTGCTGGCGGGTCAGCCGGCGACCGATGAGAAGTTTGCGCGGGCGGCGGAGGAGGCGGCGGGGGAGTGCAGCCCGATCTCGGACGTGCGAGGGTCTGCGGAGTTCCGGCGGCACCTGGTGAAGGTGTGGACGGGCCGGCTGCTGGCGCAGGCGGCGGAGCAGGCGAAGGGTTAGTGCCACGACTTCCGAGAGTCACGGCTAGGAAGGTACTTCAGGTTCTACGAAGGGTTGGCTGGATTGAGATCAGACAACGTGGAGGCCATATCCACCTCTCGAACCCAAGTAAGCCAGGACGCCGGGTTACAGTCGCCTACCACCCGAGGGAAGTCGTGCTGCCAAAGACGCTTCTGGCGATACTGGAGCAGGCGGATATGACAATCGAAGAGTTTGTGGAGAGTATGTGATGCGAGAATACACGGTGATCCTGGACCCTGACGTTGACGGGAGAGGCTTTACGGTGACGGTACCTGCCCTCCCGGGATGTATCACGCAAGGACGAACCAAAGAACAAGCGATTCAACGCGCCCGGGAAGCGATAGTGCTACACCTCGAGTCGTTGCTGGCCGACGGGGAATCGATCCCAGAAGACCTGCCCAGCGCCGAAGTATTGAAGGTGGCCGTCTGATGGCGAAACGGATCATAAACCTGCGGGTGAACGGCGAGGCGCACGAAGTTGCGGTGGAGCCGAGCTGGACGCTGCTGGAGACGGTGCGCGAGGCGCTGGGGTATACGGGCCCGAAGGAGGGCTGCGGCACGGGCGACTGCGGGGCGTGCTCGGTGATCGTGGATGGGCGGCTGATCACGTCGTGCTTGATGCTGGCTCCGCAGGCGGACGGGCGCGAGGTGCGGACGGTGGAGGGGCTGGCGACGGGCGGCGAGTTGAGCCACGTGCAGCGGGCGTTCATCGATTCGGGCGGGGTGCAGTGCGGGTTTTGCACGCCGGGGATGGTGATGGCAGCGACGGCGCTCCTTGAGAGCAACCCCACTCCGTCGTTTGAGGAAATCCGTAACGGGTTAGCCGGGAACCTGTGCCGGTGCACGGGATACACGAAGATCTACGAGGCGGTGGAACTGGCCGCGCAACGGATGCGTGCGGGTTGACGGAGGGATGTTGTCAGAGATGTGTGCTCGCCTTGCGCTCCCGCTTCGTCTCCTCGCTGCGGCGAGGGCTCAGGGTGCGCTGGTGATATGGGCGTCCTTCGACAGGCTCAGGATGAGCGGATGGCAGTTCGGATAAGAGGTTAGAGATGGCGCAAGAGACGAAGATGCGGGAAGAGGTTGGCAGCGACGGGCACCGGTACGTTGGTCAGCCGGCGACGCGGCCGGATGGGGCCGGGAAAGTCAGCGGGTCGACGGTGTACGCGGACGACATGAAGCTGCCGCGGATGCTGCACGCGAAGGTGCTCGGCAGCCCATATGCCCACGCGCGGATCAAGGGGATCGACACGGTGAAGGCTCGGCAGTTCCCGGGCGTAGATGCGGTGTTCACGGCGGCGGAACTGCCGCCGTACAAGAAGAGTCCTTCGAACCGGCGCGGACTGGTGTTCCCGGACGACGAGGTGCTGTTCTTCGGGCAGCCGATCGCGGCGGTGCTGGCGAGCGACCCGCACGTGGCGGAGCAGGCGCTGGCGCTGATCAGTGTCGACTTCGAAGTGCTGACTCCGGTGATCGACCCGATGGAGGCGGTGAAGGACGGCGCACCGCTGGTGCGAACGCCGTTGGAGGATATCGACCGCTCGGAGGAGCAGGGCCACGTGGCCGTCGACCTAGAGTCGGGCGACAAGGAAGGCCGAGCCAGCAACGTGGCCTCGGAGACTCCGTTCAAGCGTGGCGACGTGGAGGCCGGCTTCTCGGAGGCAGACGTCATCGTCGAGAACACGTGGCGATCTGCGATGACGCACCAGAGCTACATCGAGCCGCATTCGGTGATCGCGGACTACGACGCGTCAGGCGAGCTGACGGTGTGGACGAGCACGCAGGCGCCGTTTTACATCCGCGACGAACTGGCGGCGACGCTGGGGCTGGCGGAGAACCACATCCGGGTAATCGCGACGGAGGTGGGCGGCGGGTTTGGCGGGAAGATCTACCTGACGGAACTGATGGTCGCGATCCTGGCGATGGCGGTGCAGCGGCCGGTGAAGCACATCATGAGCCGACACGAGGACATGCTGGCGGCCACCCCCGCTCCGTTCGCGCAGGTGTACCTGAAGACGGGCATGAAGAAGGACGGCACGCTGACGGCGCTACAGTCGCGGTTGTACTACGACTCGGGCGCGTTTCCGGGCGCTTCGGTGGCGGCGGGCGCGTTGCTGGTAGGCGGGTACTACAGGTGCCCGAACCTGGACATCCTTGGCTACGAGGTGCTGACGAACAAGGTTAGCGTGGGGGCGCTGCGAGCGCCGGCGGCGCACAACTCGACGTTTGCGATCGAGTGCCACATGGACATGATGGCGGCCGAGCTGGGACTGGACCCGCTGGAGGTCCGGCTGAAGAACGCGGTGGTGGAGGGCGACCTGCTGCCGAGCGGCCAGGGGTATCCCCGCATCGGGCTGAAGGAGTGCCTGGAGGCGATATCGGACAGCCAGGTGTGGCGTAACCGGAAGGCCAGCCGCGAAAGCGCGAACAGGGGCGTCGGGCTGGCGGTCGGCGGGTGGATGGGCGGTCTGCAGCCGGCGAGTGCGATCTGCTCGCTGAACCCGGACGGGTCGGTCAACGTCACGGTTGGCGCCTCGGATATTACGGGCGTGCACACAAGCCTGCAGCAGATTGCCGCCGAGGTGCTGGACCTGCCGCTGGACCGGGTCGCGGTGACGTATGGAGACACGAAGACGGCGCCTTTCGCCGGGATGAGCGCGGGGAGCAAGACGACGTATACGGTGGGCCGCGCGGTGAAGCTGGCGGCCGAGGACGCGCTGCGGCAGATGTTCGAGATCGCTGCGCCCCGACTGGAAGCACAGCCCGAGGAATTGGAGGCGGCCGGCGGAGAGGTCCGCGTGAAGGGATCGCCGGATAAGGCGTTAACGTTCGGGCGGCTCGGGCGGTGGACGACGAACTTCGGGGCGCGGTACGCGGCGATCGTGGGTCGCGGGTCGATCTCGGCGACCAAGATGGCACCGGGGTTCACGGCGCAGGCGGCGGAGGTGGAGGTGGACCCGGAGACGGGCGACGTCACGCTGCTGAATTTCGCGATCGCGCAGGACGCGGGGTTTGCGATCAACCCGATGTCGGTGGAGGGCCAGATGCAGGGCGGGGCGAGCCAGGGGCTGGGCCTCGCGCTGTGGGAGGAGATGCTCTACGACGACCAGGGGCGGCTGCTGAACGGCAATCTGCTAGACTACCGGCTGCCGACGACGCGCGACCTGCCGCGGATTGAGACGATTATCGTGGAGGTGGCGTCCGAGGAGGGGCCGTACGGAGCGCGGATCGTGGGCGAGCCTTCGATCGTGGCGGGAATGGCGGCGGTGGGGAACGCCGTGGCCGATGCCGTGGGAGCGCGGGTGACCGAGGCGCCGATTACGCCGGAGCGGGTGTTGCGCGCGCTGGGTAGAATCTAGGGGGGAATAGGTGCACAGTTAGGGTGTAATCAAAAGTAAGAGCTGCGGGAGCGCGACCCGTTTAGTCCGTGGGGCGACCCGAGAAGGACCTGAAGGAGACAGGATGGGCAACCTGGTGAAACCGACGAAGGAACAGATTAAGGGCTTCTACGAGCAGTCGCTGCAGCGAGTGCTGGACGGCTTTTCGAAGCTGGACGACAAGGAGTGGGGCAAGAAGGCCTCTGATGAGTGGACGGCGAAAGAGCACCTGGCCAGCCTGGTCGTCACGCACGAGAAGGAGAGCCTGACGCTCACGCAGCAGGCGCTAGCGGGCGAGCCGTGCCACGTGGATGGGTTCGAGAAGCGCTCGGACATGATGCCGTTCCGGGCGAAGTGCATGCAGGAGGCGGTGGGCCTGCCGGTACCGGAGTTGCTGGACCGGCTGCGAAAGGGAGTCGAGGAGCACATCCGGATGCTGGACGCGGCGTCCGAGGCGGACCTGGAGAAGCCGGCGATGAGCCCGTCGTGGGACCGGCCGGGGACGGTGCGGGACCTGTTTTTCGCGGCGTACCTGTTCCTGCCCTCGCAGTACCAGGAGATCCGCCGGGTTTCGAAGAAGAAGCTGCCCCACTGGGTAGAAGCCGGGACCACGGAGCAAGTGAATTACCACATGGGCCGCATCTTTCACTACATGCCGCTGATCTTCCGCAGCGATAAGGGCGCGGACGTGACGGCGACGTACCTCTTCACGATGGAAGGCGCGGGGCAGTGGAATATTGCGATCGCCGGCGGGAAGGCGGAGGCGGGCGACGGCGCGCCGGCCAACCAGGACATCGAACTGAAGACGAAGCCGCAGCACTGGATCGACCTGACATCCGGTGACCTGAACCCCATAACGGCGATCATGCCGGGGCCCTTTCAGAAGGTCGCCATATCGGGCAGCGTGGGGCTAGCGATGAAGCTGAGCGACCTGTTCTCGGCGCAGGAGTAGGCCACGGGACTGCGAGAGGGGCTCGAACACGCGATCGGCAAGGCCGAGTACGCGATTGTCATCAACGCGGACATCCGTGGGTTCTCGGACTTTAGCGACGACCTGGAGTCGCCGGACGTGGCGACCTACATCCGCGAGGTGTTCATCCACCTGATCGATGACTACTTTCCGTTCGCCACGTTCGTGAAGTCGACGGGCGACGGGCTGCTGATGACGGTGCACTTCGACCGGACGAACGTGGTGGAGATGGTGAGGAAAACAGCCACGGCCTCGTTGCGAGCGGTGGACGAGTTCGCAGGGATGACGAAGGGGAACCCGATGATCACGTTCCCGACACCGCCGTACCTGGGCGTGGGCCTGGCCCGCGGGACGACGTGCTGCCTGGTGTCCGACGGGCGCATCCTTGACTACAGCGGGCACCTGCTGAACCTGGCGTCACGACTGATGGACCTGGGCAGGCCGAGCGGCGTGATCATGGACGGGACGTTTGGTTACGACCTGCTGGACGACGACACGCAAGCGCAGTTCGAGCCGGCGGAGGTGTACATCCGTGGAGTCGCGGAAAACCAATCGCATCCCGTGTACATCCAGAAGGACCACGTCGTGCTACCAGACTATGCGCTGAAGCCGATGAACGTGGCACCTCTGCCGAGCCCCGAAAAGCGCCAGGCGTCCGGCCAGAGCGGCTGAGTGAACGTCGCGGCAATACTCCTCGCGGCCGGTGAGTCGCGGCGGATGGGCATGCCGAAGCCGTTGCTGACGTGGGGCGAGGAAACCCTGATTCAGTACCAGGTGCGGCAGCTGCGTGAGGCCGGGGCAGAGCCGGTGATCGTGGTGCTGGGACACGGCCCCGAGGAGATCGCGCCGCTCGTCGCGGGGAGCGATGTGGTGGTGAACGCGCTGTGGTCGGAGGGGCCAGCCTCGTCGCTGCGGCGGGGCGCCGAGGCGCTTCCGGAGAGTACGGCTGCTGTCGTGGTGCTGGGCGTCGACCAGCCGCGCCCGGCCTAC
>Ga0326597_10005029_pt1 | contig 18477 bp, 15 predicted proteins | sample RVTome_12_FD_203789 | JGI IMG/M metagenome (GOLD analysis project Ga0326597, IMG submission 203789) | Soil microbial communities from uranium-contaminated site in the Upper Colorado River Basin, Wyoming, United States - RVT100D185 | ecosystem: Environmental > Terrestrial > Soil > Contaminated >... | reverse complement strand
TCGGTGCTGAAGAACGAGAACGTACCCTGGCTACCGCGCAGGTCGGGCACGCACATGCCGCTCAGCAGCAGTCCGTTCTTGAAGGGCACCGGGGGGAAGGTGATCGGCACGCGCTGGATGATCGAGAAGATGTTCTTTTCGCCGAGCAGCTTCCAGAAGTGCTGACTCTTCTGCAGCAGCTTCATCTTGGGTTTGCCGAGCGGCACGAGATAGCGCCCGATATTGAGTACCCTCTTGGCGCTTCCGATGTCCGTCGAACTCAGCAGCGGCGCGTACGTGCAGGGGTCGCGCGTAAGGAAGTCGTAGATGCAGTGGCGGCTCGCATCGACGCCGGTCGCGAACGTCGACCACGCCACCGGAGACATCGAGGGATTGCTGGTGTCGAGCGGCCGGAAGACGCCGTGTTCCGCGAGCTTCTGGAAGTTGGGAAGGCGCCCCTCGCGCATGAATTTCGTCGTCAAGCCCGGGTCCATTCCGTCCAGCCCCAGGATCACGACCTTCTTGGTCATCGCGGACCGGTAGGGGCTGCCGACCTTGACCAGCTTGATCGCGAAGCGAATCGGCCAGGTGAGAATGATCGCGAACGCGAGCGCAAACGTGACCAGCAGGACCAGCATCGATCCGCCTAGCGCGAAACCCGCACCGGGGCCGATGTAGGCGTGCGCTTCACTCGCCGTCAGGGCCAGACCAACGGTCCACGCAGCAGTGATGGGCCCAGATCGCGCGATGTTCATGATCTCCTGGGGACCTCTCGAATAGGATCGAAGGCTTTCTTCGGAGGTCGGCCGTTGCGGCTACCCCGGCTTCTCGGACGCTGGCCGTAGCCGTTATACTATACCATTCCGAACCCATCAGGCGTGGTGGAGTTCCCAGTGCAGTGGGTGCGGTGGGTGCGGCGAGCGCGGTGACGTGTGGCGAGTGTGGAGCCTGGAGGCTGGTTTTGATGCTGCTTGCAATCGCGTCTGTGACGACATTGGCCCGCTGCGCGAAACTGCTGGGGTCACTCGCAGTTATCGCTGCTATGTGCGGTTGCGAGATGTCGCGACAGGATCATCTGATCGCGGCGCGCGCCGCGCTGGCCGACGCAGCCTACGACGAGGCCGTCGCCGCCGCAGAGTCCGGACTGCGTGCTGCTGGGGCCGGCGCGCAGGACGCGCTCGATGACGCGACTGCGTGGGGGCTCGAACTCGCGAAACTCGAAGCGCATGCGCGGGCGGGTCACGGCGAAGAGGCCAAGGCACAACTCACCGATCTCGCGAATCGCCACCCCAACCGGATGGAGGCGAGTGAATACTTCGCGACCGCGCATCAGCTGCGAGGCGCGGGAGCTGGAACCGCGGCGATCGAGGTGCTCGACATGGGTGCGATTCTGTTCCCCTACGAGCCCATCATCGGGCGCATGATCGAGGAGTCGAGCGAGGGCGGTGATCCGGCCGAACTCGAGCTGTTGAGAAGCCTGGGTTACGTCGAATAGCAGCGCGCTTCCCCGCCCCCATCGGGAGGCCGCGATTTCCGCATCTCAATCGGAACCGGTCGCGGGATCGGCGTCGAGAATTCGGTTTCGCTCTCGTCCGTAGTCGTACTCGCTGATTTCTCCCCGCTGCCGCCGCTCTTCCAGGTCGGCGAGGTCGCGAAGGGTGTTTGCGGAGACCCCGGCGGGAATGGCCATGGTTTCCGGCGGTTTCGGTTTGACGTCAGCTGATTCCGTGTCCGGATCGCCCTCCGGTTCTTCGCTCTCCATCAAGATCGTCTTGCGCATGATTTGGCCACTCGGCGTGACCCGGGTTCGAGTGGGCCTCTGGAAAACCGTGTCGTTCCACGCGATGGCGAGGGATTGCTCGTCGACCATCTTCATTGCCTTGCCCGGCAGGATCCGAAACTTGCTCGGAAACTTGCCGATCTTCGGCTCTGGCAGCGAATCCTTCTTCCGAGGCGGGATTTCCCAATCCGAGCGCGACAGATGCAGGAACAGATTTTCCCCGTGGACGTAGGCGATGAAGCTCGTCAGGAAATTCGTGTCGAAGATTCCGAAGCGTTTTTCGCGTCGGATCGAGTAGACGATGACGCGCTGATTGGGTCCCGCCTCCCTCAAGCCCTGGGCGAGCCCTTCGGAGATCGACTCGAGGGACCCGATGTAAAATGCCGGCACGCGTTGCTGGCCGTCCTTGACGGAGAGGCGGATGTCGATTCGGGCGAGGATGTGAGAGAGCCGCACGGGCGCAATGGTGACGGGATGATTCAATTCGGTGTTGTCGCCGCGCTTGGAAATCAGCTGGACCGTGAGTCCCTTCGTGTCGACGATGGTCTTCGTCGTCGTCATGCAGCCCGCGAGCGCGGTCGCGCAGGCACAGAGCGCTGCGAGTGCGAAGGATTCCCGGCGGACCATCCCGGGAAGGCTACCCCACGCCGATTTCAGCCGCCCAGCCCGCGCGGGATCGCGGTCGGGGCGCTCAACCGAGCAGGTGCGCGACGATGCGGTGTGCGCCGAAACTCGCAGTGTAGGCGAGCACGAGCAGATAGCCGAACGCGAAGGCCGGCCAGCGCCAGGAGTTCGTCTCGCGTCGCATGATCGCGAGGGTCGACATGCACTGGAGCGCAAAGACGAAGAAGATCAGCAGGGACGCCACCGTCGGCGCGTCGAAGACCTTCTCTCCGGTTCGCGGGTCGATGTCGTTCTGGACGGCCGCGCGCAGCGAGGAGTCCTGGTCGGACGCGGCGTAGATCTGGGCCAGCGTCGCCACGATCACCTCGCGAGCAGCCAGACTCGCGATCAATCCGATCCCGATCTTCCAGTCGAAACCCAACGGTTCGATCAGCGGCTCTATCGCGTGCCCGGCTCTTCCCGCGAGGCTGTGTTCGAGCGCGTAGCGACTCGCCTCCGCGGGGCTCGCGCCAACCGGCGCTGGATGCCGTGGGAAGGTGAGCAGGCACCACAACACGATCGAGACCGCGAGGATGATCGTGCCAGCGCGGCGCAGGAACGCCCACGTACTTCTCCAGACCTGGCTGGCGAGCAGCTTCGCGGTTGGCATCCGGTAGGGGGGAAGTTCCATGTAAAACGGCATCGCCTCTTCCCGCAGCAGCGTCCGGGTCAGTACTGAAGCCACCAGCAACGCCGTCAGCGAGCCGGTCGCGTAGAGCGCGAGCAACACGAGTCCCTGTAGGCCAAATGGGCCGACCACCGAAACGGCGGGTACGAAGGCCCCGATCAGCAGCGCGTAGACGGGAAGCCGCGCCGAGCAGGTCATCAGCGGCGCGACGAGGATCGTGACCAGGCGATGGCGCGGCGACGGGATCGTGCGCGTCGCCATGATCCCGGGCACCGCACACGCGTACGAGGAGAGCAGCGAGACGAAGGCGCGACCCTCCAGGCCGACCCCCGCCATCACGCGGTCGATCACGAACGCCGCGCGCGCCATGTAGCCGATGTCCTGGAGCAGATAGAGCAGTGTGAAGAGCAGCGCGATCTGCGGCACGAAGATGATCACCGAGCCGACGCCAGCGATGAGTCCGTCCGCGAGAAAATCGGTGAACAGCCCGGCGGGAAGCTGGCTGTGCACGAGATTGCCGAGGCTTGCGACGCCCGCGTCGATGAAATCCATCGCCGGTTGCGCCCAGGCAAAGATGAGCTGGAAGAAGACGACCATCACCGCCGCGAAGAGCAGCGGGCCGATCACCGGGTGCAGGACGATTCGATCCGCGGCGTCGCTCTTGAGGCTGGCTCCGGGTCGCCTCGTCAGCACGTGGTCCAGGACGGACGCGACCCAGCCCGCCCGCGCGTGGATCTCCTCCGGCGGCAGCAGGTGCGGGCGGCTCCAGTCCTCGGGCTTGGCGAGCAATCGCCTCAGCTCCGCGATGCCAATGCCCCGGTGACCCACCACGCCGATCACGGGAATGCCCAGCGCGCGCTCGAGTCGCGGAATGTCGAGACTGCCGCCCCGCGCCTGGAACTCATCGGTCATCGTGAGCACGAGGCAGGTGGGCATCCCGCGGCGCAGGATCTGAGCGAGCATCAGCAGCGAACGCTCGAGCGTGCAGGCGTCGGCGACGACGGCGAGCGCCTCCGGTGCGTCGTTGAGTTCGCCATCGAGTACGCGCACCACGACTTCTTCGTCGGGGCTGATCGGCGAGAGGCTGTAGGATCCCGGCAGATCGATCACCACCGACCGGCGTCCGTCGAAGTTCGCCGAACCCTCCCGGCGCTCGACGGTTACGCCAGGGTAGTTGCCGACCTTCGCGCGCAAACCGGTCAGCGCGTTGAACAGGGTGGTCTTGCCAGAGTTGGGGCTCCCCACCAACCCGAGCCGCAGCGGGACTGCCGCCACCGCTGTGGTCAAATCTGGGATTCCGGATCGGCCGCGAGCACCCGGATCCGCGCTGCCTCCGAACGCCGCAAACAGATCTGACCTCCGCGCAGGTAGAAGGCGATCGGGTCGCCGAGCGGCGCCCGCCGGACGACGCGGATTTCGGTCTCGGGCAGGAAGCCGAGCTCGAGCAGGCGGTGGCCTTCGGGCGTGGACGCGTCGACGTCGGTCACCGTCGCCCGGGAGCCCGGGGCCAGCGAACAGAGTGACACGGCGCGGTCGTCTACGAGCGTTGGTGTGAAGGATCGTGTGTGGAGGGATTCTGTGGGTAGGGCCATGATTCCTGACCGGGTCTGCTCGGGGCCAGCGGGGCTCGAGCTGGACCGCCTTTGGGTCGTTATCGGCTCTCGCGGCGATATAATTGAAAACGATTTTCGTTTTCGGTAGAGAATCTAGCGCTGCTGTCGGCTTCCCGCCATCGCCCGCACCGCGCGCGGCGGGTCGAATTTTGCTTGCTGGAGCGGGGCGTTGCGAGCGCGCTCGAGATCTATGCGAATGCGTTCGCTATTCGTTTTCACTTCTCAACTGGCGCGACATCAGCAGACGCGCGCCCTCTTCCGGGGTGATCTTTCCCTGGAGGAGTTCATCGACCATCGCCGCGATCGGCAGCTCGACGCCGTGGCGGCGCCCGAGTTCGCGCGCCGACTCGGTCGTGCGGATCCCCTCCGCGACTTCGCTCATCCCGCCCACGATGTCTGCGAGGCTCCGGCCGCGCGCGAACGCCAGCCCGACCCGGCGGTTGCGGGAAAGGTCGCCCGTGCAGGTCAGCCAGAGGTCCCCCGTACCCGCGAGGCCGAGAAAGGTCATCGGATCGGCGCCCATCGCGATGCCCAATCGGGTGATCTCCCGGAGTCCTCGCGTCATCACGGCCGCCCGGGCGTTCAACCCGAAGCCGAGTCCGTCACAGACCCCCACAGCGATCGCGATCACGTTCTTCAACGCGCCACCGAGCTCGACGCCGACGACGTCGGTGCCCGTGTAGCAGCGGAATTCCCGCGAAGAGAGCGACTCCTGGACGGACACCGCGTAGGTCTCGTCGCGGCAGGCGACCGTCACCGCGGTGGGCTGTCCGTCGGCGACCTCGCGGGCGAACGAAGGGCCCGAGAGGAAGGTCAGGCGGGGGTGGTGGACGGGGTCGAGCACATCGCGGAACACCTGATCCATCAGCATGCAGGTTCCGTTCTCGATCCCCTTGACGGTCGAGATCAGGATGCTGGTATCGGCCAGGTCGCGGTTGGCGCGCGTCATCACGTCTCGCACGAACTGACTCGGGATCGCGCAGATGACCAGTTCGCGGTCTGTGAGCGCTTCCGACAGGTCCGAGGTCGCGCGCACTGCCGAGGGAATTTCGAGATCCGACAGATATCGAGGATTTCTTCGGACGCGGTTGATGCAGGCCGCCAGCTCCGGATCGCGCGACCAGATCGTGACGTCGTGATTTCGCGCGCACAGAAGCGCGAGGCAGGTTCCGAAACTTCCAGCGCCGAGTACCGCGATCGGGATGCTCACGGCGTCGATCATATACCCGCCCGAACGCCATTTCGAGGCGTCGGAATTCTTGACGCCCCCGGGGCTGCCCGTTACCTTCCGCGCGGTTTTCGTAAGTAGTTCAACTAGTTCCCAATTTTTTTTGCGCGCTCGGAGGACGCGACCCATGCTCGCCGAGTACACCGGCGTATTGGTGATCCTCGTCGTGGGGATGGTGGTCGCGGGTGCGATGCTCGGCATCCATCTGCTGCTCGGGCCGCGCCGCAGGTTCGCCGAAAAACAAGAACCCTTCGAATGCGGTGAGTCGCAAATCGTCAGCCCGCGCCGCCGCTATGCGGTCAAGTTCTACATGGTCGCGATTCTCTTCGTCGTCTTCGATGTCGAGGCGATCTTCTTCTATCCGTGGGGCGCCGTCTTCCAGGATCTCGGCTGGTTCGGTTTCGGGGCGATGTTCGTATTCACCATCCCGCTGGCCATCGGTCTCATCTACGAGTGGATGAAGGGCGGCCTCGAATGGTGATCTCCGACGCGACCCGCTCGAAGATCGAGGCGGCCGTCTCGAAGTATCCCGAGAAGCGAGGTGCGCTTCTCCCCGCGTTGCACCTCGTTCAAGCCGATCACGGCCACGTTTCGAACGAGTGCGCGGTCGAGCTCGCAGAAATCTTCGGGATCCGCCCCGTCGAGGTGATGGAGGTCGTCACCTTCTACAACATGTTCTTCAACTCGCCGCAAGCCAAGCACCACGTCTACGTGTGTACGAATCTGCCCTGCTCGCTGCGGGGCGCGCGCAGCCTGCTGAGTCAGCTGGAGTCGCATCTTGGTGTAACCTCTCCGGGAGAAACCCCCGACGGTCGCATCTTTCTCGGCCATGAGGAGTGCCTGGGTGCTTGTGGGTATGCACCGATGATGCGGATCGATGGCCAATATCACGAGGATCTCGACGTCGAGAAGGCGAAGCGGATCCTCGATTCGCTCGGCGAATAGGGATCGCGCTGTGCTCGAGATTCCCTACGTGACCCGGTATTTGACCGAGCATTTCGGAGAGGCCGATTATCCCACCATCGGGGGCTACGAACGCGTCGGTGGTTATCGCGCCGCGCGCAAGGCCCTGACGAAGATGTCTCCCGACGAGGTGATCGAACTCGTCAAGGCTGCGGGTCTGCAGGGCCGCGGTGGCGCGGGTTTTCCAGCGGGCATGAAGTGGTCGTTCATGCCCAAGGAGACCGATCGCCCCAAATACCTGGTCTGCAACGCCGACGAGTCCGAGCCCGGGTCGTTCAAGGATCGGATCCTGCTCGAGCGCGGCGCGCATCAGATGCTCGAAGGCATCCTGATCGCCGCCTGGGCGACCGGAGCGTCGGCGACCTTCATCTACATCCGGGGTGAGTACGCCCATCCCGCCGACCAGGTGGAGCGCGCGGTCGCCGAGGCCTACGCGAAGGGTTATCTCGGCGACGACGTCATGGGCACGGGCTTCCCCCACGATGTGCGGGTGACACGCGGTGCAGGTGCCTACATCTGCGGGGAAGAGACCGGACTGCTCGAATCGCTCGAGGGCAAGAAGGGTCAGCCCCGCAAGAAGCCGCCCTTTCCCGCGCAGTATGGCGCTTTCGGAATGCCGACGACGGTCAACAACGTGGAAACCTTTTCGCACGTTCCGCACATCGTCGAGAAGGGCGCCGAATGGTTTCGCTCGTTCGGAACCGAGAAGAGCCCCGGGACGACAGTATTCGGTGTTTCGGGTCACGTCGTCCGCCCGGGCCTCTACGAGCTGCCGCTTGGAACGCCGCTTTCCGAGATCGTCTTCGAGCACGCGGGCGGGGTTCCCGCCGGACGCAAGGTGAAGGGCGTGATTCCCGGTGGCATGTCGATGCCGATTCTTCCGGCCGGCCAACTCGACGTGCCGATGGCGAACGAGTTCCTGCGCGAGCGCAAGACGATGCTCGGCACCGGCGGAATCATGGTGATGGACGAGACCACCTGCATGGTTCGGGTCGCGAGCGTGATTTCGTACTTCTTCCGCGACGAGTCGTGCGGCCAGTGCACCCAATGCCGTGAGGGAACGGGATGGATGAACAAGATCGTCGACAGGATCGAGCGCGGGGCCGGTGAAGAGCAAGATCTCGAAGTACTGCTCGACGTCGCCGGCAAGATGGAGGCCAAGACGATCTGCGCGTTCGCGGATGCCGCCGCGTGGCCCATCCAGGGATTGCTGCGCCATTTCCGCGACGACTTCGTCGAGCACATCGAGCAACGCAAGTGCCCATTCGTGGGGAGCTTCGAACTCTGATGCCGAAGATCACGATCGACGGGAATGAGATCGAGGCCGCGGAGGGTCGCACCATCCTGCAGGTGCTCGACGATGCAGGCCTGCTGATGAACGGCGTCGATGTCCCCCACTATTGCTGGCATCCGAAGCTCGCCGTCGACGGTTCGTGCCGCCTGTGCCAGGTGGAAGTCGAGGGCATTCCGAAGCTCCAGATCGCCTGCGACACGCCGGTTCGCGACGGAATGGTGGTGCACACCCAGAACGACCGCGTTAAGGAAGCGCGCGAGGGCGTGATGGAGTTGCTGCTCGTCAACCACCCGCTCGATTGCCCGATCTGCGATCAGGCGGGCGAGTGCAAATTACAGGACTACGCGTACGACTACGGCGTCGATGCATCGCGCTCCAAGGAGCCGCGGCGCGCGCTCAAGAAGAATGTCGCACTCGGTCCGACGATCGTCTTCGATCAGGAGCGCTGCATCCTGTGTCGCCGCTGCGTGCGTTTCTGTCGCGAGATTCCGAAGACCGGTGAGCTCGCGGTCTTCAACCGCGGCGATCACTCCGTGATCGAGGCCTTTCCAGGAACGCCGCTCGAAAACGATTATTCGATGAACGTCGCGGACATCTGCCCCGTCGGGGCGCTCACCACGAAGGATTTCCGATTCAAGATCCGGGTCTGGTTCCTCGAGGACGTTCCGGGAATCTGCACGGGTTGTTCGAACGGCTGCAACATCCACCTCGGTGTCGCGAACAACAAGGTCTACCGCTACGTGCCGCGCCGCAACGACGCGGTGAACGATACCTGGATCTGTGACGCGGGCCGGATGAGCTACCGCGAAATCGGCGCTCCGGATCGACTGCGTGAATGCGCGGTGCGTGACGAGTCGGGCCGGCTCGTTCCCGTCGGGCTCGATCGCGCGATCGAAGCTGCGGCGGGCCGCCTGCGCCGGCTCATCGAGACGAAGGGTGCCGGCGTGATCGCAGGGTTCGCGTCGGCGCACGCCACCAACGAGGATCTCTTCACGTTTCGGCGCTTTCTCACGGCGTTGGGATCCGAGACGTCCGGCGTAGCGGTCGTGCGCGGCAAGGCGGACGATCTGCTCGTCAAGGAAGAGAAGGCGCCCAACGCCACCGGCGCGCGCGAGATCGGATTCGGCGATGCGCGCGCGGTGGTGGATCGCATCGGCAGTGGTGCAGTCGACGCCGTGATCGCGCTCGGACACGACGCGTTGCAGGAGGGCCTGCTCGGCAGCGAAGAGCGGCTCGCTGGACTCGATACGGTGATCGTGCTCGACACGCACGCGTCCGAATTGCAGCGCGTCGCGCACGTGATCGTTCCGGTGCGCCACGCGGCCGAAAAACTCGGCAGCTTCGTCAACGTCGCGCGCCGCGTGCAGCGCGTGGTTCCCGCCGTCGAGTCGGCGTGGGAGACGTACGCCGACGGAGAAGTCATCGCGAAACTCGGTGCCGCGCTCGGCCTCGACGGCTTCGATGGGAGTTACGACGCGCATCAGGTCGCGCGTGACCTAGCTGCCGACAACCCCGCGTTTGCGGGGATCGATCTCGATTCGGTCGGCGACGCGGGTCGCCCCCTCGCGGATCCGGCCGCTTCGGGCGCGAAGCGCTAGATGCCGATCGAAGCCATCGTCAAGGTGCTCTTCATCTTCGCCGTGATGGTGATGGGGCTCGCGCCCATCATCACCTGGATCGAGCGCAAGCAGAGCGCCGTCATGCAGGATCGCATCGGCGCCAACCGCGCGGACCTCGGCGGCATCACCCTGTTGGGGCTGCTCCATCCAGCCGCAGACGTGATCAAGTTGATGACCAAAGAGGACGTGGTACCCGACGGCGCCAATCGCGTGATGCACCTGCTCAGTCCGCTGATCGCCGCCGTGCCCGCGATCATCGCGTTCGCGGTGATTCCCTTCGGTGGCGTCTACCAATTCGGTGATACCACCCTCAACCTGGTCGCCGCCGACATCGACTGGGGGTTGCTCTACATCTTCGCGATCGGCTCGATCGCCGCCTACGGAACGGTCATCGCCGGATGGTCGAGCAACAACAACTGGTCGATGCTCGGTGGCCTGCGCGCCTCCGCCCAGATGATTTCCTACGAGGTCACGATGGGTCTGACCGTCGTGGGCGTCTTCATGGTGTTCCAGACGTTGCGGTTGTCCGACATGGCGCTCGCACAGGACACCTCGTTTCGGATCTTCGGATTCCTGGAGCTGTACTTAGGTCTGAATTGGGGGTGGATCGACTGGCTTCGCCTTCCGGCGTGGGGGATTTTCTATCAGCCCCTCGGGTTCCTGATGTTCCTGGCCGCGATCATGGCGGAGAACAAGCGCCCGCCATTCGACATTCCCGAGGGCGAATCCGAGATCATCGCGGGCTACCACCTCGAGTACTCGGGCATGCGCTTTGGCCTGTTCTTCATGTCGGAGTTCATCGAAATCATCATCATCGCCGCATTGACTGCGACCATCTTCCTGGGCGGATGGGCGGTTCCGCTGTTGTCGACCGATGCGATCATCGGTGGCATTTCGTCCGTGATGGGTGTCGGCTTCGCGACGGGCCTCTGCGTCCTGATCCACTTCGCGACCTTCATGCTCAAGGTCATCTTCATGATCTGGGTGCAGATGTTGCTGCGCTGGTCGCTGCCGCGCTTTCGCTACGACCAGGTGATGAATCTGTGCTGGAAGATCCTGCTGCCGCTCTCGATCGCGAACATCTTCGCAACGGGTCTCGTTTTGCTGTGGGTGAAGGGATGATCGCGCGATGACGGTCGAAACGATCCTCTTCTACATATTCGGAAGCCTCGCGGTCGTCTCGGCGCTCGGCATGGTGCTGAACATTCGCAACGCGGTGGCTTCGGCGATGAGCCTCGTCGTCACGATGGTCTCCCTCGGCGCGATCTATCTGCTGCTCGAGGCCTATCTCGTTGCCGCGATCCAGATCATGGTCTACGGCGGCGCGATCGTCGTGCTCTTCCTCTTCGTCGTGATGTTGCTCAATCTCTCGACCGACGAATTCCCGCCCGGCAGGCAGCGTTTGATCAAACTCGCCTTCGTCATCGCGGGCGTCACCATCCTTGCCCAGGTTCTGATCGCGCTCGGCCGCGACCCGCTGCTCGCCGCGCAGCCCCAAACCGTTCCCGAGGGCTTCGGGGGCTATCGACAGCTGGGTATTGCGCTCTATACGGACTACGTGCTGCTCGTCGAAATGGCATCGCTGCTGCTGCTCGCGGCGATCGTGGGCGCGCTGATCCTCGCCAAACGGAAGATCGACTGATGTTGCCGATGGATCACGTCATCGCCTTGTCGGCCATTCTCTTCACGATCGGCGTGCTCGGTGTCGCGACGCGTCGGAACCTGATCGTGATGCTGATGTCGATCGAGCTGATGCTCAACGCCGCCAACCTGGCGTTCGTGGGTTTCAATCGGATCTGGTCCCAGCTGGAAGGCGTGCCCGCGATCGACGGGCAGATCTTCGTTTTGATGGTCATCGCGGTGGCTGCCGCCGAGGTGGCGGTCGGGCTGGGAATCCTGCTGTCGATGTTCCGCAACCGGGATTCCGTGAACGTGGAAGAGGTCAATCTCCTTAAATGGTAGACGTCGGCACAGAGAGCGATCTGCTCCGCTGGATTCCGCTACTACCCCTGTTGGTCGCGGCTTATCACGGGATATCGATCGGCTTCTTGCGCCGACCGACGCCGCCTCGGGTGGCCGCGGTTGTTTCGTGCGCGGCCGTCCTGCTTGCGTTCGTGCTCTCGTGCATCGCGTTTCGAGATCTCCTGGCGCTTCCCGCGAATTCGCGAGTACTCGTCGACGACGTCTACACCTGGATCGGGGCGGGAATCGGCTCGAGCGCGTTGAGCGCCGAAGTTTCGTTTCAGCTCGATCCGCTCTCTGCCGTGATGATCCTGATCGTAACCTTCGTCGGATCGATGATCCACATCTATTCCATCGGCTACATGGAGGACGATCATCGCGACGACAAAGGCATCCAGCGATTCTTCTGTTACCTGAATCTCTTCACCTTCGCGATGCTGGTGCTGGTGCTGGGCGACAACCTGGTGTTGATGTTCCTCGGCTGGGAAGGCGTGGGCCTCTGCTCGTATCTGTTGATCGGTTTCTGGTACAGCGACAGCTTCAACGCCTACTGTGGAAGCAAGGCGTTCATCGTCAATCGGATCGGCGACTTTGGTTTCCTGATCGGGGTCTTCCTGCTGTTTGGTGCGCTTTCGGAGATCGGACATCCGGCCGTCTCCTTCGCAGGGATTCAGGAACATTTCGACGGCATCGTGGAGATGACCATCGCCGTGCCGGCGTGGATGCCTTTCGGTCCCGAATGGCGGCTCGTGAACGTGATCGGACTGTGTTTCTTCCTCGGGGCCTGCGGAAAATCGGCGCAGATTCCGCTCTACATCTGGCTGCCCGACGCGATGGCGGGCCCGACTCCGGTCTCCGCGCTGATCCACGCGGCCACGATGGTGACCGCAGGCGTCTACATGGTCTGCCGCCTGAGCTTCCTCTATGCCGCCGCGCCCGAAGCCTCTGCAGTCATCGCGTGGACGGGGGCGATTACCGCGTTGGTGGCCGCCACGATCGCGATGGCGCAGAACGACATCAAGAAAGTGCTCGCCTATTCGACGGTGAGCCAGCTCGGCTACATGTTCCTCGCAGCGGGTTGCGGCGGTTATGCGGCGGCGATCTTTCACCTCGGAACGCACGCCTTCTTCAAGGCGCTGCTCTTCCTCGGCGCCGGTGCCGTCATCCTCGCCATGCACCACGAGCAGGACATGCAGAAGATGGGCGGCCTCTGGCGCCAACTTCGGTTGACGCGCTGGGTGTTCTTAGTGGGCGTTTGCGCGATTGCGGGATTCCCGCCCCTCTCGGGATTCTTCTCCAAAGACGAGATTCTCATCGCGGCCCGGGCGTCCCACGTACCGGGACACAACTGGCTCTACGGGATCGGCCTCGCGACTGCGGGCATGACGGCGTTCTACATGTTCCGACTCTGGTATCTCACCTTCTGCGGCGAGTGCCGGGCTGTGGCGGACGTACGCAATCACATCAAAGATCCGAACGGCTTCGTGCTGAACCCGCTGCGCGTACTCGCCTTCTTTTCCGTCTTCGCGGGATTCGCCGGCCTTCCCCAGGTGTGGGGCGACATCATCTCCATCGAGGAATCGAACAGCCTGGCCAACTTCCTGACGCCGGTGTTGGCGGTGGGTGAGCTCCACGCCATCGAGCATAGCCAGGAGCTCTGGATGGCGTCGTGGGCGGTCGCGGCGGCACTGGCCGGAACCGGACTGGCTTGGCTGTCGTACCTCCGCAAGCCCCGCATACCCGGCTGGCTCGCCGCGAATCTTTCCGGCCCCTATCGGGCGCTGTTCAACAAATACTACATCGATGAACTCTACGATGTGGTCATCGTGCGCCCGATCGTCGCACTCTCGGATCGCGTGCTCTACCGGATCGTCGATGCGCGTTGGATCGATGGGATCGGCGTCAACGGAACGGCGCACGGAATTCGCGCGTTCGCCGCAAACGGCCTGAAGTACGCGCAGTCGGGCCTCACCCAGAGCTACGTCTTCTTCATGATCGTCGGTGCGGTGGCGATCGTGAGTTATCTGCTGAGGTAGGGCGGTATGGGCGAGTTCGACCAATACCTGCTTACCATCATCACCTTCTTTCCGTTGGTGACTGCACTCGGGCTCATGGCGACGAGCATCGCAGCTTCCGTGCTCGGTACAGATGGGCTGCCGGCGGCGCTCTGGAAGCCGATTGCGTTGGCGAGCAGCATCCTCACCTTCCTGTTGTCGCTGCGCTTGTTTGCGCTCTTCGATCCGCTGGAGACCGATTTCCAACTCGTGGAGCACGTTCCCTGGATTTCCGAATACGGCATCCAGTATTTCGTGGGCGTCGACGGCATCAGCTTGTTGATGGTGCTGCTCACGACGTTCCTCATGCCCGTCGTTCTGTTGGCCTCCTGGAACGACATCTCGAAATCGCTGCGCAACTACCTCTTCTTCATGCTCAGCCTCGAAACCGGGATGCTCGGCGCATTCGTGTCGCTGAACCTCTTCCAGTTCTACGTGTTCTGGGAAGCGATGCTGGTTCCGATGTACTTCATCATCGGAATCTGGGGTGGCCCCCGGCGCGTCTACGCGGCGATCAAGTTCTTCCTGTTCACGATGGTCGGCTCGCTGCTGATGCTGCTGGCGATGCTCGTCCTCTACTACCTGAATTTCGATCAGACGGGTGCACTCGACTTCGATCTCGTGGCAGCGCCCGGTGGCGTAGCGGGCGGGCTGCTGCAGACGGTGGTTCCGCTGGAAGGAACCTGGTGGCAGACACAAACCTGGCTGTTCGCCGCGTTCGCGCTCGCATTCGCGATCAAGGTGCCGATGGTCCCGCTGCACACCTGGCTACCCGATGCCCACGTGGAGGCGCCGACTTCGGGTTCCGTCGTGCTGGCGGGCGTCTTGTTGAAGATGGGAACCTATGGGTTCCTGCGTTTCGCGATCCCGCTCTTCCCGTCCGCTGCGGTCGAATTCACGCCCTGGATGATGGCGCTGTCGGTCATCGGCATCATCTACGGATCGCTCGTCGCGATGGTGCAATCGGACATCAAGAAGCTCGTCGCGTATTCATCCGTCGCCCATCTCGGTTTCGTGATGCTCGGGATCTTCGCGTTGAACGTTCACGGCCTCAGTGGCGGCGTGCTGCAGATGGTCAATCACGGCCTTTCGACCGGCGCACTGTTCATTCTGGTCGGGATGCTCTACGAGCGCCGCCACACCCGGCAGATCGCGGACTTCGGTGGCGTCGCGCGGCCCATGCCGGTCTTCGCGGCCTGCTTCGGGATCGTCACGATGTCGAGCATCGGTCTGCCCATGCTCAACGGTTTCGTCGGAGAGTTCCTGATCCTGGTGGGCGCCTACCTGGCCGCACCCGTTTTCGCGATCATTGCGACGTCCGGCGTCGTGCTCGCCGCGGCGTACATGCTCTGGATGTTCCGGCGCGTGATGTTCGGCCCGGTGGACAATCCCGAGAATCGCGGCCTGATCGATCTGGGGCCGCGCGAGAAGGCCGTCATGCTCGCGATGCTGATTCCGATCATCTGGATCGGCGTCTACCCAAACCCGCTCTTGCGTCGAATCGAGCCGTCCGTCATCGAGCTGATCCGCCAGTTCGAGGCGCGCCGCGGCGCTATCGGAGCGGAGTTCGACGTGGCGCCCGAAGCCGAAGCCGAAGCCGAAACAGAATCCGGAGCCGAAGCCAGGGCTAGCGCTGAAGCCGAAGCCAAAGCCAGAGCCGAAGCCGAAGCCAACGCCAGAGCGGAAGCCGAAGCCAACGCGAGAGCCGAAGCCAAAGCCAGAGCCGAAGCCGAAGCCAAAGCCAGAGCCGAAGCCAAAGCCAGAGCCGAAGCCGAAGCCAAAGCCAGCGCGGAAGCCGAAGCCAGAGCCAGCGTCGAAGCCAGCGCCGGAGTCGAGGCCGAAATCGAAGTCAGGGCTACGGCCGAAAACGAAACTGAAGCCGGAGGCGAAACCGAAACCGCGAATTCGGACGAACTGGATTCCGGATTCGAATCCGCGGAGCCGAGCGATCCGGAATCCGGGCCCGAATCCGCGAAGTCCGGCGAACCGGAATCCGAATCCGGGATGCCGGACGAAGCTGAGGAGCGGCCGTGATTCCGATGCCGGATCTCAATCTGTCGGTGCTCCTGCCGATCGCGCTGGTCGCGATCGGATCGATGGCGATCTTGATGGGAGAAGTCCTGCTCTCCCGCGCCGATACCGTGCTCGGTAGGGAGGTCACGGAATCCTTCGTCGGGACGGTGTTGGCGGGCACCGCGATCTTCTTTCTCGCGCTGACGCTCTACGCCTCGGGAGTCGCGTTCGCGGGTGGCGTCGTGCAGGTCTTCAATCCCAACCATCCGATGTACCAGCTCGACCCCTTTTCTTCGCTCGTGACCGCTGTGGTGGCGCTTTCTGCGCTGCTCTCCTGCGCGCTCTCGATCGCCTATCTCTCGGAACTCCGGATCAACCACGGCGAGTACTATGCGCTCATCATGCTCTCCGCCTCCGGAATGATGCTGATGGTCGCCGCCGTGGATTTGATGGCCGTCTTCATCGGACTCGAGTTGATGAGCATTCCCATCTACGTGCTAGCGGGTTTCGATCGGCGCAAGCTGCGAAGCAATGAGTCGGCGCTCAAGTATTTCCTGATCGGATCCTTTGCGAGCGCGATCCTGCTCTACGGGATGGCGCTCTTGTACGGTGTGTCCGGCGGGACATCCTTCGAGGCGATTCGCGCCGGGTTCGACGTCGGAAACCCGATCGGGCTGGTCGGACTCGGTCTCGTCGTGGTGGGTTTCGCGTTCAAGATCTCGATGGTGCCATTCCACCAATGGACACCGGACGTCTACGAAGGCGCTCCCTCGGCGGTCACGGCCTACATGTCGGTGACGGTGAAGGTTGCGGCGTTTGCAACGCTGATCCGATTGCTCGCGATGGCCTTCGGACCCCTCGAAGAATCGCTGGAGCGCATCTTCTGGCTGCTGTCCGCACTCACGATCGTGGTCGGCAACGTGATGGCCATCATTCAGGAGAACGTGAAGCGCATGCTCGCTTATTCGAGCATCGCGCACGCCGGATATCTGATGATCGGGCTCGTGACCGGAACGATCGAAGGCTACTCGGCGATGGTCTTCTATCTGATCGCCTACACGTTCATGAATCTCGGCGCGTTCGGCGTGGTGGTCGCGCTCGCGAATCGAGGCAATGACTGCGAGCGGATCGATTCGTTCGCGGGCCTCGCGCGAGCCCGACCCGGCCTGGCTGCGGTGATGACGCTGTTCATGCTGTCATTGGCCGGCATCCCGGGCACTGCAGGCTTCCTGGGCAAGTTCAAGATCTTCATGGCTGCGGTGAACTCCGGTGACATCTGGCTGTTGATCATCGGTGTGCTCATGAGCGTGGTGTCCGTCTACTACTACCTTCGGATTCCGGTTCTCATGTACATGAGGGAACCCGGAGAAGAGTCCCACAGAGCCGAGATCTCGAGCGGAGAGGGTGTGGTTCTGGTCTTCTGTGCGCTCGCGGTGCTCGCGCTCGGATTGTTCCCCAATCAGGTGCCGACGCTCTTCTTCGGCGATCTCGACGTTCTGGACTGGGCGCGTCGATCCGTGGAAATGTTCTTCGGCGGCTGAGCGTTCCGCTCAGCAGGCTTTCGCGTTCCGCTCGGCGGCTGAGCGTTCCGCTCAGAGATCGGTTGTCGACCGCTTCGCAATCGAAGAGCTGCTGCGCCACGGGCCTTGCCCGCTCGTGTCGCGTTGTGCTTCTCTATGCGATCATGCTCGACCCCCGAACACTCGAGAGCCGCCGCGACGAGATCATCAGTAGCTGCAAGGGCCGGCGCGTCGACATCGATCTCGACGCTGCGATCGCCGCCCAACGGCGCGTGACCGAGATCCAGACCGAACTCAACGGCCTCAACCAACGGCGAAACGAGCACCAGGCCGGCGGCAAGCGCAAGCGCGAGCCCGCCGAGCGAGATACCCACGTCGCCGAAGGTCGGCGGCTGAAAGAGGAGGTCTCGGGCCTCGAAAAGCGCCTCGCCGACGAGCGGAGCGCACTCCAAGCGCTGATGCTCGCGATTCCCAATTTCATCCACCCCGATTCGCCACAGGGAGGCGAGGCGGACTTCCGCGAGCTGCGCCGCGTCGGGGAGCCCCGCAAGTTCGAATTTCAACCACTCGACCATCTGGAGCTCAACGAGAAACTCGATCTCTTCGATTTCGAGGCCGGCGCCAAGGTGAGTGGTCAGAAGTGGTACTTCCTGAAGAACGAAGCCGTTCTGCTGGAGCTGGCGCTCCAGCGGATGGCACTCGACTACGTGATGCAGGCGGGGTTCGTGCCGTATGCGACGCCTGATGTCGCGCGCAAGGAGATCGTCGACGGCCTCGCGTTCAGCCCACGTGGCGCTGAAACCCAGATCTATTCGCTTGCGGGTACGGATCTGGATCTGATAGGAACCGCAGAAATCACGCTCGGCGGCATCCACGCGGATGCGTTGCTCGACGAAGCCGATCTGCCGCTCCGCATGGGGGGGATCTCTCATTGCTTTCGGACCGAGGCCGGCTCCGCGGGCCGCGAGAGCAAAGGGCTGTATCGGGTTCATCAGTTCAGCAAGGTCGAAATGTTCGCAATCGTCCGTCCCGAGGATTCCGAGGCGATGCACGACGAGATCGTGGCGGTCGAAGAGAGCATCCTCCAGGCGCTCGAAATTCCGTATCGGGTGGTCGACATCGCAGCGGGTGACCTCGGTGCGCCCGCGTACCGCAAGTTCG
>Ga0326597_10005028_pt1 | contig 18478 bp, 10 predicted proteins | sample RVTome_12_FD_203789 | JGI IMG/M metagenome (GOLD analysis project Ga0326597, IMG submission 203789) | Soil microbial communities from uranium-contaminated site in the Upper Colorado River Basin, Wyoming, United States - RVT100D185 | ecosystem: Environmental > Terrestrial > Soil > Contaminated >... | reverse complement strand
GAGCAGGCGGTCCGGCAGGCCGCGGTCCTCGACGCCAACAAGGGAGCGACGACCGTGCCGCTCGGCGTGCTCGAGCTCTCGGTCGAGGCCATTCGCCTCGCGGCGGAGCTGGTGGATTCGGGCCTGGCGACGGCAGTGAGCGACGTGGGCACCGGCACGCGCGTCGGCCTGGCCGCCGCGGAGGGCGCGTATCTGAACGTGCGGATCAACCTCAAGGGCATCGCACCCGACGACCCCACGTGGGCCGCCTCCACGCGCCGCCAGGCGGACGGGCTCCTCCAGGCGGCGCGCGAGGTCGCCGCGGCGGCCTGGCCGCGAATCGAAGCGCGGATCGCGGGGTAGCGCGGCGCCTCAAGCTTTCGCCACTTGATCGCCCCGGCCAGGGGCGGTACGATGCCGGCTCATGTCATCGCTGCCGGCGCTCACGGGCGACAAGGATCAGTCCCTCGGCACGGTGCTCGCCCGGCTCGAAGCCGCCCACCACGCGGCGGCGCGGGCCGGCGACGACGACCCGCATGTGACGGCGGTGCGGCGGCTGGCGGCCGTCGCGGCCGAGTACGCGCCCTTCCCGGATTCGCTCGACGCGCGGTTGCGCCGCGCGCTCGGTGCCCGCGGCATCGACCGGCTCTACACCCATCAGGCGGCGGCCATCGAACACGCGCTCGGTGGTCGCAATGTCGTCGTCGTCACGCCCACCGCGTCGGGCAAGACGCTCTGCTACAACGCCCCGGTCCTGCAGCAGGTGCTGGCCGATCCGTCGTCTCGGGCCCTGTACCTGTTCCCGACCAAGGCGCTGGCGCAGGACCAGCTGGCCGAGCTGCACCAGATGGCCACGCTCGTCGAAAGGCACGACGCGGAAGCGCGCGCGAGCGGCGCGGGGCCCGCGGGGTCCCCGCCGATATCGATTGCCGTCTTTACCTACGACGGCGACACGCCGCAGGACGCGCGCCGGGCGATTCGCGGGCGCGCGCACGTCGTGCTGAGCAACCCGGACATGATGCACTCGGGCATCCTGCCGCACCATCCGCGCTGGGCGAAGCTCTTCGAGAACCTGACGTTCGTCGTCATCGACGAGCTCCACGCGTATCGCGGCGTGTTCGGCAGCCACCTCGGCAACATCCTGCGCCGACTCCACCGGGTGTGTCGGCACTACGGATCGGATCCGACGTTCATCTGCTCGTCGGCGACGATTGCCAATCCGAAGGAGCTGGCCGAACGGCTCACCGGAGAACCATTCGAGTATGTGGAGAAGAGCGGCGCGCCGCGCGGCGAGAAGTATTTCTTTTTCGTCAATCCGCCCGTTGTGAACGCCCAGCTGGGCATTCGTCGCTCGTATCTCGGGGAAACGCGTCGCGTCGCCATCGAGTTCCTGAAGCGCGGCCTGCAGCTGATCGTCTTCGCGCAGAGCCGGCTGTCGACCGAGCTCCTGACAACGTATCTGAAGGACGCGTTCCAGGGGCCCCCGGGATCGGCCGACGTGATTCGGGGCTATCGCGGCGGGTACCTGCCGCTGCGGCGCCGTGAGATCGAGCGCGGCCTGCGGGACGGGGACGTCCGGTGCGTCGTCTCGACCAACGCGCTGGAGCTGGGAATCGACATCGGCGCGCTCGACGTCGCGGTGATGGCCGGCTACCCGGGCACGATTGCGGCGACGTGGCAGCGCGCGGGCCGGGCGGGCCGGCGGAGCGGGCGCTCGGCGGCGGTCATGGTCGCCTCGAGCGCGCCCATCGACCAGTTCGTCGTCCGCAATCCCGACTACTTCTTCGGCGCGTCGCCCGAGCACGCGCTCGTCAACCCCGACAACCTGCACATCCTGCTCGACCACGTGAAGTGCGCGGCCTTCGAGCTGCCGTTCACGGCCGACGAACAGTTCGGGTCGATCAACGTGCAGGAGATCCTCTCGGTGCTGGCCGAAGAGGGGTTCGTGCACTTCGTGGACGGGCACTGGCAGTGGACGCAGGACTCGTATCCGGCCGACGCCGTGAGCCTGCGGTCGGTCACGTCGGACAACTTCGTCGTCGTGGACGTCACCGACGGCGAGCGCGTGATCGGCGAGACGGACTTCACGAGCGGTCCGTCCACGCTGCACGAGAAGGCCATCTACATCGTCGAGGGCCGGCTGCATCAGGTGGAGAAGCTCGACTTCGACGGCCGCAAGGCGTACGTGCGCCAGGTCGAGTGCGACTACTACACGGACGCGATTACCTACACGAAGGTCACGATCCTGGACACGTTTGCCGGCGCCGGGCGCCCGGCGCCCGGCGCCGACGAGGCCGGGGACGGAGCGCGGCCCAGGGTCGAGCCTCGGGTCCCGCAAACCGCGAACCACGAACCGGGAACCGCGAACCGCGAACCGCGAACCGGGAACCGTTCCCACGGCGAAGTCCACGTCGTCTCCCGCGTCGTGGGCTTCAAGAAGATCAAGTTCTACACGAACGAGAACGTCGGCTCGGGCGAGCTGGAGCTGCCCGAGCAGCAGATGCACACGACGTCGTACTGGCTGACCATTCCGGCGGTGGTGATGACGGGCCTCCCCTTCGGGACCGCCGACCGGCGCGACGGCGTCGTCGGGCTGGCCCACGCCATGCGGAACGTCGCGCCGCTGCTGCTGATGTGCGACCAGCACGACCTCGGCCTGGCCATCGACGGCCTCAGCGTCGAGGGCGCCTCGCGGCTGGGCGGCGTCGAGGGCGCCGGCCTCGACCACCTGTCGGCCGAGCCGACCATCTTCGTGTACGACAACTACCCGGGCGGCATCGGTTTCAGCGAGCCGCTGTACGGCATGCACGGCCAGCTGCTCGACCGCACGCGCGAGCTCATCGGCGGATGCCCGTGCGCTTCGGGCTGTCCGTCGTGCGTCGGGCCCGAGGGCGCGGCCGGCCCGCTGGCCAAGGCCGTCGCGTCGAAGCTCCTCGAGATGCTGACCGCGGTGGGCGCGGCAGCCTGACCGGCGATGCGCGATCTCGCGGCCCGCCTTCGCGACATCGTCCGGCAGAACCCGCCGCCTGCCCGGCCAGCCGCACGCGAGCTGACGTACGTGCCCGATGTGGACGGCGGACACGAACCCGATGTCGTCGCCGGCCGGCTTGGCGGCACCGTGCACGAGAGCGATCACGGCCGGTGCGTTGTCATCGAGCGCGCCTGGAACGGCGACGACTGGCACGGCCACGGCCGCGTGGGATCGATGACGCTCGCGCCCGACGCGCCGCTCGGCCTGTTCGATCCGAAGCTCTCGCGCCTGGAGGACTGGGCCGCTCGCGTCGTCTTCTTCGACATCGAGACGACCGGCCTCAGCGGCGGCGCCGGCACCCTGGCCTTTCTCGCCGGATGCGGCTGGTTCGAAGGCGACCGGTTCGTCGTCCGCCAGTTCTTCCTCAACGGCCCGTCCGGCGAACGCGCGATGCTCGACCTCCTGGCGGACATCTTCGACCGCGCGTCGCTGCTCGTCACCTACAACGGCCGGACGTTCGACGTGCCGACCATGGAGACGCGCTGGGCCTTCCATCGGCGGCCGAGCCCGACCGACGGCCTGCCGCACTTCGACATGCTGCCGCCTGCGCGCCGGCTGTGGGGGTGGAGGGAGGACAGAGGGCAGAGGGAAGAGGGCAGAGCTGCGAGGGATTGCAGCCTGACCGCGCTGGAGCGGTCGGTGCTCGGGTTCCACCGGCTCGGCGACGTACCCGGGTTCGAGATTCCCGTGCGGTACTTCCAGTTCCTGCGCACCGGAGACGTCGGGGCCATCTCGGGAGTGCTCGAGCACAACCGGCTGGACGTGGTTTCCCTGGCGGCCGTCACCGCCCGCGCGATGGAGATGGCCCGTGTCGGACCGGAGGTGTGCCGCGAGGACCGCGAGCAGATCGGGCTCGGCCGGCTCTACGAACGTGCCGACGACGTGGAGCGGGCGATTCGGGCGTATCGACTCGCGGCGTCAGGCGATCGTGACGTTCGTGTGGTTGCGCTCTCGCGGCTGGCCGAGCTGCTGCGACGCGCCGATCGACACGAGGAAGCCGCCGTGGCCTGGGAGCAGGTCGTCAACGACGCCGTCACGAACCGCTCCGTTCTGTCGCGCCTCGAGCGCCGCGCCGTCGAGGCGCTCGCGATCCACCTCGAGCATCGTGCGAGAGATCCGATTCAGGCGAAGCGCTACGCCGAGCTTCTGCGGCGCGACGCGGCCGGTCGCCATCGGGCGGCAGCGGAGCATCGGCTCGGCCGCCTCGATCGGAAGACGAGGGCGAGTGAAGACACAACGGGCGGCTCCTCGGCCGCCCTGTTGTCGTTCGACCAAGCCCCAGGCCCTAAGAGCTAAGCCGCAAGCCCTAAGCCGTCGTCTCGGCCTTCTTGGCCTTCTTCGCCTTGGCGGCCTTGCCGGCCTGCCGGATGGTCTCGGACGTCTGCTTGCCGAACCGCTTCGTGAAACGTTCCACGCGGCCTTCGGTGTCGATGAGTTTCTGGCGCCCCGTGAAGAACGGATGGCACTGGTTGCAGATCTCGAGGTGCAGTTCCTTCTTCGTCGAGCGAGTCGTGAACGTGTTGCCGCACGCGCAGCGCGCTTCGACGGTGTGGTAGTGGGGATGAATGTCGGGCTTCACAGTGCGCTCCTTCGCGACTCGGGCAAGAAGGGATTATAGCCCGGCCGGGGAGGCCGTCGTGGAAATATTACGTATTGCGTAATACTTCGTTTTGCGTAAGAGTCTCGTCCGCTCCTGACGCCGATCGACTATCGGGTCTGGACGTGGCTCAACGGGGCGTTTGGGGTGGTCGTCACGGCCACTGCGTTTGTGTGCGCCGTCGGCCGCGGTACGCGGCCGTCGTTCCGGAGGGGCTTCGGCGCCGCGGCTCTCGGGTCGGTTGGATTCGTGGCGTTCCTCCTGGTCTGGGTCTATGCCGCCAGGAATCAACTCGTCCAACTGCCGTTCGAGCACTTCGACGTGCAGTCGAGCGGTGCGGCGAACGTGGCCGGCTATCTGGCCGCCATGGCGCTGGCTGGTACGGCCTACGGCCGCGTCCGGGGCCGAGTGGCGGCAGGGACGGGGCAGTCATGAAGAAGCCGCACGACTCGCTCGCCGATCTCGGCCGCTTCTCGGAGCCGGCCCTCTACATCCTGCTGTCGCTCGCGGACGGCCCGAAGCACGGCTACGCGATGACGCAGGACATCGAAGCCGTGACAGGACGGAAGCTCGGCCCCGGCACGCTCTACGGCGCGATCGCGCGGCTCGAGGCCCGGAAGTGGATCGAGCCGCTGCCTGCCGACGACCGGCGGCGTCCGTACCGCCTGACGGCCGCGGGCCAGAGGGCGCTCCGGGCGCGGCTGGAGAGTCTCCGCGCCGTGGCCAAGGTCGGGCAAACGAGGCTGGAGGGCGCCTGACGGTCTTCTGGTCGGGATCTTTCTCGCTGGCGCTCGGGATTCCGCGGCTGACCTGGCGCCGAGCCAGTCTTGCTATCATCTCCCCGTGCGTGGGGATGAGATGAAGCGACTGACCATCGTTCTTGCCGTTGCCGTTCTGACCGCGTCGGCGTTCACGTTCACCCAGTCGGCCGAGCGAGTCGATCTGGCCGCCATCCAGAAGATCCGCGACGAGGGCCTGAACCGGTCCCAGGTCATGGAGCACCTCTTCTGGCTCACCGACGCGTACGGCCCGCGGCTCACCGGCTCGCCCGGGTTCGAGCAGGCGGGCGACTGGGTGGTGAAGACGCTTCAGTCGTGGGGCCTGCGGAACGTCCGCAAGGAGCGCTTCGCGTTCGGCGCCGGCTGGACCCTGAAGACGTTCCACGCGACGATGACCGCACCGCAGGTCATGCCGATCATCGGCATGCCGAAGGCGTGGACGACGAGCACGGCCGGCGTCGTGACGGCGGACGTCGTCCGTCCCATCATCACGAGCGCGGCGGACGCGGCAAAGTACCGCGGGCAGCTCCGCGGCAGGATCGTGCTCACGCAGCCGGCGCGCGAGGTGCGCCCGCTCGACGCCGAGCGGATCGTCCTGCGGATGACCGATCGGGACATCGCGGAAGCGCTGACGCTGCCGCCGCCGCGTGGCGGCGGCGCGGGGCGCACGGCTGGCGCCGCCGGGGCCGCGGGCCGGGGCGGCGGGCGCGGAACCGGGCAAGGGGCCGCTTTCGACGTCAACCGCTTCTACCAGGAAGAGGGCGTCGCCGCGCTCTTCGACCGCGGGTCGAACAGCGACACGGCGGCCGGCGGCAGCGACCTGTCGTGGCAGACGCAGCGCGTGGACGGCGGCACGGTCTTCGTCGGATCCGGCGGGTCGCGCGAGCCCGGGCAGGCGGGCACGGGCCTGCCGCAGGTCACGCTCGCCGTCGAGCATTACAACCGCATGGTGCGCCTGCTCGACCACAACGTGCCGGTCAGGGTCGAGCTGGAGGTCGAGGCCGAGTTCGTTCCCGAAGCTCCGAACCAGCCGAACGGCTTCAACATCATCGGCGAGCTGCCGGGCACCGATCTGGCCGACGAGATCGTGCTGATCGGCGGGCACTTCGACTCCTGGCACGGCGCGACGGGCGCGACCGACAACGCCACCGGCTCGGCGGCGATGATGGAGGTGCTTCGAATCTTCCGCGAGACGGGGCTGCGGCCGCGGCGGACGATCCGTATCGCGCTGTGGGGTGCGGAAGAGAACGGCCTCATTGGTTCGCGCCTGTACGCGGAGAAGTACCTCGGCACGCCGCAGAATCCCGGGCCCGAGCACGCGAGACACTCGGCCTACTACAACATCGACAACGGCACGGGCCGGATTCGCGGCATCTGGTTGCAGGAGAACGAGGCGGTCGGGGCCGTGTTCTCGGCCTGGATCGCGCCGCTGAAGGACCTCGGCGTCGAGCTGCTGGGGCCGCGCTCGGTCGGCAGCACCGACCACGCGAGCATCGATCGGGCCGGCGTGCCCGGGTTCCAGTTCATCCAGGAGCGGCTCGAGTACAACTCGCGCAGCCACCACTCGAACATGGACTTCTACGACCGGGTGCAGGCCGACGACCTGAAGCAGGTCGCCACGGTCGTCGCCGTGTTCGCCTGGCAGACCGCCAATCGCGACGCGAAGCTCCCGCGCAAGCCGGCCTCGCCCGGCGGCGGGCGGTAGGCGCGTCGCGCGTCGGGGGCCGCATGGCACGGCGTCAGATCATCATCTTCACCATCGGCTGCTGGGCGGCGATCGCCACGGCAGCCTTGCACCTGGTGGGCCACGTCTCCGGGCCCGCGCCGGCGACCGACGAGGCCGGCCGGCAACTGCTCGAGCTGGCGACGAACTACAAACACCTGATGCCGGGCGGCAGCGAGCGCTCGCTCATGGACTTTCTCAACGGCTTCAGCCTGTCGTTCTCGGTGTTTCTCGCGCTCATCGGCGGTCTCGGGCTGATCGTCGTCAAGCGCGGCCACGGGGACGGCACGCTCATGATGGCCGTGGCCCGCGCGATCGCGCTCGCGAGCCTGGTGCTCCTGGTCATCTCGCTGACCCACTGGTTCATCGTGCCGAGCCTGCTGCTCGCGCTCGTCGCGGTCTGTTTTCTCACCGCGGGCGTCAGGCCGCCGGGCTAGCCGGCGGCCCCGCTCCTGACGAGGCGCACGATCAGCAGGGTCAGGCCGGTGACGGCCACGCCCAGCAGCGTCCAGAAGAGCACCGGTGACACGAGCGGCGCCGCCCCGCCGGCAGGTTCGGCGGACTCGGGCGCGATGGTGGCGTCGGCCGCGGCGGTGCCCATGACGCGAGGCGCCAGGAGCGCCAGGTCGTATTGCGGCGCGCCCAAGTCGGACCGGCCGTAGGCGAGCCGCGCGCCCGACTCTGGCAGGTAGAACCGGAGCCGGTACGAGGGTAGCAGCAGGCGCGCGCCGGCGATGGGCAGCGGCGCATTGTCGCCCTCGTCTACCTCGACAATCAGCGCATCGGTGTTGAGGGCCCGCAGGGACAGTGCCAGTGACGTTGCAGGTGTCTGAGGATCGGTGTGCCGCCACTCGGCTGACCGGGCCACGTCGAACCAGACGTCGCGGTGTCGGCGGTCTGGCTCGCGTTCGACGCCGACCCGGACGCTGCGTCGAAACACCCGGGCGGGCGTGTCGAGCACGAGGCGAGACTCGGGCAGACCCGAGAAGGGCAGTTCCGCGCGATACAGGGAGCGTCCGGCGCTCCCGCGGAGCTCGACGGCCCGAGGCTCGCCGGCCGCGCGGATTGGCACCTCGACCACCTGAGGCTCATCTCGTTGCTCGAGAACGTACGGAATCTGCCGGTTGTCGAGGTCGAGCAGCCGGACGTCGCTGAACCGTCCCGATGGGCCCTGGCTGTGTGCGAGGACCGCGGCATCGAGCGTGACGGCCGCCAACCCGGGCGACCCCGACACGTCGCGGACGTAGCGGAACGACGAGGCCTCCAACGGCGCGCCCGTGCCAGGCTCGGTCAGGTCCTCGGCGCCGGGACCGGACGTCGTTGCGCGCGACGGCTCCCAGCCGGCCTCGGGAAGCGATTCCAGGCGCAAACCGGCGCGCGCGGCCTCGAGGTCGTACAACGGCTGCGCGAGCCCTCGGCTCCCGTACCGCGCGACGACCGGTCCGGCGGGCGCTTCGAAGTAGATCCACGGCAGCTCGGCGAGCACGACCGAGACGCCCGTCAGCTCCAGCGGAGGATTGGCGCCGTCCTCGATCACGAGCTCCAGCTCGGCCTGTGACGGCGGTTCGATGGCGACGCGCAGCGCCGAAGCGGCGGCGCCGCCCTGGACGACGCGCCGAAGCGTCGTGCGGCCGATCTCGACGGGCACCGCTTGCGCGCCCGACAGCTGCGACTCCATCACGACGGCCTGGCGGAAAACGTGGCCGCCGGCGACGTCGAGCTCGAGGGCCACGACGGGCAGTCCAGCCGAGGGCAGGCGAATCAGATGGCGGCTGACGCCCGGCTCGCTCGCGCGACGCTCGACGGGTACCGCTGCCGTGGCCGACGGCGGATCGGCGGCGGGCGGCGTCCGCCGCGCCGCCACCGACCGTGGCAGACCGACCCGGCCGCTGTTGGTGTCGTCCCAGGTCACCCGGAGATACTGGAACGCGCCGGGCGTGAACGCGACCTCCGTCTGGTTCAGCTGTTCGTCCGGCAGGTCGAAGACCGTACCTTCGGCCGCCAGCATCGTCCACCGGACGCGGTCGCCGCTGCCCTCGAGCACCAGGCGCTTGAGAAACGGCGAGGCGAGGCCGTCGATCCGAACGCGGTCCACTTCCGTGACGGCCCCAAGATCCACTTCGAAGCCGCTGGACGTATCGGTCGGGGCCAGGGCTAGCGTTGCGCGCGCGGATACCCAGCTCGGTTCACGGCTCGGCGCGTACACCAGCAGGTACGGAATGGCGCCGCCGGCATCGTCAAACAGGCGCAGGTCCGCGAGGCCGTTCTCGGCCACCGGCCGGCCGCCACGCGGGACGACGGTGAACGGCGCGCCGCGGCTCATGAGCTCGATGTCCACCTCGACGCGGTGCGGGCCCGGTCCGACCGTCCGGATCGGACGCTCGGCGGCGAACTGCGCCTGTGCCGCGAGCGAGATCCCGGCGGCGAAAGCTACGGTGCCGACCAGGTACCGGCCGAGACGAGCGCGGTTCATGTGGTGCTCCTTGGTCTCGAGAGAACGTACTTCTGGAGGGCGAGCGCCACAAGCGCGAGCGACACCGCCAGACCCACGAACGAGGCGACGCGATAGAGCCCCTCGAGCGACCTGAGGTCGTAGAGGAAGCACTTGAACGTCGTCACGGCAATTAGCACGACAGCCGCAACCCGGCCCGGCCGGCTCCCGGTCCAGATGCCGGCCGAGAGCAGCGCGAGCCCGAACACGAGCCAGGCAATCGTATAGGTGAGATCCTGCGAGAGCGTGACGCCGAACCGCATCATGAGCTGAGGCCCGGTTGCGAAGTAGTCGGCGATCTCGATGTTCACGAGCAGGAACAACAGCACGACGGCCGCCCCGGGGAGCCATCGCGACGGGCCGGGCAGGCCGCCCGGCAGGCGGTCCTCGCTTCCCGCAAGCCACCGCCCGGCGGCGAGCATCGCGACGGCGCAGACAAGGTAGGTGTAGAGGTACCAGTTCAGGATTCGAAGCTCGCCGCGCGGCTCGTAGACCAGCACCTCGGGGTTGAGCGCGAGCCGGACGAAAACGACGGCCAGAAGCGCGGCGGAAGTGCCGAGCAGGCCCTTGTGCGGAATCCTCCCGTACAACCACGCGAGCGCGGCCCCCTCGAGCGCCCAGCCGATCGTGATCCACTGCCGATCGAGCTGCAACGGGATGGCCACCGTCACGAAGGCGAGCACCGCTCCGGCCACGAGCGCCAGCCGCCCGATGTCGCGGGCCCCCGGCGGCTCGATGCGGAGCAGCGCGCGGAAGAGGACGGCAAGCACGCCGCCGACGCCGACCGGGATGATTCCGATCAGGTACTCGAAACCGCCGAGAACGAACGCCTGCCGGAAACCGAAGAAGCACATCACGCTCGCCATCACCGCTGCCACGTAGGGCTCCCTTGCCGACGCGGCTCGCTGCCCCAGGATGAGCGGATACGCCACGAACGTGGCAAAGAGACCGCCGGTGAGCACCATGAGCTGAACCGCTCCGGTGGCGCTCGGCGTGTCCGACATCTGCCATGTGGCCACGGTCAGCCACGCCGGGCCGACCGCGACAACCGCAAGCGCGTGCCAGCGCCATCGCCACGCGAGCGCGAGAAGCACGGCGACGTGCGCGATGCCGGCTAGGACGACCGGGACGAAGGGCGGGCGCGCGCCGCCGGCGGTGGCCACGATCGGGCTCACAATCCCGATAACGGCCGCGACGACGGCCGCCCGAGCGGCCAGTTGCGTGCCGGCTGCCAGCCGGATCCACCCCAGCGCATAGGCAGTCACGACGACGGCGGCGATCACCGCCACGAGCCCATACGGCGGGGCACCCGCGTTGAACGCCCATACCGCCACCGCGAGGGCTGCGGCCGACACGCCCGCGACGTGCAGCGCGCCGGCCCGCGCGTAGAGCGAGGCCGCGCTCGTCGCCAGCGTGATCACGACGAGTGCGCCAAAGAGCGGATGGGGAGGGATGGCCCATGCCCGGTTGACCGCCAGGGCGATGAGGAAAAGGTGGCCGACGAGCGCCAGGTACAGGCCGTTGGTCCAGCTCTGCTCGCCCGCCGGCCGGCGGCGCGCGACCCACCCGTGTCCGGCGAGCGTCACGATCGAGAGCCCCGTGAGCGCCGTGAGCGAGGGCAGCACGCCAACGGCGCCTGCCGTCCGGGCCCACCAGGCCAGCAGTACGAGCCACGAGACTGCGCTGCCCGCCTTGGCGACGGCGGGGAGTCCGCCGCCGGCGCTCTCGACGAAGAGCGCGGCGTTCAGGATCGCGAGCAGCAGGGCAAGCGCCCACAGGGCCGCCGGCGCGACCGGACCAAGCGAGAGAAAGAGCAGCAGGGCGAGGCTCGACAGCAGGACGGCGCCGCCGCCCCAGGCCGGCTCGAGAGGTCGGCCCGCGCGGCGCGCCGCGACCGGCACCGAGAGCGCGATGAGGCCGAAGATGGTATAGATCGCGAACGCGGTGCCCAGCCGTTCGAGCGTCAAGAACTGCGCCGACCAGACGGCTTGCGCCGCGACGGCGCTGAACGCCGCCGTGTAGTAGGCGGCGCCCTGCCGCTCGGCGATGGCCCGCCAGGCGACGAGGATCTCGAGCCCGGCCAGAAGGGCAAAGAGCATGGCCGGTTCAGCGGCGGCCGGCTCGACGCGCATCAGCACCGGAAACAGGAACAGGAGCGCGGGGGCCGCCATCAGGCTCCGTCGTCCGGCGCCGGTGAACGGCCGATTCATCCGGCGCGCGACGATGGGTGCGGCGAGCAGCAACGCGACGAACACTGCGGTGAAGATCGCGACCGGCACCCAGTCTCCCGGCGGATAGGAGACGGCCATCCATGTCGCCACGGCCAGCAGCGTCGCCACCGCGCCCGTTGCGTGCAGCCGTTCTTCGCGCCGGGCAATCGCGACCGCGAGCAGTCCCAGATCCACAAGCAGAAGAAAGCCGAAGAGCAGGCCTGGCCTTGCGCCGTACGCCGGAACGGTCGCCAGGTAGATGGCAAAGAGCGCCGGCAGCACGGCCGCTGTTAGGGCCGAGCGCTCGAAGCTGCCGTCAAGCCGTGCCGAGTCGGTAACGACGCCGCGGCGGGCGAACATCAAGTGCCCGACGCCGGCCAGCGCGAACACCACGAAGATGCCCATCCCGAGCGGCAACGAGCTCACGTCGAGGAACCGGAAGACCCAGCTCCACTGATAGAGCGCCGTGAAGCCGAGCGACAGCCAGGCGAGCGAAACCCAGCGCTTGAGGTGTGCAATCCACGCCAGACCGATGTTGAGGAGCAGCAGGTAGCTGAACAGCGCAATCGGACGGTTCTCGCCCGAGGAGAGCAGCGCCGGAGTGGCGAAGCCGCCGACGAGACCCAGCACCGCGATGAAAAGGGAATCGCGACGTACCGAGAGCAGCACGGCCACGGCCGTAACGAGGCCGAGCAGCACGAAGGCGACGGGCATCGAGATCAGCTGCCAGAGCGCATGACCCGCGAAGAACGTGGCGAACAGGATCGCGATGGCGGCGGCGTCCATCGCGTTCGCGGTGAGCGGGTATCGGCGCGCGGCCTTGACTTCGCAGACGGCGAGCAGGCCGAGCGCCGTGATCACGCCGATGGCGAAGCGCACGGGCGGCTGCAGCCAGCCCTGTTCGATCGAAAAGCGCAGGAAATAGATCGCGGCGATCACAAGCGCGATCCCCGCGATCGCCGAGAACAGCTTCACGCCGACGAGGCCCTCCCAGTCGAAGCCGGGCCCCGCGGGTGGCGGCGAGCCGGCTGGCTCCGCCCCAGCTGCAGGCGGCGGGGGCGGGGGAGGCGGGATGGCGCGTTCCGGCGGTCGAACTGGCGACGCCGGGCGCGGCGCGGCAGCCGGTGTCGGCGGAACCGGGTCCGATGCAGCCGGCGGGCGCGGCGGTTCGGCCGCGGCGGGCACCGCCGGGACCACAGCGGGCGTCGTCGGCGGTGCGGTTTCGGGCGGCGATGGTGGCGGCGGGGGCGCCACGGGTGCTGCGCCGGGGCGGGACTCCGGATGCCGGCCGACTCCCTCGGATCTCGGCGTGGGGCCCGCACCGACGCCGACGGCCTGCTCGAGCCGCCCTAGGCGGTCATCCAGTTCTCTGGCGCGAACCCGCTCCTCGTGTTCGAGCCCTGGCAGCGTCCTCTCGAGGCGCTCGAGGCGCTGTTTCACGTTCGTCACCGACACCCAGATACCGATGAGCGCCAGGAGCAGAGCGGCGACCAGCACTTCCATGGTGTTCTCCAGTCCCGGCGCTCACGCCTTCGTCGAAGCCCGTTCGAGCGCGAGCTGCCTGAGTTTCCGCAGGTCCATCTTGCCCGTGCCGAGCGTCGGAATCGCCTCGATGACGAACAGGCTGTCGCGCTTCGGCAGCCACAGCCTCGGCAGATCCGTCTGGCAGAGCCGTTCCCAGAGCGACTCCGGCGGCACGTCGGCCTGCGTGTAGAACGCCACGAGCCGCTCGCCCTTCGACTCGTCGGGCACCGCGGTGACGGCCGAGCACGAGTCGCCGAGAATCCCGTTGATGGCTTCCTCGATCTTGAGATGCGGCACCATCTCGCCGCCGATCTTGCTGAACCGCGACAGCCGGTCGGTGATGAAGATGAACCCGTCCTCGTCGATTGACGCGATGTCGCCGGTGACGTACCAGCCGTCGCGAATGACTTCGGCCGTCCTCTCCGGCTGGTCGAGATAGCCCTGCATCAGGTTGGGGCCCTTGACGAGCAACAGGCCTTCACGGCCCACGAGCGGGCCTTCACCAGTCTCCTGGGCGACGACCTTCGCGGACACGCCCGGGATCGGGTGGCCGACCGATCCCGCCTTGGTGCCCACCTGCACGCCACCCGCGACCGCCACGTCGGGCCGATTGACCGCGACCACCGGCGACATCTCGGTGCAGCCGTACCCCTCGAGCAGTCCGATGCCGTACTTCTCGCGGAACGCCCTGGCCAGCGGCTCACGCAGTTTCTCCGCGCCGACGATGGCGAACCGCAGGTGGGCGAATTGCTCCTTTGGCACGCGGCGCAGATACGACGTGCAGAAGGTCGGCGTGCTGATGAGCATCGTCACCTTGAATTCCTCGCAAAGGTCGCCGACCGTCTTCGCGTCCATCGGGTTGGGGTGGTAGACGCCCGCGGCGCCCTTGAGCAGCGGGAACCAGAACGTCCCCGTGAATCCGAACGAGTGGAAGAACGGCAGCACGCCCAGGAACCGATCCGTGCCGGACATCGGGAAGATCTGCCCGAGCGCGTCCACGTTGGCGAGGACGTTCGCGTGCGAGATCATGACTCCCTTCGGAACGCCCGTGCTGCCGCTCGAGAAGATGATCGTCGCGAGCGAGTCCGGCGTGACGCCGCGGCCGCCGTAGGCGCGGCGCAGGAGCGGCAGCGGAAGCAGGCGCGCCTCGACGAGCGCGCGAAGGCGCGCGCCGGTGCCGATATCCTTCCGCAGGTCCTCCAGGAACACCATGCCCGGCATTTCCGCGATCGACGCCTTCTCCAGGAACCGCCGGGACGTGAGGATCGTGCGGATGCCCGCCTGCTCGATCACGCCCGTCATGGCCTCGGCGCCGATGGTGAAGTTCAGGTTCACGGGAACGCGCCCGGCGCAGAGCACCGCGAGGTTGGCCAGGGCGGCGCCGGCCGAGGCCGGCAGCAGGATGCCGACATGGGGCTCGGAACCCAGGCGCCGCCTGAACAGGCGCGCCAGTGCGATCGCGCCGATGAGGGCCCGGCCGAACGTGAGCTTCTGCCCGGTGCTGTCGGCGATGGCGAGCCGTCCCGGATGCCGGCGCGCCACCCGCATGAAGCTGGTGTGCAGCAGGTCGCCGCCATGCCGACGATGGGTCATCGCTTCGCCTCCCGTTTCCATCAGCGCAATCCTCGCTTCGGTCGTCGTCACCGTCGGCGGGAGCGGGCGGCCAAACGCCACCGTCACCGGCCTCGGCACGCGCTCCGGCCACTTCCAGATCGCCTTGCCGTCCTTGAAACTGAAGATACTGCCCCAGACGCGGTCGAGATACACGGGAATCACCGGCACGTCGAGGCCTTCCACGATCCGCTCGAAACCGCGTCTGACCGGCAGCAGGTTGCCGGACCTCGTCACCGCGCCTTCCACGAAGATGCACACGACGTGGCCGGCCTCGAGAGCCTCGCGCGCCTGCTGGAGGGCCCTCAGGGCGTCCCGCCGGCCGCCGGCTTCGACCGGAATCGCGTGGAGATTGGCCAGCAGCCACCGGAAGCCGGGTTTCCGGAAGTACGGTCCCCACACGAGAAACCGAACGAAGCGTTGCACGCAGGCGCCGACGAGCGCGCCGTCGATGAGCGAAACGTGATTGGCGATGATGAGCGCCGGGCCGCGCGCCGGAATGTTCGGGCGACCCACGATCCGGATGCGATAGAGCGAGTGCGTCAGCATCCAGAGGACGAAGCGCACGAAGAACCGGGGCACGCGCCAGACGACATACGCGCTCGAGGCCAGCGTGAAGAGCCCCGCGGCGGCCAGCGTCTGGGTGGCTGACAGTTCTGCGATCGAACCCAGGGCCCAGAAGACCGCTGACGCCAGCAGAATGCCGACGGTGCCCATGAAGCCGCTCGTCGCCAGCACGCGGCCTTTCTCGTCGTCGGCAGGTTGCTGCTGGATGAGGGCGTTGAGCGGAACCGCGAACAGGCCGCCGGCCGCGCCCAGGCAGATTACGACGCCCGCCGCCAGCCCGTACGACGGCGCGCTCGCCACGAGGGCCAGACTAAAGAGTCCGAGACCAAACGCGCCGATCGGCACGAGGCCGAGCTCGACCTTGTCTCCGGACAGGCGACCGGCGACCAGGCTGCCGAGTCCGATGCCGACGGCGAGGAACATGTACAGCCGGCCCTGCGCCACCTCGCCGACGCCGAGCGCGGTCGCGCCGAAGTCGAGAAGGGCGAGCTGGAAAAGCGCGCCGAGGAACCAGAAGTAGGCGAGACCCACGGCCGTCATCCAGAGCGTGGCGTCGGGCCACAGCCGCCGGACGCCGCGGCCGATTTCGGCCCAGGGGTTCCAGGCGAATCGCCGGCCGGGCGTCGCGGCGGGGACCTGCGTGATGCGAACGCTGGTCAGGGTGCCGGCGACGGCTACGACAACCAGGGTCATGCCCAGTTTCCAGGGTTCATCCGCCCAGGCGCCGAACAGCTCCGTGCCGATCCACGTGCCCGCGATGATGGCCGAGAAGAGGGTCATCTCGAGCAGGCCGTTGACGCGCGAGATCTCGTGATCCGGCGCCAGCTCCGGCACGATGCCGTACTTCGCCGGGCCGAACACCGTCGACTGCGTCGTCATCATGAAGAGCACGCCGAGGAGCAGGTCGAGCCGGCCGGAGACCAGCGCGGGGACGGCCGCGGCCATCACGGCGACCTCGAGGAGTTTCATCGCGACGATGACGGAGCGCTTGCTGACGGCGTCCGCCAGGTGTCCCGCCCAGCCCGAGAAGAGCAGGAAGGGTGCGATGAACACGGCGCCGACGAGCGCGGGGCCTTCGACCGGGCCGAGCGCGCGTGTGGCGAAAAAGAGAATGAACATGCGGAGGAGGTTGTCGTTGAACGCGCCCAGGAGCTGGGTGGCGAGCAGGCCCCCGATGCCGGGGACGCCAAGGGTCGCGCGGTAGGTGCCGCCGGCCATCGTCTCGAGCCTCCGTGTGCCCTGAGGATACGGGCGGACCGCCGTGAAAGTCGTGAGGTGGAGCTGAAGAAGAATGAGGGACGGGCGAGTTTTCCACAGATCTGGGGCGATCGGTGCCAGGGGTCGGCCACCAGGGGCCGCCGACCCCTGGCACCGGACGGCCGGAATCTGTGGAAAACTCGCCCGTCCCTACGCCCGCTCACTCACCCGGGCCAGAACCTGGGCGAAGCCCGGCGCCACGTGGAGCGGCCGGAAGGCGGGCTCGATCGGGATGGTCCAGCCCGCCGGGCCTGTCGGCCCGCCGAGCAGGGCGTTCAGGCTGGCAACGGCCGCGCCGGCGTCGCCCGCCTGGGCCGCCTCGATTGCGGCAAACAGATGCGCGTCCGACGGCCGATCCGTCGCCGCGAAGTGCTCGCGCGCCTCCCGGGCGCGGCCGAGCGCCGTCCCGGCACCGGCGCCGTCGCCGAGCCGCTGCCGCGCCTGCGCCTCGCCGAGAGACGCGCGCGGGTGACGCTCGATGAACCCGTCGATCGCGGCAAACGATGCGAGCGCGGCCTCCGCGCGGCCGAGAGCCAGCTCGGAACTGCCGCGCCAGTAGAGCGTCACGACCCCGTACTCCGTTCCGTAGAGCCGGCGCCGATCCACGCGCCCGAGCTCGCGGTCGAATTCCACGATGGCCTCTTCGTGGCGATCCCGGGCGGCGTGCAGGGCGCCGAGCAGCCAGTGGAACCCGGACCCGGGAAAGCGGCTGCCGTCCGGTTTCTGCCGGTCCTGCTCGACCGCACCCTGGCGGACGAGCGACTCGGCTTCATCGAGCCGACCGCGCGCCACGTGAACCAGCGCCATCTCGAGCCGCGCGTAGGAAAACTGCGGGTACAGCGCGAGCGCCCGTTCGAGCGCGCGAAGCCGGGCGGCGCCCCACGTGGCGTGCCCGAGCCGGTACTGGTGGCGCCAGTTCTCCGGGTCGATCGCGACCGCACGACGGGCCGCAGCCTGCGCCTCCTCGAGACGGCCGGCGCTCGCGAGCAGAAACGACAGCGTCGCGTGCGCTTCGGCCAGATCGGGCGCCAGCCTGATTGCGTGCTGCGCGTGGTCGATTCCGGCCTCGAGTGCGGCCCGGTTCGGCGTCCGTGTCTGCCTCGTCATCTCGAACGCGACGAACTCGGCGTTGGCCAGGCCGGCGAACGCCTGGGCGAACCGCGGGTCGGCGAGAATCGCCCGCTCAAAATCCCGAATGGCTGCCTCGACGGCGTTGGTATCCAAGGTTTCGATCCGGAGCCAGCCCTCCGTGTAGGCGCGGTACGCGTCGAGGTTGGACGTCTCGTGGCTGCTCGTCGTCCGCGACGGCTTCGGGATGCCGAGCTCCCTCGCGAGTGCGCCGACGATGGCGTCCTGGATCCCGAACACGTCGTCCAGGAGCCCGTCCACTTTGGCGTCGGCCACCGCCTCGCCGCTCTCCAGGTCGACGATGCGCGCCGACACCCGGAGTTGAGATCCGCTCCGCTGGAAGCTGCCCGTGCCGATCAGTGACACGCCGAGCGCCGAACCCACCTCATGCATCGACCCGGCCGACTGCATGGACGCCTGGCGCACCCGCCAGCGATCGACGACGCGGAACCGGTCGAGCGTCGCGAGGTCGCTGGAGACAGTCTCGGCGATCCCGGCTGACAGCCACGAGACGTCGGCGTCGCCCGTGACGTTGGCGAAATCGAGCACGGCGATCGCGCGCGGCGCCGGCGGGCCGGCCA
>Ga0326597_10005027_pt1 | contig 18480 bp, 16 predicted proteins | sample RVTome_12_FD_203789 | JGI IMG/M metagenome (GOLD analysis project Ga0326597, IMG submission 203789) | Soil microbial communities from uranium-contaminated site in the Upper Colorado River Basin, Wyoming, United States - RVT100D185 | ecosystem: Environmental > Terrestrial > Soil > Contaminated >... | reverse complement strand
TGCGGATCAAGAAGGCGTCGCGCAGATCAAATAGCCAAGGAGAGAGGTCTGAAAAAAGAAGGCGAGGAACATGGTGGGAAGAGGGATCAGGTCGAGGCACACAGCCTTCCTTGCACCAATCAAAGTGGGGAAGAGCCCAGCCCGGGTAAATAGCCGACCGAGCAGAGCGCAACGTGCAGCCGATGACCGCGATGGCTCGATCTGCTGTTGGTGATCTTTGACGAACCCGGCATGGGTTTCAACAGCCCCAATCATGCACCTCCTCCTCCGAAGGCACTGCCGATCTTTCGGCGGAGACTCGCCGTGGTGTCGCTCATGACTTCACGATGAATGCGACCCCGGCAAAGGAGGATCCGTCCTGCGGATGCGTTGATCGTGCAGACGCCCGAGCGTGTTCTCGATCAATCTGGTCAACTCGCCCGCTGCGCCGTCGACGGCCTCTTCCACGGTCGCCGCCCGGTACGTGACGGCCACGGGCTGGCGGCCTTGGAGGCGGGCTTCCATCACGCAGCGTTTGTCGTTCTGCCCGCCCTTGTCGCCGTTCTCGTCGCTCAGGTGGACTTCCACCCGCGTGATGTGTTCGCGAGACCGGCTCAGGGCACTCTCGACCGTGGCACGGACGCTGGTCGCCAGCGCCTCATGGCCCTTGATGTGATGGTCAGTATTGACTTGGATCTGCATGCCTCTCCCGTCGTTGTGGCGCTCCGCTATTCAGCGTCAGCGCTTGAGAACGTTTGTTGCTTGGTGGCCGCGCCTCTAGGAAGTATTTAGTGGGGGCCGAAAGTCAACCAAAGACCCCTGCTACGACCTTGGCGTCCTTCTGACAGCGGACATCAATGTCCGATGGCTGGCAACGACAGCCGGCGGGATGTGAGTTCCTCGGCAAACCCTCTGAGGAACGGCCAGCCGCCATACCAAAAGACCGCAGAAGAAGACGCGACCAGCATGTGCGCATGGTGCGCCGGTCCAGCGCGTGACGTTTTCGCTTCAGCCTCCAACCAAGGGGTGGGTGTTATTCATGAGATGACTCTCGTGCGAGCAGCGTGTTCAGTCAGGTCCTCGATTGTGGGCGTCGGCGCGGTAGCCCTTTACCGAACGCCCGTACGACGGCTTCGGTCCCTGGGAGAGTCCCGACGTCGTCACGAGAGGTCGCCCGCTTCTGAGCCCCGGATCGTTTGCTCCGCTTGTCCGCCCCCCGCAGCTTGACACGTGCCTTCTGAGTGGCCTGCAGCGGAGTCGCACGGGCCTTATGTGTGGCGGTTTTCGCGGCCCGGGTCGGTGCGGCGTCTGGCGACGCGGCGCCTAGCTGGGGCGCCGGTGTCTGAACTCTCGCACCCACCTCGGCTCGCCGGCGGACCAGACTCTCCGCATGCTTCTGCTTGTTCCAAGCCTGCGCGATATCCTCGCCTTGGCGCTCGCGGCCGGCGACCTTGTAATGATTCGGGTTGACGTTGCTCTTGCTCATGTCGGCCTCTGTTCGATCTGTCCTGTGGTCCTTCGTCGGAGTCCGCGGAATCCCGGTGCGCCGTGTCATGCGTTGCTGTGCGAACGACGTCTCACAGTCGGTACCGCAGCATCGCCCCGACGCCGCCGACATCAGCTAGCAGTGCCGAATCTTCGATGAAGGAAATGTGGGCCCCTGTGGTTCGTGCCAGTCGGACCACTTGTTCTGCGATGGGCGTCCCGTCGCCGGGATTCACGTCCGCGCCGTCGGCCACGGGTGCATCGGCGTCTGTATCGTCGTGCACCGCGTCCGAGGAGGCGCTGACGAGCAGGGTGTCGACTTGCCCCTGGTTGAGTGCCGCGATCGTGGCCTGGGCGCCCACGACGGCCAGCTGGCGCGCGCGATACTGATCGAGCAGATGTCCCACCTGTTGTGCATCGGTCTCCCCGTCATGTTCCCGGAGCGCCTCTGTCGTGGCCCTCAGGATCTCGTGCTCGGGTGTCGTGATGTCAAGGCGGAGGATATCGATAATCCGGTCGGTCAGATGCTTCGGCAGCTGGTCGCGCAACACGGGAATGATCACGTCATCTCCCGCCAGCACAATCTGCTCGACGCCGTCCTCGCGCACCACCTGTTCCAGCGCGTCGACAAGTTCCTTCGCGTGATGCAGATGATAGTGTTCGATATGACGCTGGTACCGCGCCTGGGACCAGCCGCCGACCGAACTGCGGCTGACCTTCGTGCCGGTCACCTGATCGCTGCGCATCGTGGCCCCGCGTCCGAACACGAACAGGCGCGCCGCGTTCGTGTCGGCAATCAGCGCGGCGTAGGGGGGGTGCTGGTCCGTCAGCCTGGCGAGCGGGTACACATGCGGCCGATCGGCCACGTACAGGCGATGCCCCTCCATCGGCGCGTCGAGCTGCACCTGCTCGAAGAACCCATCGGCTGCGGCGCAGGCAAACAGCGCCACGCCGTTGGAGGAGGGGCGCAGCACATCGCTCAGATACGTGGTGATGCGCTCGGTATCGCGCTCGAAGCTGCTGCGCGCTGGTGAACGCAACGGGAACGTCTTGCCCGCCGCTTTCAGCTCTTTGCGCAGAAAGGCCTCGAAGTTGTCGCGCCCGTGCTGGTCGGGGGACGTGTTGAGGTAGAGGCTGAGCACGGGCAACGTCGTGGGCTCGAAGGCGGCCAGACGATCAAGTAGCGGATCAAATAGCGGATCAAGATAAGTCATCTGGCTTCTCCATGAAGCCTGCAGCGTAACTGGAACACTCGATCAACGGCTGTGCCTTTTTGGACATCCTCGGCTGTGGCTGCCGCTGTACGGTGTACGGTGCATGTAGCGGAGCGCCGGAACGCCCGTCGCCACGGCGCAGCCCGCCGAGCTTCGGCATGTTCTCCGCGGTCCGATGGCCGTGGCGTCACCACCTCAACCGGCGTAGCACTGCATGAGTCTCAACGCGCTCATTCGTGATGACGAGCTGCACACCCGGACAGACGCCGAGCGCGCCGGCGAGCGCGTGCTGCGCCCGTTTCATCAATTCGCACGATGGCAGGCGTCGGGTGCGCTCCTCCTGCTCGTGTGCGCCGTGGGCGCCCTCCTCTGGGCCAACTCCCCGTGGACGACTTCGTACGAACAGATGCTGCACGCGCCGCTGCGGCTGTCGTTGGGCGAATGGGCGTTGCAACTGGACCTGCGTCACTGGATCAACGATGGCCTCATGGCGATCTTCTTCTTCTCCGTGGGCCTGGAGATCAAGCGCGAACTCCTCGTCGGCGAACTCGCCGATGCCAGGAAGGCCATGCTCCCGATCGCGGCGGCCATCGGCGGGATGGTGGTGCCGGCCCTGATCTACGCCGCGTTCAACGTCGGTGGCGAGGGCGCCCGCGGTTGGGGCATCCCGATGGCGACCGACATCGCGTTCGCCCTGGGGGCGCTCGCCGTCCTCGGCTCCCGGATTCCCGATGGGCTGAAGATCTTCCTGGTCGCGCTGGCGATCGTGGATGACCTCGGCGCGCTGCTGGTCATCGCGGTCGTCTACACCGCGTCGATCAACTGGAGTGGTATCGCCCTGGCGGCCCTGTTCCTCGCGGCGCTGTTTGTGGCGAACCGCGCGGGCGCCCGTCGGGCACCGATCTATCTGGCGCTCGGAATAGGTGCGTGGTACGGCCTGCTCTTCTCGGGCGTGCATGCCACGCTGGCCGGCGTGCTGGCCGCGCTCTTCGTCCCCGCGCGGGTGAAGATTGTGCCCGATGCGCTGGCGGGCGTGATTCGCCGCGGTGCCGATGCCATCGATGTGCACGCGGCGCACGGTGTGCGGGGCGCCATGGAGCCGGAGCGATTTGAGACGAGCCGCGTACTCAGCCGCACGCTCGACGCGGCCAACTCTACGATCCAGCGGTTCGAGCACATGGTGCACCCGTGGGTGGCCTTCGGCATCGTGCCGGTCTTTGCGCTGTTCAACGCCGGCGTCGCGATTGACGCGTCGGCGATCCGGACGCTCGCCTTCCCGGTGCCGCTCGGCATCATGGCCGGGCTCGTCCTCGGCAAGCCTGCAGGTATCTTCGTGGCGAGCTGGGTGGCCGTGAAGGCCGGGCTGGCCGCCTTGCCCGAGGGTGTGTCGTGGCGCCACGTGTGCGGCACGGCCTGGCTGGCCGGCATCGGGTTCACCATGGCCCTCTTCATCAGCGGCCTGGCCTTCCCGGGCACCGGGCTCGAGAGCCAAGCCAAGCTGGGCATCCTGATCGGGTCGTTGGTGTCGGCCCTCGTCGGCATGGCCATTCTGCTCACGATGCGACGTGACGTCGAGACGTGAGCAGAGTGACCGACTCATGACCAGACTCGACACACTCTTCTTCGATGTCGGCGGCGTGTGTCTCACCAATGGGTGGGACACTGACGCCCGCCTGGCCGCCGCGTCGGAATTCCTCCTCGACGTCGAGGAGACGGAAGGCCGGCATCAGGCGCTGGCCGACGGCTTCGAACGCGGCGAGCTGTCGCTGGATGTCTATCTCGATCACGTCGTCTTTTACCGGGAGCGGACTTTTTCGCGAGGCGCCTTCGTCGCATTCATGCGATCCCGATCACAACCGCACCGCGCATCGCTGAGTGTGATTGGCCGTCTCGCCTCCGGCGGCCTCTACAGGCTGGCCACCATCAACAACGAGTCGCGGGAGATGAACCGGTACCGCATTGACACGTTCGGTCTCCGCACGATCTTCTCGGCGTTCTTCAGCTCGTGCGCTCTGGGGGTCCGCAAACCCGACGCGCGGATCTACGAGATCGCCCTCGATGTCATGCAGGCGGAGCGCGCGGCCAGCCTGTTCGTGGACGATCGAGAGGAGAACGTGGCGGGAGCGCGGGCCGTCGGCCTTCGCGCGCTTCACGCGCCAGAGCCCGACCGCCTCGTCGAATACCGCCGCGACGCGGGTGTCAGGATCGAGATGGAACGGGATGGTGAGACAGGGGGAGGCGAACCAACATGAGGAGACCACGTGATCTCTGGACGGACCTGCGATCCACCTTCTGGTTCGTGCCTGCGGTGATCGTCTGCGTCGCCGTGACGCTGGCGTTCGCGCTGATCGAAACGGATCGGAGGCTGATCCTGGATCTCAGCGGCAGCTGGCCGCGCCTGTTCGGCGCTGGCGCGGCCGGCTCGCGCGGCATGCTGTCGACGATTGCCGGCTCGATGATCACAGTGGCGGGCGTGGTCTTCTCCATCACCATCGTCTCGCTGTCGTTGGCCTCGAGCCAGTACTCGTCTCGAGTCCTGCGCAACTTCATGAGGGACCGCACGAACCAGACGGTCCTCGGTGTCTTCGTCGGCATCTTCGCCTATTGCCTGGTGGTCCTCCGCACGATCCGCGGCGGCGACGAAGGCGCGTTCGTGCCGCCCCTGGCCGTGCTGGTTGCTGTAGCGCTGGCCTTTGTCGGGATCGCCTTTCTGATCTTCTTCATCGATCACATCGGTTCGTCGATCCAGGCCTCGCAGATCATCGCCACCGTGGCGAAAGAAACCCTGGAGGCCGTGGACCATCTGTTCCCCGAGAATCGGGGCGAGCCGGCCGATGAGGCCGAGGGATCCGCCTCGACAGCCCAGCAACAGTTCCGGGGTGCGATTCCGGCGCGGCGCACAGGCTACGTCCAGCGCGTGGACGTCGGCGCGCTGATGGATTTCGCGCGCGCACGCCAGACCATCGTGCGAATGGAGTGCCGCGTCGGTGAGTTCGTCATCGAGGGCACGCCGCTGGCGTCAGTCTCCGAGGTCCGAGACGCCGATCCAGACGCCGTGCGTCAGATCAACGCCGCCTATACCGTCGATCTGCAGCGCACCGTCGACCAGGACGCCGCGTACGGCATTCGGCAATTAGTGGACGTCGCGCTCAAGGGCTTGTCGCCCGGCATCAATGACACGACGACGGCCATCATGTGCGTGGACTATCTGACCGCCATCCTGGCGCGGTTGGCGCACCGTCAGCTCGAAACACCAGGCCGGGGTGAGGCCGGTGAGCTGCAGGTCATCGTCCGTCGCCCGACCTACGTAGACTTCGTCGCGGAGGCCTTCGACCAGATCCGGCAGCATGCCGACGGCAACGTGGCGGTGATGCGGCGACTCATCCACTCTCTGGAGACGCTGGGCCGCATCACCCCAGGCACCGAGCGTCGTCGCGTGCTGTTCCTGCAGGTGGAGGCGGTCAGCGAAGCGATCCAGCGCACCGTGCGGAGCCCGCGGGAACGGGCTGAGCTCGAGTCGCACGCGACACGCGTGGCCGAAGCCCTGAAGGGTTCTTCGTAGAGCGGTTTCATCCGCCGGGCGCCTGGCGACGGCGGGATCCGCCTGCGCGAACAATGTCTGCATCATCGCTGGGGGACTGTGAACCCGGCCAGACTTCCCGATCTACTCCACCGGCTTCGACGCATCGAGGAGGTCTGGCTCGTTGACGAGCGCCCGTTCCTCGTTGACCTTCTCCTCGAGGTACGTGTCCGGCCGGACGTCGAACGCGTCGGCCTCCGCGGCACGTTGCTCGACGCCGACGCCCACCGCCTGGGGTCGCGCCGGGCGCGCCGCTGTGTCCGATTCGGCTGCGGCCGGAAGCGCGGGTACCGGCTGGTCGAACCGCAGCCGATAGATGGGTTCCGGCAGCGTGAAGCCCCGGTCTTCGAGCGCGGTCTTCGCGGCCCGGATGGCGACGCTTCGCGCCTTCAGGAAGTCCGTCTGCTCCTGATCGACCCACGCCATGAAGCGGATGACGATGTTCGAGTCGCCGACCGTCTCGATGTTGGCGACCGGTGGCGGGGCGTCGAGAATCGCGCCGAGCGCCCGGATGGCGGTCAGGCCGGTCTGCATGGCCGCCAGGGGATCGTCCTCTGCGTCGATCCCCAGTTCGAAGTCGAAACGCCGCTCCGGGTTGCGACTGTAGTTGAGGATCACCGCCTTAAAGACCGTCGAGTTCGGGATCCTCAGGTGGTTGCCGTCGAGGGTGACGAGCACGGTGGCCCGTGAGGTCAACCGTGCGACCCGGCCCTCGTGCGTGCCGATGACGACGTGGTCGTTGGCGCGGAACGGCTGTCGAAGGCTGAGCATGATGCTCGAGATGTAGTTGTCGAGGGAGTCCCGAACGGCGAAGCCCAGCGCCAGGCCGAGGACGCCGACGCCGCCGAGGATGGCCGTCATCATGGCGGTCGCGCCGGCGGCGTTGAGGGCCACGACCAGTCCGACCGCGAAGACGCCCACGCGGAACGCCTGCGCCAGGAGGTCTGCCAGGAAGATGTTCGGCGCCAGGCGCCGCCAGAGCCCCGGCCAATTGGCGAGACGGTGACCGGTGTAGGCGACAACCAGGAAGATCGTCAGTGACAGCAGCGCGAGCGGCCAGGCGCGCCGCCAGCGCGTAACGGCGGCCTTCAGTTGACCGACGAAAGGCGCAAGATTGGCATCGAGGTCGAGGGTGCGCTCGATCGCATCCTCCACGGTCACTACGCCATCGACCCGGCGAGCCAGCGAAAGCGCACGCTTGGCCTGCACCTCGTTCGGCGCGGCGCCTGTCAGCGTGACGACGCCCTCCCGCACCACGACCTCGACGGACGTCAGGTTTTTGACCTGAGCGAAGATGGCGCCGAGCCGCTACTGGATCTCGGCGTCGGACGGTCCGCCCGACGCCGAGATGATGATCGCCAGATCTTGAACGCGAGCGAACTCATCATCGGCCATAGAGAGAGCACCGCGCCTGGAAGCGCTCGTTTGGATGCGACCAGGTGACCGGCGGCGCGGCGGTTCGCCGACAGGCGGCTTCTTCCGAGGCGGCTCGCCAAGGGGCGGCTCCCTCTGCGGCGGCTCATCGAACGGAGGCACCTCGGGCATGGGAGGAGTCTCCACCGGACGCTTGTTGGGTTGCGGCGGAAATCTGACTGGCGCGTTCGGAGGTTGTGGGTCGCGCATCGGTCGCCTACCTGACCTGCAGGGTCGATACGACTTCACGTACACGCTCGGTCTCCAGGGCTGACAACATCGCGTTCCCGATCATGTCTGGAGACGGCGCTGTACCCGCCAGGGTGACGGTGCCGTCGGTGGTGCCAACAGAAATCGGGACACGGTGGCATGCGTCCCTTGTGTCGGTCTCGCCCATCGTTGTCCCCCTGTCGATGTTCACGCTCCTGCGTGACGTCGGCTGGCTTCTCCTTGGAACCTTCACCGTAACCGAGGCACGCGGCCGACACCTGTTCACTTGTGTACATCCTCGGCTGCGGCGACCGACCTACAGTGAACCCTTCGGACGGTGTCGGAAGCCTGAAGAATAGACTCCGAACGCAGGGTTTACGAGGTCGGGTCTCATGGAGGTTACGCATGCGCTGTTTGATCGCTGGCGCCATCGCATCCGTCGTGCTGTGGACGGCCGGTTGTGGCACGAATAGTCCCACAACAGCTGTTTCCGAAACGACCACGTCCGAGGGCCGGACATCGGAAGCTCCGGCGGGCTCAACGGCCGCGGAGGAGGGTAACGTTCTGGTGCGGTTCATGAACGCCGACCCTGATGGAACGGGCATGGATATTGTCGTCGCGGGAGAGCCCGTCTTCAGCAATGTCGCGTACAAGGCGACCGCTCCGTACAAGGAAATGCCGAAGGTGTTGGGAGAGTTACAGTTCGAACTGCGCGAAGCCGGTGGAACCGAGATCCTTGGGACGAACCGGCGATCGCTCCTCCTCGGGAGGCACTACACGCTGGTGTCGCTTCCCACAGACAATCACATGGCCAGGCTGGCCCTGACGATGGACAATCTGTTCCAGGTGGAACCCGGGAGAGCCAGAGTACGTTTGATCAATGCGACTCCAGACGTTGAGGATCTTGATCTGTACATCGCCGGTACGGAAAGCGTGATCCAGCACGGCGTCGATGCCAGCGTGGTCACGTCCTTCACCGACGTGGACGAGGGAACGCTGGAGATTCGGCCCGCAGACCGGCCTGCCCCTCCGCAGCTCTCGAATCTCACAGTCGAGGCCGGTCGCCTGTACACGTTCGTCGTTGTCGGAACGTCGGGTGGTCTGGATCTTGTTCGAATTGAGGATCGGATCGAGCCATAGCGGTGCGCCGCATGCAGTGCGACCACGGCCGTACCGTGGCCGGTGGCGCTGAGAGAGGAGCGCCATGAGCGACACCGAGACGACATTACGTGGTCCTGACCTGACCAAAGGAGTCGCGCTCTCGACCGTCGCCGACGGCACCATGCTGCTCGGACACGCGCACGGCGAACCCGCGCTGCTCGTGCGGCGTGGGGACGAACTCTTCGCGATCGGTGCCAGCTGCACGCACTACGGTGCGCCGCTTGCCGACGGATTGCTGGTCGATGATACGGTGCGCTGTCCCTGGCATCACGCCTGCTTCAGCCTGCGCACCGGCGAGGCGCTCCGCGCGCCGGCGTTGGACCCGGTGTCCTGCTGGCACGTCGAACAGCGGGACGGTACCGCCTATGTCGGCACGAAGATCGACAACGGCACGCCGCCGTCGCTCCCGGCCCAGGCCGGCATTCCGGAGTCCGTCGTGATTGTGGGCGGCGGCGCGGCGGGTAACGCCGCGGCTGAAATGCTCCGGCGCCTGGGCTATTCCGGCCGAATCACGATGTTGAGCGCCGATTCCTCTATGCCCTGCGATCGCCCCAATCTGTCCAAGGGCTACCTGTCTGGCGCTGCGTCCGCGGAGTCCAACCCACTCCGATCTGCGGACTTCTATCGAGAGCACGGCATTGAGCTGACATTGGACGCTCGCGTGGCCACGATCGACACGGCGGGTCGGCGCGTGCAGCTCGCTGACGGTACCGGCCATCGTTACGATGCGCTGTTGCTCGCGACCGGGGCCGAGCCGGTCCGGCTGAATGTGCCTGGCGCGAACCTCCCACACGTCCACTATCTGCGCACCCTCGCCGACAGCCACGCCATTGTCGCGAACGCGCCGACGTCGACCCGGGCCGTGGTCATTGGCGCCAGCTTCATCGGGCTCGAGGTGGCCGCATCGCTTCGCGCACGGAACATGACCGTGGATGTGGTCGCGCCGGACGCCGTTTTGATGGAGACACTCCTGGGCACGGACGTAGGAACGTTCGTCCGGACGCTCCACGAGGAACACGGCGTCACGTTCCATCTCGGTACGACAGCGGCGTCGATCGACGAGCGCCATGTCACGCTGCGCAACGGCGAACACCTGCCGGCCGACCTTGTCATCGTCGGCATCGGTGTGCGGCCGGCGATCGCGCTGGCGGAACAGGCGGGCCTCGCCATCGATCGCGGCATCACGGTGGACGAGTACCTCGAGACGAGCGTCACCGGCATCTTCGCGGCCGGCGACATCGCGCGCTGGCCGGACCCTCTGACCGGTGAACGCATCCGCGTCGAGCACTGGGTGGTGGCGGAACGCCAGGGTCACACCGCGGCGCGCAACATGCTAGGACGACGGGAGCGGTTTGACGCCGTCCCGTTCTTCTGGACCGAGCAGTACGACTTCAGCCTGGCGTATGTCGGTCACGCCGAGCGCTTCGATAGCGCCGAGATCGACGGACAGCTCGACGCCGCTGCGCAGAACTGCACGATCACCTATCGCCGCGGTGGCACGAAGCTGGCCGTCGCGGTCGTGCATCGCGATCTGGCAGGCCTACGCGCGGAAGTGGAGTTCGAGCGAACACCCCGAGGTGCGTGAAGGAGATGAACCGGGCTCGCCCTACAGCATGTGGGGAATGTCGGAGCCAACCGTGGGGTACGCGAAGATGGTCCGTTTGAGGTCCGCCGCCGTCATGTGGGCGTGCATGGCCAGGGCGAACAGGTTGATGAGGTCGTCGGCGTGCGGACCCAGCAGGTGCGCGCCGAGAATGTGGCCGGTGGTCTCCTCCACGAGGACCTTGTAGCCCGATACGTCCTCGCCCACGCGACGCGAGGAGTACCAGCTCGACGTGCGCTGGTGGTTGACTCGGAACCGAAGCCCCTGCGCCCGTGCGTCGTCCTCACGCAGCCCCACCGAGGCCAGCGGCGGCAGCGCGAAGACGACGCTGGGGATCGGCGGATACGCGATCGCGCGGTGGTTGCCCTCGAGCAGGTTCGACGCGGCCACGTGCGACTCGAGGCTGGCGACCGGCGTCAGCGGAAGCCCTCCCCTGGCCGCGTCTCCGGCCGCGTACACCGCCGGGTTCGAGACGCTCTGCATGTACTCGTTGACGGCGATGCCGTGCGCATCGTGCGTGATGCCGGCCGTGTCGAGATCCAGATCGTCGATCGCGGGCACGCGCCCGGCGCCGTGGACCACCAGGTCGACCTCGAAGGACACGGGCCCATCCTCCGAGCGTGCGGTGACCAGGAACCCGTCGCCGGTCTTCTCGATGCTCTCCACTGGCGTCCCGAGACGCAGGTCGATACCCACGTGCCGGGTTCGTTCGACGAGCAGGGCCACGAGGTCCGGGTCGAACTGCTCGAGCGGTTGCTGGCCTCGATGCACCACGGTCACCTGGGCGCCGGCTCGCGCCGCCACGTGTGCGAGCTCGAACGACACGTAGCCGCCGCCGACGAAGAGGACCCGCCCAGGGAGGGCGTCGAGCTCGAGAAATTGATCGCTGGTCGTCAGGTACTCGCTCCCCGGGAGCGTCAGGTCGGCCGGCTTGGCCCCGGTCGCCACGTGCACGTGGCGGGCGTCGAGCACTTCGTCATCGACGCTGACTGCGGTGGCTCCCACGAAGCGGGCGCGACCGTGGAAGGTCGCGATCCCCGCCTTGGCGAGCGCCTCCTCACGACGCGCCGGCACCGGATCGGTGAACGTGCGCTTGAAGCGCATGAGCTCCGGCCACTGGATGGTTGCGGCACTGGTCACGCCGTGTCGTGTGAACCGCCGCACGGCGTCCACCACCTCGGCGGCGCCAACGAGCACCTTCTTCGGATCGCAGCCGCGCAGGGCACACGTGCCGCCGTACGGAAGCGCGTCCACGATCGCGACCTCCCAGCCCGCCCCCCGACATTTCGTGGCCACCGTGGAGGCGCCCCCGCCAGTCCCCAACACGACCAGATCAAATCGTTGTGCCATCATTCCCTCACTGCGCGATGGAAGCAGCCTCACGAGCGCGTTGCGGGTCGCGCGGCCGGGCATGCTTCGGGGTCTCACCGCAGACCGCGCACCGCGCGCCGCACTGCGTTGGTCGCGGGCCATACACGACGTGGGACGCGAGCGCGAGCGTTCGCGAGCGGGTACGCATTCGGCGCTTCAGACGAGTGTGGTTCTTGGAGCGGAATCTTTGGGCTTATGCGGACCGTAGCCTCGCAGAGGCATCTATGTTCCCGAACCACTGCTGCACGCGGATCGGCGTGCCAAGATCGGACCAGCCCAGCGCCGCTGGCAGTCGATGCACCCAGACCCCGGTGGCCGGGGTCATCACGTCACGGGAAAAGTCTCGGGCGGGCAACTGCCCGTACTGGTCTTGAAGGAACGCATACCGAGTCGGCGCCGGCAGGTGCAACGCTTGATCGAACACGGCGGTGAGTGTTGGCAGGTGCCGTCGATACAGCGCCAGGAGGGTTGACGACCTGATGACGAGCACCATCGTGTTCCACACCGCGCCCGAGGCCCGCAGCCGGGCGGCCTCGTCGGCTGGCGGCTTCTCCACGAAGCTGGCCACCGGACGGAGCGTCACGCCGTGTGGGGCGCGGTCCGTGGCGCCCGGGGTGATCCAGCCGTAGTCGCCGTCGTCCTCGGTTGGCTCGGCGCCGAAGAGGATCGCGGGCTGAAGCCCACTGCCCACGCGGACCACTGCGGCCCGAATCGCGGCTTGGAAGCCCCCCGCATCGACGACCCCGTGATCGGAAGGCGTGATCAGCAACACCGGATCGCGCGCCGATTCGAGCGCAGGCATGATGCCGAACAGGATGCCGGCCGCGGTTCCTCGATCGCACGGCTGGCGGAGGAGTCGTTGTGCGGGGAGGGTGTGCGACAGCCGCCTGAGGTAGGGTTCATGGGCCTGGTCGACGACGACGACCGTCTGTGTGGACCTCACGAGGGGGGCAATCCGAGCCAAGGTCATGGCGAGAAGCGTTCTGCCGTCGTCGGACATTGCCCAGAACTGCTTGGGCACTCCGCCGGTCACGCTGGCCAGGCGTCGGCCCGCTCCACCTGCGAGAACGGTCGCCCAGACCCCCGATACCCGCAGATCGATGTCGTCCGTCCTGCCTGGGGTTGGTTGGGGTCTCATGCCTCCTCCTGTCGCCACCTTTCGAGGACCCTGATTCAGGGCCGATCAGAGCCAACCGTACTCGCGCAACACATCCCCCGGCAGTTCAAAAGTGGACACCGTCTGACGATCCGTCCTGCCTGTACACTCTTGGACTGGCGGGCCAGCCCCTGGAATGGGAAGGCACCTGCGAGGACCATGTGGGCGCGCGCAGACTGAAACAGCGGGAAAAAAGGAAATGGCGGACACACGACGCACTTCACGCATCCCGTCCCTCACGACCCGCCCGGCATGGAAGGCGCTCGAACGCCACCACCACACCGTCCGGGACGTGCACCTCCGCACGCTCTTCGCGGACGATCCCACACGCGGCGAACGCCTGACGGCGGACGCCGCAGGCCTGTATCTCGATTACTCCAAGAATCGCATCACCGATGACACCCTGCGGCTCTTGCTGCAACTGGCGGAGCAGTCCGGCCTGCGTGCACGGATCGACGGCATGTTCCGGGGCGAGAAGATCAACATCACGGAAGAGCGGGCGGTCCTGCACGTGGCGCTGCGCGCGCCGCGAGACGCCTCCTTCGTGGTGGACGACGAAAACGTCGTCCCGCAGGTCCACGCCGTGCTCGACACGATGGCGGACTTCGCCACCCGGGTCCGCACCGGCGCGTGGAAGGGCCACACCGGCCGGCGGATTCGCCACGTCGTCAACATCGGGATCGGCGGCTCCGACCTCGGTCCCGTGATGGCCTACGAGGCGCTCAAGCACTACAGCGATCGAGACCTGACGTTCAGATTCGTATCCAATGTCGACGGCACAGATCTGGTCGAGGCGACGCGCGATCGCGATCCGTCAGACACGCTATTCATCGTGTCGTCAAAGACCTTCACGACACAGGAGACGATGACCAACGCGCGCGCGGCGCGCGACTGGCTGATCGAGGGCCTCGGCGGCGATGCCGGGGCCGTGGCCCGGCACTTCGTGGCCGTTTCGACCAATGCCGCGAAGGTGTCTGAGTTCGGCATCGATACGACCCACATGTTCGAGTTCTGGGACTGGGTCGGCGGGCGTTATTCGATGGACTCGGCGATCGGCCTCTCGACCATGCTGGCCATCGGCCCCGGGCACTTTCATGCCTTGCTCGACGGCTTTCATCAGATGGACGAGCACTTCCGCACGGCCCCGTTCGAGCGCAACCTGCCGGTGCTCATGGGCCTGCTGGCCGTGTGGTACACCAACTTCTTCGACGCACAGACCGTCGCGGTCCTGCCGTATGCGCAGTACCTGAATCGATTCCCGGCCTACCTCCAACAGTTGACCATGGAGAGCAACGGCAAGCATGTCACGCTCGATGGGACGGACGTCACCTATCAGACCGGGCCCATCTACTGGGGCGAGCCGGGCACCAACGGTCAGCACTCCTTCTACCAGCTCCTGCATCAGGGCACCCGGCTCATTCCCTGCGACGTCATCGCATTCGGACAACCGCTCAACCCGCTGGGCCGGCAGCACGACATCCTTCTGGCGAACGTCTTCGCCCAGACCGAGGCGTTGGCCTTCGGCAAGACACGCGGAGAGGTCCAGGCCGAGGGGACGCCGGATTGGCTCGTGCCCCACCGGGTGTTCGAGGGCAACCGCCCGTCCAACACGATCCTCGCGGAGCGGCTCACGCCGCACACGCTCGGCGCCCTCCTCGCTCTCTACGAGCACAACGTCTTCACCCAGGGCGCCATCTGGAACATCGACTCGTTCGATCAATGGGGCGTCGAGCTGGGCAAAGTGCTGGCGCAACAGATTCTTCCCGAACTCGATGCGACGGTCGAACCCACGCACGACAGTTCAACGAACGGCTTGATCCGTCGCTACCGACAGATGAGGGAGAAGCCGCAGCCATGACACAGTCGCACACCGCCTGCAATCGGGTCGCGGACGGACCCCAGTCCCCGCGCAGTTTTTGGAGAGAGAGGCAGCGATGCAAATCGGCATGATCGGTCTCGGGCGAATGGGCGCCAACATGGTGCGGCGTCTGCTCACGGGCGGCCACGAGTGCGTGGTCTTCGACAGGTCGGCCACCGCAGTGGAGGAGCTGGCGCAGGAGCAGGCCATCGAGGCGTCCTCGCTCGCCGACCTCGTGAGCAGACTGAAGACGCCGCGCGCGATCTGGATGATGATTCCGGGGGCGTTTGTCGAACCGCTCATCGCCGACCTCCTGCCCCATCTCGAGCCAGGCGACATGCTCATCGACGGCGGCAACTCCTACTACGTCGATGACATTCGGATTGCCAGGGACCTCGCGGCCAGACAGATCCACTACATCGACTGCGGGACGAGCGGCGGCGTCATGGGCCTGGAGCGCGGCTACTGCCTGATGATCGGCGGACCGACTGAAGCGGTGCGACGCCTTGATCCGGTATTCAAGACGCTGGCACCCGGCGCTGGCGATCGTCCACGCACCCCTGGGCGGGACGCGCTCGGCGGGACGGCCGAACAGGGCTACCTGCACTGCGGGCCGAGCGGCGCCGGCCACTTCGTCAAGATGGTGCACAACGGCATCGAGTACGGCCTCATGGCGGCGTATGCCGAGGGCATGAACCTGCTCGCGCACGCGAATGTAGGTCAACACCCACAGTCCCACGACGCCGAGACGACGCCGCTGCGCCACCCGGAGGCGTTTCGATTCGATTTCAATCTGCGCGATGTCGCGGAGGTCTGGCGGCGCGGCAGCGTGATCGCCTCGTGGCTGCTGGATCTGACGGCGGCCGCCCTGGTCGAGGATCCGACGCTGGCGACGTTTGACGGCCGGGTATCGGATTCCGGCGAGGGACGCTGGACGATCAAGGCGGCCATCGATGCCGCCGTGCCTGTGCCGGTGCTCAGCGCGGCGCTCTACTCGCGCTTCAGCTCGCGCGGGGAGGCGGAGTTCGGCGACAAGCTCCTGTCCGCGATGCGGTTCCAATTCGGCGGGCACGTCGAGAAACCTCGCACGTGAGGGGTCCCTGCGGGGGCACCGGATTGGCCCGGCTGAAGCCACGCCCATCGACAGTGCGACTCCCTTGTAGAAAATGCGCGAGATGAGAATCGATGTTTTCCAGGATGCCGATGCCCTCGCTCAGGCCGCGGCCGCGATCATCGCCGCTCAGGCTCGAGCCGCGATCCGCGCACGAGGGCGCTTCGTCTTTGCCGTGAGCGGAGGCCGGACTCCGGGGCGGATGCTCCGCGCGTTGACGCGCGAAGAGGTGCCGTGGCATGGCGTGCACGTGGTCCAGGTCGACGAGCGAATCGCCCCGTTGGGGCACGCCGATCGCAATCTCACCGGCTTGCGCGAGAATCTGCTCGCACACGTCCCGCTTCGAGCGGAGCAGGTCCATGCGATGCCGGTGGACTCAGTGGACCTCGCCGACGGGGCCGCACGCTATGGACAGATGCTGGCTGAGACAGCCGGTTCGCCTCCGACCTTCGACCTGGTCCACCTGGGGCTTGGGCCGGACGGTCACACCGCCTCCCTGGTGCCCGGCGATTCCGCTCTCGACGTGACGGACGCGGATGTTGCGCTGACCGGGGTATACCAGGGGCGGCGGAGGATGACGGTGACGTATCCCATCCTGAATCGGTCACGCCACATCCTGTGGGTGGTGACCGGCCACGACAAGGCGGAGATGCTCGTGCGCCTCCTGGCTGGAGACCGCGCCATTCCAGCGGGGCGCGTGAACCGGACCGAGGCGCGACTGCTCGCCGATGGCGCGGCAGCGGGACAACCCGACCCGGCCCCGGTCATGGACGTATCGCCATGAGGCACTACGCGCGGCCACACGCGATGTCTCAAGCGGCCAAGACATTGAGACAAGGGTCATCATCGTTCCGAATACTGCGCCGGGAGATCTCACGGCTCAGATCCCGGTCACACGCTTGAATGGACATGCCTGTAATGGAAGGACCACCTCTTTGAGTGTCTTGGTAACCGACGGCCCCCTTTCGGGTGGACGAAGACTGTGGAGCACCAGTGTTGACGCGACCGACATGTGCAGCGGACCACCGCCGGGTTTCTAGTGAGGGGACCGGGGTTTTCGGACCGCTACGAAGGTGACTCTGCGACTGTTGTCATCGCTCTGAGAGCGTATTCCCGATGGCTCAGGCCCTTGAGAACTCGGTGAGGATGATTCTCATTGTAATCCCACCGAAAGGCATCGATCTTCTGCGGTGCGTCCTCCAGCGACGCGAACCGGTGCACGTTGAGACACTCTTCCCGAAACCGGCCATTGAACGATTCGATGATCGCGTTGTCCGTCGGCTTCCCGCGGCGGCTGAAATCGAGGATGACGCCGTTCGTGTACGCCCACAGATCCATCGCCGCGCTGACGAACTCGCTGCCGTTGTCGCAGTAGATGCGTTGCGGTAGTCCCCGCTCGAAGCGGAGCCGCTCAAGCGCGGACGCTCCCGCCCCGACGAACGGGATCAGCTTCGTCAACCGCGCTGCCTCGCGCAGCCCAGGCGGGACCTCGGGGGTCGGCGGAATCGTGTCGGTCATAGACATGGTCGGGGTGGCGTCGCCCAATCCTGGTCAGGCTGCTGATGATCAGCAGCAGCAGCAGCACCGTCACCACCACCATGATCACCACCGCTCGGACGCCTGCAACACGTCACGTGCCTCGCGAGCCCCAGATTTCTTGCCATGCCGTAAACTCCCTTGGCCTGATCGGATACCGCGCGAAGTTGCCCTCGTGAAGACCCAGTAGTTCGTTCTCGGCGACCTCACGAAACGCTGCCCGGTCGCTCTCTTCGAGATGCGCCGTCGCCCATGACGTGATGTGGGCAGCAGCCGTCTTTCGGTCCATGCCGCCTTGCACGACCTCCGCGACTACAGCGCGAAGTGCGTCTCGATGACGCAGCCGGAAGGGGTCGGGCTCGCCAAGTGACTGCCGCACGGCGGCATAGCGCTCGGCCGAACGCTCGTACGACCAGATGAACAGATCCCGGAGAAGTTCGATCCGGTTGAGCTCGTAAACCCCGAGAGTGGCATGCGCGTACAGACTGCGCGGCAGATCCGTGAATGAAAGGGGCGAGAGATTGGCTCTGATGAACGGAATGTTCGCCGCCATTCGAGATGTACGCTTGTTCACATCATCAAACGGCTGCAGATACGGCAGCTGCACCATCACGAAGAAGGACCGCTCGAACGGATCTGTGATCGCCGTCGCAGTTGCGAGCAGCTGGTCAAAGCACTCCTCGACAAGCTGCGGCGTCTCAGGCGGGTGGTAGATGGATCCTTCGATGCCAACCCCTATGCGACGCAGTCGTCCGGGGGCCCTCTCGTCGGCCAGCAGGTTGTTCGCAAGGATGGCATGCAGG
>Ga0326597_10005026_pt1 | contig 18480 bp, 17 predicted proteins | sample RVTome_12_FD_203789 | JGI IMG/M metagenome (GOLD analysis project Ga0326597, IMG submission 203789) | Soil microbial communities from uranium-contaminated site in the Upper Colorado River Basin, Wyoming, United States - RVT100D185 | ecosystem: Environmental > Terrestrial > Soil > Contaminated >... | reverse complement strand
AACGTGCGGACCTACCTCACGCAAGACAAGGGGATCGGGGCCGGACGGCTGGATGTGCGGACCGGGACGGGCGCGGTCGGCGCCGAGTACCGGCGCGTGGACCTGCACCTGGTGCCGCGCGGCGCCACGTTCACGGGCGCGCGCGTCTTCCCGCCGGCGGATGGGGACGAGCCGGTGCTGGCCGAGCAGGAGGAAACACCTGCGACTCCGGTGGCGGCGGTTCCGGCATCAGACGACGGGCGGAGGGTTATCGCTCGGGTTCGGTAGGGTTTTCCAGAGAAGCCGAAGTGCAGGTCTTTGGTCGCTTCGCTCCTCAGGATGACCGCGCGAAATGAGGCCTCGGCAGAAATGCCGGGGCCGTTTTTTTGTGTCGGAAAGGCCGCCGGAAGGGGGCTAGCCCATTTTCACGAACGATGTAACCCGTCTGGCGTTTTTGTAAGACATACCTCAGCGGCTAAAGCCGCTTGATTCTACGGCTGTTACGGCATGGCTGAAGCCATGCCCTGACGGTCTACAGGAAAAGCAAAATCGCACAAGGCCCTCCGTTAGTGTTAACAGGCCCTAGCCAGCAAGAGCAGATCCCTCGTCGCTGCACTCCTCGGGATGACACATCAATTTGATTCATTCTGCCAACCAGCTAAAAACCTTCTTCCGTCAGCCGGTCCAAGGTGAGGGAGGAGGGTTTGGCGGAGGGGCGGGCGCCGGGGGGCTGCAGGTTGGCGAGCAGCTTTTCGGCGTACTTGGCGAGGACGTCGCACTCGACGTTGACGGGGTCGCCGGGGCGCAGTTCGCCGAGCGAGGTGTTCTCATGGGTGTGGGGAATGATGGCGACGCCGACGCGGTTGCCGTCGAGACGCGCGACCGTCAGACTGATGCCGTTCAGCGAGATCGAGCCTTTCCAGACGACGTAGCGCGCGAGGTCGGGGGGGATTTCGACCGAAAGCCAGTAGTTGCCGTCCGGAAGCGGGTCGAGCGCGACGAGCTTGCCGACGCCGTCCACGTGGCCCTGTACGATGTGGCCGCCGAAGCGCGACGAGGGCATCATGGCGCGCTCGAGGTTGACGCGAGCGCCGGGGCGTAGAGAAGAAAGGCTGGAACGCTCCAGGGTTTCGGGCGAGAGGTCGGCGGCGAAAGTCTCGGACGTGATCTCGCGGGCGGTGAGACAGACGCCGTTGACCGCGATGCTCTCGCCCTCCTGGAGGCGCGGGCCGGCGGCGTTCGAGAGAGCTTTGGTTGCGCGGAGAACGAGCTTCGCGCCGCCCGCGGGGTCCGAGCCTTTCTGAAAGTCGGCGACCGTGCCGAGTTCTTCAATGATGCCGGTAAACATGGAAAACAGTTTAGCAGGAGACAGGAGTCAGGAGCCAGAAGTCAGAAGAAGAGCAGATCCCTCGGAGGAAAACGATCCCGCATCGCGAAATCGCTTCCTTCCTCGGGATGACAACAAACGCGACAAGCCCAAGGCACAAAAGACGTGGCGTGGCTACCCGGCTGGGGATTCCTCGACTTTCAACGCACGGGGCGTCGAGCCACCAGGGTGCAAAAGCGTTTCACCGTATCGTTTGGCGCCGGAAAGGATTCATACTTCCGATATTCCTGAGTCCAACCCGCAAAGCATTCGGGCAATTCCTGCTCCAAGAACAAGTAGTATTCGCCCGGCTGAAACATGTCAAGGTACGTTGTGCCCTCGATGAGCAGGTTGACGGCGGCGATGCCTCCGGGTTTGGTCAACTGCTTTACGCGGGCAAGGCCCTGCAGGGCCACATCCTTTGCAAAAAACATGAATAGCCCAATCGCGATGACGCTATCGAACTGGCCTTCGATCTCAAAATGGCGCAAGTCGGCCTGGCGCGCCGTGATCGGGAGTTCTTGTTCCTGGGCGCGGCGGTTGAGGTCTGCAATCGCCGTGGGACTCGCATCCAGAGCGGTGACGTGACACCCCTGCCTCGCAGCCTCAATGGCAAGGTTCCCCAGCCCGCAGCCCAGGTCCAGCACGCCGCCGAAAACGAACGGCAAGACGGCTCGCTCGAATGGGTTCAGTGCATACTCGGCAGCAAGGACTTGCCGCTGAAACTGGCTGTCGAAAAACTCAACCGTCCGATTTTTTTGTGGCGGGACCATAGTAGTTCAATCATTGCCATGCTGTCTGGGGCTATCGGGAAACGCCCACGGCCCAAAAATCGTGCCGTGGCTACATCGCATACACGTCGCGCAGGCATCCTTCGACAGCGAAATCGGGGCCGAAGTCGTAGCGGCGGATGCCTGTGACCGCGAGGGCGTCGGACATGGAGCGGACGCCGTGGCCGGTGGCCATGGGAAGCGAGTCCGCGCCGCCGAGGATTTTCGGCGCGTAATACAAGAATACCTTATCGACCAAGCGCGCGTCGAGGGCTGCGCCGTTCAACTCGGCGCCTGCTTCGAGCAGAACGCTCGTGACTTCACGGCGGCCGAGCTCTTCCAGGACTTTGCAGAAGTCCGGGCGTGGTGCAGGTCTTCCTGCTTGTTCCTGCACAGGCCTGGAAGCCTGCACCCACGCTTCGACAGCGCAGACTAGGACGCCGCGGCGCTCGAGCTCACGGCGCTTTCCGGGGCCGGCGGAAGGCAGGGTGAAGATCAGCAGGTCGTTGTTCACTTCGGTGAGTAGGCGCGCCGAAGGCGGAATGCGAAGACGCGAGTCCATGACGATGCGCAGCAGGGGGCGGCGGCGCGGGAGGCCGGAGCGGTCGGTGAGCAGCGGGTCGTCGGCGAGGATGGTGCCGATGCCGGTGAGGATGGCGTCATGGGCGTGGCGCTGGCGCTGCACGTGCGCGCGGGCGAGGTCGCTAGTGACCCAGCCCCTAGGCGCAGCCGGAGACAAGAAGCCGTCGTCGGGGGCGGCGATTCTTCCGTCGAGAGTCATGGCGGTCTTGAGCGTCACGAGCGGGAGGCCCGAGCGGATGTAGCGGGCGAAGCTCTCGTTCAGGCGGCGGGCCTGGTCCTCGCACAGGCCGACTTCGACTTCGATTCCAGCCTTGCGGAGGATTTCAAAGCCCTTGCCGGAGACCTGCGGGTTGGGGTCAGGCATCGCGGCGACGACTTTCCTGATGCCGGCGGCAAGGATCGCGCCGGTGCAGGGGCCGGTGCGGCCGGTGTGGCAGCAAGGTTCGAGATTGATGTAGAGCGTCGCGCCACGGGCTGCGTCGCCGGCCTGCTCAATGGCGAGGATCTCGGCGTGCTTGCGGCCGTCGTAGGTGTGGAAGCCTTCGCCGACGATTTTGCCGTCCCGGACCAGCACGGCACCGACCAGAGGGTTCGGGGAGGCCAGGGCGGTACCGCGCTCGGCGAGCGCGAGGGCGTGGGGCATGTAGTGGGCGTCCGTCGCGGAGTCGTGTTTGTGTACTACCTCGGTCATTTTTTCTTGTGCTCCCGTAATCGGCGCTGGATAACACCAGCGAGCAATGGCTATTCTTGCGATTTCTTCTGAAGTCTATACAGAACTCCATTGACGAACAAACGCTTCGGATCAGGCCTCCCTTTGGCTCCGATGCTTTGGTCCGGTCGCAGATACTGGTGTACGCGGGCAACTTCAACGCCCTGCTCATCCAAGTAAGAAATTTCCTGGGTATGGGTGCAGAATGGTTCTTCCGCCTTGGTTCGAGTAGGATGAGTACTTCGCCTAATGCGAGCGGTAAGCTCCCCGCTCAGAGCCTTCTCCCAGTACTGTCCTTCGTTGAACATTCTTCTCAAGTCCCATTCGGAAACTCGTATAATGGGAATGGCAGGATCACTCATGGTGAGCAGCTCTCAAATCCGCGAACAGTTAGCGAAGTTCCTGGACGGCCGGCTTGACTTGGATGGCTTCGAGGACTGGTTTGTCCAGAACACCTGGAATATTCACCAGTCTGGGAGCCGCTCCGCTGAAGCGCTGACTTTTGCCATTGAGGAATCGCTTTCCGAATACTCCAGTCATCATCTCACCGAGGAGGAATTGCGCTCGGAGCTGCGATCTCTCGTGCCAAGCGAGAAGCAAGCAGCGGATGTGCGTAAAGCGCTTCCCCGCCGAACCAAGGTTCGATAGCCTGTCCGGCAACACGCCCCCATTTCGATCGCGCGCCCAGGCCTCATAGTTTCTTGCGCATCTCAATGAAGTTATCAAAGAATCCCCATTTTTCGTAGATCGAATGAGGGAGGTCATTGCCCTTGAGAACGACGAGCGAGAGGTGCCGGATGCGCTTGCGGCGGAACCATTTCGTAGCCTCCCCATATAGTTTGGAGCCAACGCCGAGACCTCTGTATTTTTCTCGCACGTACAACTCGCCAATGTGGCCAAGCCGGTGTATCCGGAAAACCGGAGGGGCCGTGATGACGTAGAGTAGAGAATACCCTGCCACTTTGCCGTCTACTTCGGCGATCAAGACGTTTCCGGTGGTGGATCGGACGTTCTTGCGGGCCCACTTTGACATAGCTCGGGCGGGAGTTCGGACGGCGGGTCCAGGAGAGCCTTACGCGTGGATTCACGCGGGCGGCGAGGTTCACCTGATATTTCATGAACTCGTCCCAGAGGTTCGTGACCGTCGGAACATCTGCGAGGCGGGCTGTGCGGATGGTGATCATGGAGGTGACAAGCAGGTCCTTCGTCGCTGTGCTCCTCAGGATGACCGCGAAAAAAGATCGTCGAGATGTGAATGGCGAAATGAGCGAGCGGAGTTATTTCCGTTCTTGATGATTCGCTCCAGGGCTTCTCGGCTCAGTCCTTTTTGCTTGCGCCACTTGACGACGAGCTTCCAGAATTCGTCGCTTGCGCCAAGCTCCATCTGCTCCCGGTCTAGTTTGGCAACTCGCATTTTCTTCATCTGTCGCCCCTCCGGGGCTTGTGACAATTCTACACCCCCAGACCCACGGCTTACGCCGTGGGCTAGAATCTACCGCCCCTCCGGGGCTGCTACGTAGCCCCCTGAAGGGGGCTGAGAGAAGGATTAATTCCATGTGCCCAGGCGTGAACGCCTGGGCTAGAGGAAAGGCCGCACTTGGTGGTTGATGAAATTCCTGAACGCCCCAGCGAAGGCGGGGCCTGAAAAATGGTGCGTTACCTAACACAATTTCACAATCGGTGTGGACCGAACTGCCAGTGCAGGTCCCTCGTCGCCGAAGCTCCTCGGGATGACATCTCAAATTAGCTTTTCAAGCAACCTGTTAACTAGAGCGTTTCTCTTGTTGCTGTAAATCGGCGGGTCTGTCGCCCCTACGGGGCTTCCTGCGGATGAGCTACAGCAATGAGAGAACCGCTCTAAGAGCGGCCCCTAGCTGAACAGGGAGTCGATGAACTGCTCGGGGTGGAAGGGGAGGAGGTCGTCCTTCTGCTCGCCGACGCCGACGAAGCGGATGGGGAGCTTCAGCTCGCGGGCGATGGCGATGACGATGCCGCCCTTGGCGGTGCCGTCGAGCTTGGTCAAGACGATGCCGGTGACGCCGGAGGCCTCGGTGAACAGGCGGGCCTGCTGCAGGCCGTTCTGGCCGGTGGTGGCGTCGAGGACGAGCAGGACTTCGTGGGGCGCGCCGGGAATGATGCGGGCGCAGGTGCGGCGCATCTTGTCGAGCTCCGCCATGAGGTTGACCTTGGTGTGGAGCCGCCCGGCGGTGTCGGCGATGACGCAATCATAGTTGCGGGCCTTGGCGGCGGTGAGGGCGTCAAAGAGCACGGCGCTGGGGTCCGAGCCGGGACGCTGCTTGATGACCTCGCAGCCGGTGCGCTGGCCCCAGATTTCGAGCTGCTCGACAGCGGCGGCGCGGAAGGTGTCCCCGGCGCAGAGCAGGACTTTCCGGGGATTTGCTTCATCCGAGCGGAACTGCCAGGCGAGCTTGCCGATGGTGGTGGTCTTGCCGGTGCCGTTGACGCCGACGACGAGAATCACCAGAGGAGGTTCCACAGCACGGGCTGCGCCGTTCGAGGTCTGCTTCAGGATGTGGAGCAGCTCGGCCTTGACGGCGGACTTGAGCCCCGAGGCTTCCGCCAACTGGCCGCGCGTGATCTGGTTCCGAACGGATTCCAGGACCTGTTGCGCGGTGCCGACGCCGACATCGCCGCGGATCAGCGCTTCCTCGAGGCCATCAAGCAGGGCCGGGTCGATGGTGACCTTGCCCTGGACCAGATCCTCGACGTTGGCCGTGAGCGTGCTGCGCGTCGACTCGACCGCTTTCTGGAAGCGTTCGCGCAGTGTGGGCGGCGGCGGGCCAAACAGAGTCTGAATCACGGGCGGAAGCTCTCCTCGAAAGGAATATAGCACAGTCGGCGCGGGAGGACGGGAGGAGGCCGCAGAGGCACAGAGGTCGCAGAGAGAAACAGGAATCGAAGACAAGACCAAAAACAGGTCCTTCGTCGCTGCGCTCCTCAGGATGACCGAAACAAAAAGGCAAGTCCCCCGCCGCAGCCTCCCCTGCCGCCCAAGCCCTTCGAAACAACTACGTTGAGCGGGGAGGATAGGATTGGAAGCAGGGAGAGCGATCCCTCGCTGTGCTCGGGATGACAGCGATTTACTGGCGGCGGGGCTGGTTGAATTCCGAGGTGATGAGCGACTCAAAGATCGCCAGGACCTTCTTGCGGAAGGGGAGGATGACTTCGAGGGCCTCGCGGTACCAGGGGTCCGTGCCGCGCAGCAATTCCCAGCGCGCGACGGTCTCGGGCGCGACGTCGATGTCGCGGCGCAGACTTTCGAGCGAGTGTCCGCGCAGGAAGAGCCCGTAGAAAAACGCGGCCTCCCGCTGCGGAGAAATGCCATCGAGCTCGGACGGAACAGCCCCCGCGAGCTCGGGCCGCACCGTATTCACTGTATTCAGCGTTTCCATTTCAACTGTTTCCATGTCTATCGTTGCCATATGCATAAGCCAGCCCGTCTATAAGATTGAAAGCCCTCCAGCAAGCGCAAACTTCCCCTTCGGCACCATACAAAAAAGGCACTGAAAGACTCTAGCGAGTTTGGGCGCTTAGGCTTTCGGGCTTTCTTGAAAACTAATTATACCAGTAAAATCAATGCGCAATAAAGGAGATTTATTTGGGCCGTACGAGACCGCAAAGAGGGGAATTGCCTTCTAAGGCACTCCAGGGGAAACCCGTGCCAGGCGAGCCTCCGCAGCTCAATACGCGGCGGCTGGCGTTGCGGGGGCTGCGTTTGGACGACGCGGCGCGGATTCAGGAGCTGGCGGGAGACCGCGCCATCGCCGAAAACACTCTCCTGGTTCCCCATCCCTACAAAGACGGCATGGCGGAGCGATGGATTCGGGAGCAGAAGGAGCGCTACCGCGAGGGGCGCGACGTGGCGTTCGCGGTCGTGCCGCGGCGAGCGAAACGGCTGATCGGGGTGATTGGGTTGGGATTAGCGGCTCAGCATTCGCGGGCAGAGCTAGGCTATTGGATCGGGAAGCCTTACTGGAATCGGGGCTACGCTACGGAGGCGGCGGAGGCGGTGCTGCGCTATGGGTTCGAGGCGCTGGGACTGCAGCGCATCTGGGCGGCGCACTTCGGACGGAATCCGGCCTCCGGGCGGGTACTCGAAAAATTGGGGATGACCTGCGAGGGCACGCGGCGGCAGCATGTCCTGAAATGGGGCCGGTTCGAGGATCTGGTGGGATACGGCATTCTGCGGACGGAGTTTGAAGAGCGGCGCGGAAGCTAGACCGGCCAAAGCGCTTTCACAAATGGTGTACCCCGCCGCGTGAATGGAAGACGAACCTCAGGGGCTGAAGCCCCTGTTTGGTGCGGCTCGTGCGGCACGGCTGAAGCCGTGCCCTGACGGTCTACACCAAAAGTTAAACTGCTCTAGACCGGCTGGTCTCCCTCCCGCTCGGTGGCGGGAATCGAAGTGCGAACCCGGTCGGCAGTGGGGCAGGAAAGAATCAAACAGAAGATCGCGGAAGGGGTGGGACCGGGGCGGGAGAGACGCCCGGGGCGACTCCCGGCGCACCCTCGCCGCTGCCTTTGCGCAGGGCATCGAAAAAGATCAGATACGAGCGGTGCCACAAAGCCGTCGGGACGGACCCACGGGGAGCCGCCGTGCAGATGATGCGGAATATGTTCTCCTCGCCGGAGGCCCCCGCCGGAATCTCCAGGGGCAGGTCGCGCGAAGGCTCCACGGAAGCTAGAAACCGGAGGATGTCGTAAATAATGTCGCCGGCGCGGGCGGCGGGGGTCTGAAACTGATCGCAGACGAACTGCAACTGGGCATCGACCTCGTAGAAATGCCAGGCCAGGCAGGCGCAAAACTCGACGGCAGACTCAAACTGTTCGAGAGGATTCACGGGCGGCGGTTCCCCCGGAGGGGCGGGGGATGCGGGCGGCGGACCGATGCGGCGGTCCAGGATCAATTGCAGGCGGCGCTCGTCCTCGCGGGTGAACTCGCGCACCTTGAGCGCTCCGGTGCGGGCCGAGGCCTTCCAGTCAATGTGGCGGGCGCTGTCGGTGGTGAGCATCTCGCGGATGCTGTAGAGATCGTGGCCGCGGCCGCGCTGGAAGGTTTCCATCTCGCCGCTCATCATCGGCAGGATCTCGTAAAACTCCTCGGTGGGTTCGACCGCCGGATAAACCCAGAGATCGCGCGAAACCGGGAGCTGGAACGATTTTTCCAGAAAGCCGAACGGGAACCGGGTTCTCAGGGCGAATCCCTTTTCGCGGTACAAGCCGCGGTGCGGGAACTCGAGATCCACGCTGCGCATCACAGGATGGCCCACCGGCAGGAACGGGAAGTAGAGGGGGTGGCGCAGAATCCGGTGGTCGGATTCCGGAGCGGGCGGCGCCGGAGCGGGCTTGCCGGAGGAGCGCTTCTTCTGTTTCTTGTTGCGCTTCCGATTTTGCTTCCGGCCCTGCTCTTTTTCCTCTTCTGATACTCCGCCGAGGACGATCGAGAAAGAGGGGAAAAACTTCTTCCGGTTGAGGAGCCGAATGCGGGCCGGAGCCGGACGGCGCGCAAATACGTGATCGGGAAGCAGGACCTCCAGCTCCACCTTGACGAGAACCAGGTAGGAGAGAATCCCGGACATCAGAATGGCGGCAAGCAGGCAGGCCAGCACGAGGTAGAGAAGGTTGTTGCCGGTGTTCAGGCCGGCGACGGCGATGACCAGGATCAGGAGCATGAAGGCCCAGCCCTCGCGGGTGATTTCGTAATCCATGCTGACATGGAGCCATTCGAGGCTCGACCGGCGGGCGAGATACGGGACCGCCGTCAACGCCACGTACCCCGCCAGCAGCAGCGCCAGCGAAGCGCAGATGCCCGTCGCAATCACCCGCCCCTGTTGCGCAAACACGCCCGAATAAATGGCCAGCAAAAACCCGAACGCCAAAGCCACCATCGCGAAGGCGAATTTCTTCCAGCCGGGGCGGTCCATGCGGTCGAGGGAGTCCGAGTAGAAGCGGCCGAGCCGTGTGGCGTAAGGCTTGCTTACCATTCTGTTCCCTCACTCAACCGCAAGGGTACTTCGTTGGAGCATCTTTCCCGGTCCTCAATCCAGAGGCGTTGGGTTCCCGGCTCGAAACCGGGAGGAAGCGCGGCGTTGATCTGTTTGTAGCCGGGGAACTCCGATTCGCCAACAAAGATGGGAATGACTCCGAACGGCCCGAGATGGATTCGTACGGTTTCCTTTGTGGAATCCTCCGGCAGGCCTTTGGCATACATGCCCAGGAAGGCGCGGCGGCCGCTCACCGGAACCGCAGGTTCCCAGGTTGACGGATTGAAGGTTTCGGAGATCTGAAGCGACGGAGTGGCTTCGAGGGCGGCCGGCTCCCAGTCGCGCCAGGCGCGAACCGTGACGCGGGCGGGGGACCGCCGGAGTTGCTCGGAACGCACAAATCCGGAGGCGCGGATCATGCGCGTCAAACAGTCGCAACTGGGGCCCCACCAGTTGTCGTACTGGCCGGCCAGCTCCGAACCTTCGTAAAATTCCATCAGAGGGCGCTCGCAGACGTAGAATTCGTCGATAATGTGGGATTCAATGACGGCCTCTTCCTTCGTGACCTCGCAGACACGCTCAAGTCCCAGCAACGGATGGCGCAGGTGATACAGGACTCCGAGGAACAGCACAATATCAAATGTCCCCAACTTCCTTGCGGTGATTTCGTAAACGCTCATCTCTCGGAACTCGACCTTCGAGTGCAAGGCTTCCTGCGCTTTGAAGAAATTGGGAGGGCGCCAGCAGTCCACGGCCACGACTTCCGCGCCATGCCGCTCCGCCTCAAAGCTGAAAAAGCCATCCCAGCAGCCGATATCCAGCACCCGCTTGCCACGGAGGTCGCTCGGAAAGCGCATTTCGGCCCAGTACGTTCGCAGGTGCTCCAGCGTGTTCACTCCCGGAGTAACTCGATCCCCAAGATCAATGCTGTGCCACCAGCCGCCCGCCTGCAGCGCCTTCCGGTTGCGAGCCGCAAGCCTCGCTATATCCTTCCGAGCTAACGCTTCGGTATGGCGCGGAATCAGCATAGCTTTGTCGGGCGTGCTTCGATGGTTGCCTGCCTCAACAATCCATGGAAATGATACCACTGCCAGCACTCATCGGCGCCCGATGAGAATCACGCGGCGCTCGGAGTGGGGGATCGGTGCGGGGGGTTCCCAGTGCAGGTCATTGGAGTGGGCGGACCCGGCGGCGGACTTGGGGGATTGGGCTAAAGCGAGGGCGTCTCGCTCGCCGAGGAACAAAGCCAGTCGGCCATCGGGGGCGAGAAGTGTTTTCAAACCGGCAAGCAAGTCGGGTGTGATGGCGACGGCTCGGAGGGTCACGAGCGTGGCGCGGCCGGCCAGATCGCCCAAGCCATGATGAACTGTCTCCTCTAAACGCTCGGCGCGCGCTTCGATTCCGTCGAGCTTGCACTGGCGAATGACTTCCTTGAGAAACGCCGTCTTCTTCGTCGTCGGCTCCAGCAGGACGGCGGTCATCGCGGGGCAGGCGATCTTGATGGGCAGACCGGGGAATCCGGCGCCGGAGCCGACATCGACGAGTAGGCCCGAATCTGTCCAGGCCGGGAGGCCCGTACCCACCTGCTCCAGCAGCTTCACCAGGAACAGCGACTCTCCGAAGTGCCGGACGGCGATGTCTTCGGGGCGGCGCACCGAGGTCAGATTGATCCGGCGGTTCCAGTGAACGAGCAGCGAAAAGTAAGTCGCGAGCTGAGCGGCCTGGGGCTCGCTGAGGTGGAGACCGAGGTCCGACAGAACGCGCTCGATCAGCTTTCGGTACTCTGTGGAAGAGTGCTCAGGCAGCATTTGTGTTGTTCCACTAGCAGGCAATCCAAGTGCAGGCGAAACGCCATCCATATGGCGTTTCGTGCCGCTGCGCTCGCTCCCCTCGGCTGCGCCCCTCGACGATGCTCGGGACAAGCGCGAGGCAGGCGGGCTGACACCGAATCCAAAAACAAGTGGTCAGGCTGCTTTCAATTCCGACGTGCAGTGCCCGCAGCGGGTGGCCTTGAGCGGAACCGCGCTGATGCAATACGGGCACTCCTTGGTGGAAGGCGGAGGGGGAGGCGGCGCGGGCTTCTTGAGGCGATTGGCCTGCTTCACCAGCATAAAAACCGCGAACGCCACGATCAGGAAGTTGATCACGGTGTTCAGGAAGTTCCCGTAGGCGATCACCGGCGCGGCTGCTTCCTTCGCCGCGGCAAGGCTCGGGTAGGAATCGCCGCTCAAGCTGATGAACAGGTCCTTGAAGTCCATTCCTCCCAGGGCGAGACCGATCGGGGGCATGATGATGTCACCTACGAGCGAAGTCACAATCGGGCCGAACGCCGCGCCCATGATGACCGCCACGGCAAGATCAATGACGTTGCCTTTCACCGCGAAATCACGGAATTCCGTCAACATGAGAATCCTCCTTCCGACGGGTCGGAACGGGGAAATAATACGGCAAAAGCCTGTTCCTGCGCCACAGCGGAGAAGTGACAGGCAGAATCTACAGCATTTTCACAAATGGTGTAGACCGCCCTCTGGCTTTGGAAGACAAACCCCAGCGGCGGAAGCCGCTTGATTCTACTACGCCTACGGCATGGCTGAAGCCATGCCCTGACGGTCTACACCAAAAGTTAAACCGCTCTAGCGGCGGGCGAAAAGCAGCGGAGCTAAGGCGAAAACGGCGAGCGAAACGAGGTATGCGGTCCCTGCCACGGGGTCGCGCGTGGCGATGTATTCGGTGATCGAGAGGCCGCGCAGACGCAGCACGACTCCCAATTCGGCAGCCAGCAGGAATCCCAAAGCAACCAATCCGACGCCCAGCCGGGCCGCCGCCGCAGGGGGAAGAAGCCGATGCCGCCCCAGCCACCGCGCCGAGAAAAATATGACCGCCAGCATGAGAGGCATTTCCATGAGTTCGGCGTTCCTGGCGCCGAAACGGGGCACGAGCCAAAGCGTTCGGATGATGCCGAAGACAAACCCGGCTCCAAAGACGAGACCGAAATAGAGCAGTCCGGATTTGAGGATGCGCATCAAGGTTGAACGGACTGCGTCTTTACTTTGGCGTTGCGGGCTCCGGATCGCGGCGCTGGAGCTCGACGATGTTGCCTTCCGGATCGCGGACATAAGCCCAAGTGATTTTGCCGGCTCCGGCGATCACGATGGATTCGACCGTGCCAAGCTCGCTTCCGCCGGCGCTGACAACCGCGGCCCGAGCGGCTGCAACGTCCTCGACGGAAAAGGCGATGTGACCGAAACCAACCCGGTTGGCCGGAGGAGCAGGCGCATCCACGGACTCGGAATATTGGAAGATTTCCAGAGTCGGGCCGGAATCACCGAAGCCGGGAAGACGCAAATGCACACCCTGAAGGCGCGCGTCGCGAACACCCGAGCCCCGCTCCAGCCACTCGCCAGAGAGATCGCGCTCGGGCAGAACGGGCACACAGCCAAAAACCTGTTGATAGAAATCGGCAAGACGCCGCCAGTCTTTGGCGATGAGGTTCGTGTGGATGTAGCGGGCATGGATGGGCATGGGTGCGAGGACTGCGGCTCAAGTCGCCTCCACAGCGGCGTTGTTGAATGCCCTCAGCCGCTGCGCTGCTGCATCTCGACGTAGACATTGACTATCGCGACGGCGGCTGGGGTGACGCCGGGGATGCGGGAGGCCTGGCCAAGAGTGCGCGGGCGGACGCGGGTGAGCTTCTCGACCATCTCGCGCGAAAGGCCGGGGACGCCCTGGTACTCGAACCATGACGGGATGATTCGGCTTTCCGCTTTCTTCATCCGCTCCATCTGCTGCTGCTGCTGGGCGAGGTAGCCGCCGTACTTGATGTCGGTCTCGGCGATTTTTAGTTCCGTCTTCGTGAGAGCAGCCGTGAGCCCAAGCGGCAGGCTTTCCCGCACGAGCGGCTCGCAGTCGTCGATGGTAAAGCCGGGGCGGCGGAGCAGCTGAGCGAGCGTGGGCCGGTCGGCGGGAGGTTGCGCAAGTTTACGATAAATGGCTTCTCCTGAAGGAGTTGCAGGGTCAGGGCGATGGCGTTCGAGAAACTCCTTCAGTTGCCGCACGCGCTCATCCTTCTCGATGAATTCGCGGTAGTGCTGTTCCGAGATCAGGCCGGCGGCGTGGCCGATGGGCGTCAGGCGGAGGTCGGCGTTGTCAATGCGCAGGTGCAGGCGGAACTCGGCGCGCGAGGTGAACATGCGGTAAGGCTCGTCGGTGCCTTTAGTTACGAGGTCATCCACCAGGATGCCGACGTAGGCCTGCGCGCGGTGGAGCGAAACCGGGGGCTTGCCCTGGACGGCGAGCGCGGCGTTGATGCCGGCCATCAGGCCCTGGCAGGCGGCCTCCTCGTAGCCGGTGGTACCGTTGATCTGGCCCGCCAGAAACAGGCCTGCAATTGCTTTGGTTTCAAGCGAATGGCTTAGCTCGGTGGGGTCGACAAAATCGTACTCGATGGCGTAGCCGGGGCGGATCATCTCGGCGTTTTCGAGGCCGGGAATCGAGGCGACCATGGCTTGCTGGACGTCGATGGGCATGCTGGTGGACATGCCGTTGACGTAGATCTCGTTGGTGTCTAACCCCTCTGGTTCCAGGAAGATCTGATGCTGCAACTTGTCGGGGAACTTCTTGATCTTGTCCTCAATCGAAGGGCAGTAGCGCGGGCCGATGCCCTGAATCTGGCCGCTATAGAGAGGCGAGCGGTGGAGGTTTTCGGCCAGGATGCGGTGTGTTTCGGCATTGGTAAAGGCGATGTGGCACGGTACCTGCTTCTGCGGCAACTCCTTGGTGTGAAAGGAGAAAGGAGTCGGGACGGGGTCGCCGTGCTGGACCTCGAAGCGGGTCCAATCAATGGTGCGGGCGTCGAGGCGCGGCGGGGTGCCGGTCTTGAGACGGCCGCAGCGAAAGCCGAGCCGCTTCAGGCTCTCGCCGAGATATACCGCAGCCGGCTCACCGCTCCGGCCTGCAGGGTAAGTGTTTTCACCGCAGTGGATTAGGCCGTTCAGGAAGGTCCCGGTGGTGACAATAACGGTGTTGCCTAGAATGGTACGCCCGTCGCGTAGCCGGACCCCTTGGACGCGGCGGCGGGGGCGTTCGGTTCTTTCGGTTCTCTCGGTTCCTTCGGTTCCTTCGGTTCCTTCGGAAGTCTCGGTTAACACCAAATCCTCTAATACCAGATCGACGACTTCGGCCTGCTTGATTTTGAGATGGGGCTCGGATTCGAGGACCTGGCGCATGCGGATGCGGTAGAGCTTTTTGTCGGCCTGGGCACGCGGCGACCAGACGGCCGGACCGCGGCTGGTGTTGAGCAGGCGGAACTGGATGCCGGTCGAGTCGATGACTTCTCCCATGACGCCGCCGAGTGCGTCAATCTCGCGGACGAGATGCCCCTTGGCGATGCCGCCGACGGCCGGGTTGCAGGACATCTGCGCGATCAGGTCGAGGTTCATGGTGCAGAGCGCCGTGCGCAGCCCCATGCGGGCGGCGGCGCGCGCGGCCTCGCATCCGGCGTGGCCCGCGCCGACCACGATCACGTCGAATTGGTTGTCTGTGCGTGGCATGATGTTTTCAATTCTCGCAGAAGGGGGAGGGCGGGGTCAACGGAGGGGGGCCATTCGAATTGACAACCTTTCCCAAACCCCTTACTGTTAAGAACAAAAAGGGCGATGAATAGAGTTGCTTTCTGCAAGGATGGAGGGGAAAACCCATGCTCACAAGAGAAATCAATCCTCTTCCTCAACGGTTTTCGGAATACCTGGAAGAATATTGTGAGCAAGCCCGCGCCGCAATCAGCACCGGAAAGCACCACGACTATCGCCGCCATTTACTCCTCAACTTCATGTCCAAGGCGTTGGACATCAAGGCGGAGGAATTCGAGCTGGAACACAAGGTGAAGGTGATCGAAGCACGTGGGCGCATTGATGCCTTTTACCGATATGTCATCTTCGAGGTAAAGACGAAACTGGAGTCCGAGCGTGAAACGGGAATCGATGAGTTGAAAAAATACTTCGAAGCTCAGAAAGTCCCGACTCGCTATGTGGGGGTCATTACGGACGGTCTGAATTTCGAGGTCTATGACTACGACGACAAGACGGCGCGGCCGGAGTTGCTCCGCAGGTTCCGATTGGAGGCTGAAGCATCCCTGGCCGCGTTCCATGAACTGGATGAGTTGCTGACCTTTGGGCACAAAATTCCTCCACACTCGGAAGCAATTATTCTCCGGCTTGGTCCACGCACTTTATCTTTTTCGAGAAGTCGAAAACAATTGCGGACGGCTTTTGAATTGGTAAGGGAACAACCCAGCGTTCAGGTGAAATTTCGGGAGTGGAATGCACTGCTGGCGAAAGTCTACGGCAGTTCCCCGAACGATGAAGACCTTTTTATCAAGCACACCTATCTGACGATGGTTTCTCGGGCCATTGTTGCGGCAACCCTTTTCCCAAAGGCCACGCACGATAACACCTTCCGGCGAGGATTGATGAATGGAGATTTTTTCAGAAATCACAATATCCAGAACCTCGCGGAGCCGGACTTCTTTTCCTGGGCACTGGGGACCAAAGCGGAAGGAGCATTTTTTGACTTTCTTGGAAACCTCTTTCACCGATTGAGCGAATTCGAATGGACGCGGGTAGATGAGGACTTGCTGAAGATGTTGTATCAGGAGTTGGTGGACCCGGACGACCGCCAACTGTTGGGCGAGTTCTATACCCCGGACTGGCTAGCAGAACTAACACTAGAAAAGATCGGTTACCACACGGGGACCTTGCTCGACCCGGCCTGCGGGTCCGGGACATTTCTATTTTGCGCGATTCGGCGGCTACGGGCTCACGGGCTGAAAGGGAACAAACTTGTTCAAGAGGCCGTCAATTCCATCACGGGCATTGATGTCCATCCGGTGGCGGCGCTAATGGCCAAGGCCAACATCTTGCTGGCCCTCGCTGGCGAGCTTTCGGGATACAGCGGAGATATTTCCCTTCGCGTATATCTTGCCGATACGCTCTTGACCGGAGAAGATGCCAAGAGAAGGGCCTTGCGTGTTGCCGTCGGAGAACGAGAAGAATTCCTAATACCTCTGGACAGTCTGGAAAACGGCAGAGACCTGGACTCTCTGATTGACAAGATGGCTTACTTCGCGAGTCGTGGCGTGTCATCCAGAGACGCAGAAGCTCGCGCTGAGAAGGGATTGACCGGTCTGCTCGAAGGCTACACTCCGCATGAGAATTTCCTCTGGCGTGAAAATTTCCACCTTATGGTGCGGTTGCTCCAGCAAGACCGAGATACCGTTTGGGCGTTTATCTTAAAAAATGCGTACCGGCCTGCTTATTTACGGCGTCAAAAGGTTGATGTCATCGTTGCCAATCCGCCGTGGCTTTCGCTGCGCGATATTCGAGATGCGACATACAAAGCAAAGGTAAAGGAATTGGCGTTTCGGTACAAGCTGCTGGAAAAGAAGGACAGGAAACTCTTCACACAGCTTGATACCGCGACCGTCTTCTTTGAGCACGCGCAGCGAGAGTTTCTGCGGGAGGGCGGCGCAATGGCCTTTGTCATGCCTCGATCGGTGATCCTGGCGGCGAAGCAACACCTAGCCTTCCAAAGAGGTGGCTTTACAGCAATCCTGGATTTCGGTGAGGTGAAAGGACTGTTCAAGGTGCCGACCTGCGTGCTCATTCGGAATGGGAAGGTCTCTCATCGTGAGATTCCCATTACCCGGTGGACTGGGGATCTTGCCCGCGGCAACCGAAATCTGCCCTGGAGAGACGCAAAAACCTTTGTGAACTCTGAGACCGAAAAGTGGACTTTCTTGTTTGAGTCGGCTGCTCAATCGCCTTACTATCCGCAGGTTCTCCAAGGAGCCTCGTTAGTACCGCGATGCCTTTGGTTTGTTGAACTGCCGTCCGACCATTGGCTCAACATCAAGACCCCGTTCTTGCGGACAGCTAGGGGAATTCATAGAAATAAGCCGTGGGACTTGGAAGTCGATGGGAAAGTTGAGCGAGAGTTTCTATTCGGCACGGCACTGGCGGAGGACCTTCTCCCATTTGCTGTGCGGCGGCTGCGCCTCATTATACTTCCCCTTGTGAAGAGAGGCACTGGGAAGGATCGCAGACTTGTAATCCTAAATCACCTCGATATCTTAGCGGAAGGCGCGCCATTTGCGTCGGACTGGATAAAGGGTGCGGAACAGATTTGGGCAAAACACCGGAAAGATCAGAACCAATCTGTCTACGAGCGCATTAATTACAACAGTCTCTTGAGCGAGCAGAGTCCTCGAACGAAATTTGTTGTTCTCTACAACAGGTCAGGCACAAACATTGCGGCTGCTTATATTACACAAGCGGAGTCGCGCCGGATTGGGAAACTGGTCATACAAGGCTTCGTTACAGATTTCTCTATGTACCGATTCTATGCCGACTCTGAAGATCATGCGGCGTATCTAGTGGGAATTCTCAACAGCAGCATGGTGAACGAAGCAATCAAACCGTTTCAAACTCGGGGATTACAAGGGGAACGAGATATAACGCGGCGACCGTTTGAGGTGTGCCCGATTCCGCTATTTGATCCAAAGAACCCTTTGCATCAGCAGATCGCCCGTGTTTCGGGAAAGGCCCGGAAGGAAGTCTTGCGCTGGAAGGGCAAAATAGAAGGAAATGCGGGGCAGGCACGGGAAGCTGCCCGCAAGCTCGTCCAATCGGAACTGAGCGAGCTAAACGACCTTGTGTACAAGTTACTCGATGGGCACCGGTTCGTGCCTACCCCAGCCCCCCGCAATCCGAAACGTTCCGGGAACCTTTTCACGCCGGACGGGGATGATTAATGTCGCTGCGGCAAGGCTGCGCGAGGGGGGGGGGATGGGGATGGTGCAGGTCCTTCGCTGCGCTCAGGATGACGGCAAGGCCGTCGCCGACGGCAGTGAGGTACTTTATTCTTGTACGGCAGCGATCCGGGGGCGTTGCACCCGGCTATTCATGGGTTGCCCCTGCGGGGCAAGCAGGGCTGAATTCCGCATTCCAGATTCCAGATTCCGGATATGGCGCTCCCGCTCCTGATCTGCAAGAGCAGGCCATTGCGATAGAGCTG
>Ga0326597_10005025_pt1 | contig 18480 bp, 13 predicted proteins | sample RVTome_12_FD_203789 | JGI IMG/M metagenome (GOLD analysis project Ga0326597, IMG submission 203789) | Soil microbial communities from uranium-contaminated site in the Upper Colorado River Basin, Wyoming, United States - RVT100D185 | ecosystem: Environmental > Terrestrial > Soil > Contaminated >... | reverse complement strand
CCTTGGAAAACTGCACAGACCGCAGTTTCCCACAGCTCCCACCGGCCCTTTCCTCTTTCTCTCGTAACCGGACAAGTGTTACCCATGTTCCCGGTTAACTTTGTTACCTATGTTCCCGGTTGCACCCGACGAGTTGTAGCACGTCTTGCCACGCACAGATGCACCGAACCGACGTTGATGCGAGCCCACCAACTATTCCGTCTTGGAACCACGTGGCCTGGGCCGAACGCAAACCAGTCCGCTCCGCGCCGAGCAATTCGTCGTCACCGCCATCGCCGATAAACAGGGCATCAACTGGTTTCACGCGCAGCCGTTCAGCCGCCACAAGGTAAATCGCCGGCTCCGGCTTCGCCGCGCCAACCTCAAACGAAAACACGGCCGCGTCGAACCATGGCGCCACGGCGCAGCGGGACCATGCTGTCATATCCTCCGCGAAGCAGTTGCTGACGACGGCGAGCTTGATGCCTTGATCGTGAAGGCGACGGATGACGGCGACCAGTTCTGGATTCATCTGCTGGAACAAGGACGCCTTCTCCCGCACGCGCCCCGTGCAGATGCCTTGCACCACGGCGGGATCGACCGCAATGCCGAGCTGAACCCCCACTTCGATCAACGCGCCCGCGAAGGACAGTTCACCACGAACGACTCGGTGTCGTAGCTTTTTCCAGATCGGCCGAAAGGCCGTTGGGTCAAGCCCCAGAGCGCCGCCGAGTGACGATGCCCGGACGGGGGTCGTATCCCGTTCGGTCACGAGCGTCTCATACAGATCGAACAGGATGGCCTTGATCATTCCGGCAGCTAATTGCGGAGTGTCCGGCTAACAAGTATTCTGGCATGTGAACTTGGCCGCCCGCACGACCGTCCCTGCCATGTAGTCCGATAGCTTGTGGACCGAACGTGGCGCTATTATGCGGCCAGTGAGTAGGATCGGGTGAGGGCACGCCGCCACGCCAGCCGGATAGGTTGGTCTACGTAGCGCAATAACACGCGCGACGCCGCCCACCCCACTCCCCCTCAGCCACCTCCGCCCAAAGGGCTTCGAACCCCCCGACCACCCCGATTCAACACATGCGTGTAGATTCATCGTCGTTTGTTCGCCCTGTGTCAAGCGGTGGTGTCTGGCCCGCAGCGTCGAGCCCTGAGCCGCGCTCAGAGCAGATACGCCACGGCAAAGCCAATCTGGGCGGCGAACATCATCCGGTACATGTGCGCCCAGGAGACGTGGTTCTCTTCGACCGCCAGTTCTTCCGGCCGGCGCAGCATGAGGTAGCAGACGTACACGCCGTAGGCGGTCATCGCGGCGCCGAGCAGCTGGAGCAGCCAGAAACGGCCGGTCAGGATGCCGCCCCACGCGCCCGCGTTGATCATCAGGAACGGCACCACGAACGACGGCGAGATCATCCAGGCCGCACGGGTGACGCCGTACCGGATCGGCAGCGTACGGCAGCCGCCCCGGGCGTCCCCTTCCATGTCGGCGAAGTCCTTCGTCGTCGACGCCCCGAGGAGAAAGAGCCCGAAGATGGCGCCGATGAACCAGGGCTCCACGCCCACGATGGTCTTGACCGACGACCAGCCGGCGACCTTGAGCAGCATCCCCCGCGGGATGGCGATCGTCAGGTTGGCCCACACGCCGAGCCGCTTGGTGCGCCACGGCGGCGCGGAATACATGAACGTGATGACCGTGGCGACGACGACGATCCAGAAGCACTCGTGCCGCCCGGCCGGCGCGACGAGCCATGCCAGCGCGATCGCGATCGCGTACGTGATCCAGGTGAACGTCCAGGCCTGGCCCACCGAAAGGCGGCCGCTCGGCAGCGGCCGCTTCGGCTTGTTCACCCGATCGATCTCGAGATCGTAGATCTGGTTGAGCGCGTTCGAGGCCGCGTTCAGCACCGCCGCCATCAGCGTGCCGACGGCCGGGTAGAGCAGCAGGGCCGGGCGCCACGCTTCGGCCGGGTACGCGCCGACGGCGCTCGCGGCGCCGGACGCCATGCCGAGCGCCGGCGCGACGAGCGTGAAGGGGCGCGCGAACTCGAGGTACACGCGGAACGTGGCCATCTCAGCGCACGAGACCGGTCAGGGCGACCGCCAGGCCGGCGGCGCACGCGGTGTCGAAGAAGTTTAGCAGGTCGTTGTCGAGGATGCCGCGACCCTCGAGCGTCGCGCCGAGGATGCTCTCGGCGAACGACGCGGCCGTGGCCGACAGCACGACGATGGCCAGGGCCGACGCCGGGATCAAGCCGAGCGCGAGTGCAACGGCCGCGAGCCCCGCCGCCGAGCCGACCCCCGCCGCCGTACCTTCCCAGGACACGCCGCCTGAGGTGCCCGGCGGCACGGCGGACAGGCTGGTGATCAGGAACGTGTGGCGGCCCCAGGCCTTGCCGATCTCGCTCGCGACCGTGTCGCTCGCGCCGGCGACGAGCGCCGCCGTGAACGCGACGAGCGCCAGCTCAGGGTAGGGCGTCGTCGCGGTGAGGGCGGCGGCGACGGCCGCGAGCCCGGTGTTGGCGAGGGCGTTGCCGGGGCCGCGCCGGCCTCCGCGCGTCTCGGCGATGCCGAGCAGCGACTTGCGCCGCAGGCCCAGCCGGGTGGTCGCGGCGGCGGCGAGAAACGCCGCCACGAGCAGCGTCCATCCCTGCCAGCCGGCGGCGAGGTACACGACCAGGCCGATGACGGCGCCGGCCACGGCGCCGCCGACGGTGACGGTCCGCGCGCGCCAGCCGAGCGCGGCGACCACCACGTTGGCGGTGAAGGCCGGCCCGAGGTTGCGTGCGATCTCGGGTACGTGGGCGCGGACGGCCTCGGGGGACACGAGGGAGAGCGTCCAGAGCGTCGCGGCGGCCGCCGCCGGCACGCTCAGGTTGTCGTCGAGGCGCACCGGCAGGGTCTCGACGAGGGCGGCCACGAGCGCGGCGGCGATTGGCGCAGACGTCAGGTACGCGGCGCTGGGAGGCACGGCGAGCGCCGGCGCCGTCCACCACGCGAGTCCGACCGCCGCCGCGCTGCCCGCGGCGGCGAAGGCGGCGGTGCCGATCCAGGTCTTCTCGCGGTTCCAGGGGAGACGCGGGCCGCCAAGCCAGCGGCCCACCACGGTCGCCGCGCCGTCGCCGATCGCGAGCACGCCCCAGGCCGCCGCCGCGATGTCGGGGCGCGCCGGGAAGATCAGAATCAGAAGCAGCACGGCCAGCGGGTAGAGCAGGATGCCGACCGGATAGCCCCGGGCGTGGTCGCCGGCGCGGTAGAGCGCGCGGCCGCCGACGCGCGGGAGCACAACGAGGTTGAAGCCAAGGGCCGCCAGCGCGAGCAGCGCCGCCTCCTGCCACGAGAACACGCGCAGCAGAAGGGCGAAGCCGCCCATGGCCACGTGCAGGGTCTGACGGATCGCCTCGCTTACGGAGGGTCTCATCGATCTGTCGGCGGGGTCAGGCCGGCCCGGCCGGGTCGTCGCCGGCCGCGATGGTGGCGCGCCAGTAGTCGAGCACGTCCTCGAGCGACCGGTCAATCGGAATGACCGGCTGCCAGCCGAGTTCGGCGCGGATCCGCTCGGCGCTGCCCAGCAGCACGGGGTTATCCGACGGCCGGAGACGCGCCGGGTCCGGCCTTACCTCGACCGGTACGCGCGCGCGCGCGACGAGGCGGTCCAGCAGGTCCTGGATGGGCGGCGCCACGCCCGAGCAGATGTTGTAGACACGTCCGGGCGCGCCCCGCTCGGCGAGCAGGCGGTACGCACGCACGGTGTCCCGTACGTCGGTGACGTCGCGGCGGGCGTCGAGGTTGCCGACCTGGATCACCGGTTCGCCCAGTCCTGCCTCGGCCCGCGCGATCTGCCGGGCGAAGCCCGACGTGACGAACGCGGGGTCCTGCCGCGGTCCGATGTGGTTGAACGGGCGCGCCACGATGACCGCCAGACCGTCGGCGTGCCCGGCGAGGGCTACCAGCTCCTGCGCGAGCTTCGTGAGCCCGTAGGGCGTCGCGGGCGCCGGCGGGTGCGCTTCGGTCAGGGGCGTGTCAGAGGGCCGGTATACGAGCGCGGAGCTCGGGATGACGATCCGGGCGTCGAGCCGGAGCGAGCGAGCGGCACGCAGCAGGTGGTGGGTCCCGAGCGCGTTGATCTCGAGGGTGCGCGTGGCCTGCCGCCACGACTCGGCGACGTGAGCCACGCCCGCGCAGTGGAAGATCCAGGCCGGGCGGGCCTCGGCGAGCGCGGCCTCGACCGCGGCCGCGTCGCGCAGGTCCACGCCGACCCAGCGGATGGCGCCGATCTCGTGTTCCGCGGAGGGCGCACGTCCGGGCCCGCGCCACGCGACCAGCGGCGCGCCGTGGTCACGGAGCTGGTCGAGCAGATGGCTGCCCGCGAAGCCGTTCGCGCCGGTGACCAGGATGGGGGCTGTCACGGAGGGACGTCGCTAGCCGTGCTTGCACGGCCTGAATGTGTACGAATGTGTCACGTTTCCGTGCAAGCTCGGCTTAGGCGAGACCGCCCGCAGGCGGCCTCGCAATCTAGTAACGAAGCGGAGCCTCTTTTACCTTGTCGGTTTGGGGCGGAGCTTCGTTACTCCCGCTCGCCGTACTGCGCCTTGTAGTACGCGCGAAACGCCGGATCCCGTTCCTTGACCGGCCGCCACCACCATTCGTTCTGCCTGTACCAGCCGATGGTCGCAGCCAGCCCCTCGTCGAACGGCACGGCCGGCTGCCAACCCAGGCGCCGCAGCTTCGTCGTGTCGAGCGCGTATCGCCGGTCGTGTCCCGGGCGATCCGACACCGGCTTGATGAGCGACGCGGGCTGGTCGAGCAGGCCGAGGATCTGGTGCGTGAGGTCGATGTTGCGCACCTCGTTGCCGCCGCCGATGTTGTAAGTGTCGCCCGATGTGCCCTCCTCGATCAGGAGGTCGAGCGCCCGGCAGTGGTCGGAGACGTGCAGCCAGTCGCGCACGTTGAGACCGTCTCCGTAGAGCGGGACCGGGATGTTGTCGATTGCGTTCGTGATGAACAGCGGGATGATCTTCTCCGGGAACTGGTTCGGCCCGTAGTTGTTCGACGCGCGCGTGACGATCACCGGGACGCCGTACGTCGCCCAGAAACTGTAGGCGAGTCGATCGGCGCCCGCCTTGCTCGCCGCGTAGGGGTTGCGGGGGCGCAGCTCGTCGGTCTCGCGGCTGGCGCCGGCCTCCACGCTGCCGTACACCTCGTCGGTCGAAATCTGCACGAACCGCCGGAGCCGCGGCGCGTGACGCGCCGCCTCGAGCAGCACGAAGGTGCCGAAGACGTCCGTCGTGATGAAGTCGCCCGCCGCCATGATCGACCGGTCCACGTGGGTCTCCGCCGCGAAGTGCACGACGACATCGGCCTCGGCGACCAGCGGCGCCGCGACCCGCGCGTCGGCGACGTCGCCGCGCACGAAACGGTGCCGCGGGTGCTGCTCGACGTCGCGCAGGTTCTCGAGCCGGCCGGCGTAGGTCAGCTTGTCGAGCGTCGTGACCTCCCAGTCGGGATGGGCGTCGAGCGCGTGACGCACGAAATTGCAGCCGATGAACCCGGCTCCGCCGGTGACCAGTACCTTAGCCATCGTGTCTCGTCCAGCCGCATGGGAGCACGCCGGGCGTCATGGGTTCTTGCCGCGCGCGGCCGCTCACCAGCGGATGCCGACCTCGGAGTTGTCGCCCAGCATGAACCGGTACGCCGATGGCTTCACCGGCTCGCGGAAGATCCGGACGTTCTTGCCGATCAGGCTGTCGACGACCCGGTTGGCGAGATCGCACACGCTGCTGCCTTCGAGGACGATACTGTGCTCGATCTCCGAGTCGCGGATCTCGACGTCGTTCATGATGGCCGTGAACGGCCCGACGTAGGCGTGCACGATCCGCGCCCCTGCGCCGATGATGACCGGCCCGCGGATCACCGATCGCTCGACGACGGCGCCCGCCTCGATGACGACCTTGCCTTCGATCCGCGACTCCGCGTCCACCTCGCCGTCGACGCGCGCCTCGATCGTGTCGAGGATCAGGCGGTTCGCCTCGAGCATGTCCTCGAGCTTGCCCGTGTCCTTCCACCAGCCGTCCACGATGTGCGGCCGCACGTCCAGGCCGCGATCGATCAGGTCCTGGATCGCGTCGGTGATCTCGAGCTCGTTCCGGAAGCTCGGCTTGATTCGCTTGACCGAGTCGAACACGTGCCGGCTGAACAGGTAGACGCCGACCAGCGCCAGGTCGCTCTTCGGCTCCTTCGGCTTCTCGACCAGCCGCACGACGCGCTCGCCGTCGAGCTCGGCGACCCCGAACATCTGCGGGTCGGGCACACGGGCGAGCAGGATCTGCGCGGCGGGCTGGTCGCGCTCGAACTCCCGGACGAAACGGACGATGCCCTTGTTGAGCAGGTTATCGCCGAGGTACATGACGAACGGCTCCCGCCCCATGAACGGCTCACTGATGAGCACCGCGTGGGCGAGACCGCGCGGGGCATCCTGCTCGATGTAGGTGACGCGCACCCCCCAGCGGGACCCGTCGCCGACCGCCTGCTTGATTTCCGCCGCGGTGTCGCCGACGACGATGCCGATGTCGCGGATGCCGGCCTCGGCGAGCGCCTCGATCCCATAGAACAGGACGGGCTTGTTGGCCACGGGCACGAGCTGCTTCGCCCTGGTGTAGGTGAGGGGACGCAGCCGCGTGCCTTTGCCGCCGCTCAGGATCAGGCCCTTCATCGCCCCTGGTTACCTCCGAACGCGCCGAAGAAGTTCGAGAACGTGCCGACGCCGGCGAGCGTGAACGACACGTTGAACCGCCGATCGTGGGGCAGGCCCGTCCGCGAATCGGGTTGCAGGAAGTTGTAGACCTGGTACTCGGCGGCCACGCCGCAGCACTGTGCGTTGTAGTAGGCGATCAGCCGCTGCTGCACGAAGTAGTCGCGGGAGAAATCGTAGTTGAACGTGTACGTGCCGCCGACCCGGCCGTCGGGGGCCCGCAGCGTGGCCGCCGCGTAGAGCGTGTGGTCGCGCTGGGTGGAGGTGGCGGAGTAGCGCCGCTGGCTCCATCCTCCGCTCGCCTGCAACCAGGCGCCGATCGAGGCCGAGCTGACGGCCGAGAAGGACTTGAAGTAGTGGAACTGCGTGTCGTATTCGGTCCGGAACTGGGCGCTGGTCCCCAGCGTGGGGTTCGCGCGCGCCGTAAGCGCCACCGGCGTGAAGTGGCTCGGCGCCGGCCCGGCGAAGCTCGACTGGTAGTTCCGATCGTACTGCGCGGCGTTCGCGTCGGTGTAGTAGCTCTGCGAGATGGCGACGTTGACGATCTCGCGCGGCGTGGCGGTCGCGCCGCCTTCCTGCGGCTTGGCGTAGAGGCGGTTGGTCAACGCGTAGCCGAGGCGCGTGACCCGGCCCACCGCGAAGTCGGTGCCCTCGAACTTGACGATCTGATCGAACGTGTCGATCGGGGTCACGCGCTGGAACATGAACGATGGCTCGATGACGTGCTTCCACTTCTGCGCGAAGCCGCTCCCGGGCGTGTCCCAGATCCTGTTGACCGTCGGCCCAGTCGCTCGCGTTTGGAAGTCGAAGTACTGCCGGGTCAGGCTCTCGTCCACCTGCATCCGGTTCGCGTCCAGGCTCTCGGTCCAGTAGGTCGCCCGCCACGCGAGCGACGCGTCGAGCGTCAGGAACGGCCACCGCGTGAACGGCACCCGCACCACCGGCATCACCTCCAGCCGTGTCAGGCCGCTCTCGACCTCCTTCGTCCCCGACCGGCTCTCGCGCAGCTGCTTCGCCGCGTCGCCGTTCACCGTGAAGTAGACTGGCGATCGGCCGATCGGACGCTCGGACCTCGACAGCGACACCCGCGGCATCGTCCCGGTCAGCGTCGAACTGGTCGTGCCGTAGAACACCTCGGTGTGATCCGCCGTGGCGTTCATCAGGTACGGGCCCCACGCGCCCGCCAGGTTGAACCGGTAGAAGCGCTGGCGGTTCGACGCGTCGTAGAGGTTGTAGTTGTACCGCTGCTCGACGTCGATGTTCGAGGGGTAGTTCACGTTCGTCCGGAGCCGCAGGCGGCCCGGCAGCGCCTGGTTCACGTTGCCCTTGATGGTGTAGCTCTTCCGCGCGTCCGCCGCCGTCGTGGAGCCGTCGGACCGCTCGGTCACCAGCGCCTTCTCGTCGAGGAAGTAGAACCGCGCCACGCCGTCCGAGCCCGGCGCCGCCACGTACCGGTACTCGCCGCCGACGCCCTGACCGGTGGACGTGAACCAGTCGTGGGCGAACGTCGCGTCCTGGTTCCGGCCGATCGCCCAGAAGAAGGCGTTCGACAGCGACTGGCCTCGCAGCGTCGAGGCGCCGTAGGTGGGAATCAGGAAGCCCGTCGCGCGGTCGTCCTCGGTCAGCGGGTAGTAGAGCGCCGGCACGTAGAACAGCGGCACGCCCTTCACCCGCAGCACGGGGTTGCGCAGCAGGGCGTGGGAGTCGAGCGTGATCGTCGCGTCGTCGGTGTCGATCTCCCACCGCGGCGTCGGCTGGACGCACGTCGTAAAGCCGCCTTTCTTCAGCCGGTACTTCTTCGGGCCGAGCTTGTGCATCTCCTCGCCCCAGAAGTACGCGTCGGGCTCCTGCGTGCCGAACAGGCTCTTCTCCTTCACCTCGCCGAGCGTCGCCGATCCGAACGCCTCGTAGAAGACGCCCGTCCGCGTCTTCGTGTTGAACCGCATCCGCTCCGCGCTGATCTGCGCGTCGGTCGTCCGAAAGACCACGTTGCCCACCGCCACGATCTCGTTGGTGTCGGTGAACATGTCCATCTCCTCGGCGTAGAACTTCACCTCGTCGCACTCGATCTCCACCGCGCCGACCGACCGCACGTGCGTCGGGCTGACCTGAACCAGCGAGCGGCTCAGACGCACCCAGTTCACGCAGCCGGCGAGCGCGTCCTGCGCTTCGGCCGCGGGTGCCGGCGCGGGCAGCAGGCAGAGCGCCAGGGAGACCAGCAGGCGTGATCGATTCATGCGCGCGTGGAAGGAGATGTGACGAAAACCAGCGAAGAATACCACGAGGCGCGACCGCCGGTCACCTCGGGGCCGGCGCCTGCCGGCCGTCAGTCTTCGATCTCGCCGCCTCGCGCGATGAGCGCGGCTCGCACGTCACCGGCCAGGAAGATGGAACCCGCGACGCAGACCAGCGGCGCCCGCGCGAGCGCCCAGTCCAGCGCGCGGTCCCGGTCGTCGAACGCAGCCCGCGGGACCCCCGGCGCGACCGCCGCGGCCTGCGCCTCGAGCGTGCCGGCCGGGCAGGATCGGGGGGTACGCGCCTCGGTCAGCGCGAACGCCGAGGCAACCGGCGCGAGCGCCTCCAGCATCGCACGCGTGTCCTTGTCGCGCATGGCGCCGAAGACGACCGGCAGGCCGCCGGGTTGCTCCGCCGCCAGATACGCGGCCAGCGCCCGCGCGCCCCCGGGGTTGTGCGCAGCGTCGAGGAGCACCGTGCCGTGGCCGAGCCGCACGAGCTCCAGTCGGGCGGGCCAGCGGGCGCCGGCGAGCCCGGCTTCGATCGCCTCGGCCGGCGCGCGCACGCCGGCTGCGTCGAGCTCCTCGAGCAGCAACGTCGCGGTCACGGCGTTCTCGATCTGATGCCGGCCCCGAAGCCCGAGTCGGACGGGCCCGTATCGCCGACGGGCGGTCGTGAGGTCGAGCCGCACCCGGCCGCCTTCGCTCTCGCCGTCCGCCCGCACACCGGCGGCCGTCACGAGCCTCGCACCGCGAACTCGGCAGATCTCGGCCACCGCCTCGACGACCGGCGGCTTCGCGTCGCCCAGCACCACGACCATGCCGGGGTGGACGACGCCCGCCTTCTCCCGCGCGATGCCGGCGAGGTCGCTGCCCAGGAACTCCTCGTGGTCGCGGTCGATGGTCGTGATCGCCGCCATCATCGCCGCCTCGGCGTTGGTGGCGTCGAGACGCCCGCCGAGCCCCACCTCGATCACGGCCACCTCCACGTCCGACCTGGCGAACAGCTCGAACGCGGCCGCCGTCGTCGCTTCGAAGAACGTGGGCGGCCCCGCCAGTCGGCCGGCGCTCGCGAGTCGGTCGACGGCGCTCCGCACCGACTCGGCCGCCTCGCGCAGCGCGACGGTCGGGACCTCCCGGCCGTCGATCACGAAACGCTCCTCGAGGCGGGCGAGGTGCGGCGAGGTGTACCGCGCGGTGCGATGGCCGGCCGCCCGCAACGCGGTCTCGGCCATGACCGTGACCGAGCCCTTGCCGTTGGTGCCGGCGACGATCACGCGGCGGTACTGGCGCTGCGGATGACCCAGGGCTTCACAGAGGGCGCGGATGCCCTCCAGGCCGAACTTGATCCCCTGGGTTTCGAGGCTGAAGAGGTAATCGATCGCGTCCATGCGGGGGCAACCCGTCACCGGGCCTCCGCGCGACGTCAGCGTGGGGCGGCCGGACCCGGTTCGGCGGCGACCGGGCGCTCGGGCGCGTGGCGGGCCTCGACCTTTGTGGCGCCGGCGAAGCGCAGTGCGCCGACGATGAGGTCCTTCATCTCACGCCGATCGACGATGATGTCGATCATGCCCTTGTCGAGCAGGAACTCGCTGCGCTGGAAGCCCTCCGGCAGCTTCTGGCGGATGGTCTGCTCGATGACGCGCGGGCCGGCGAAGCCGATGAGCGCCTTGGGCTCGGCGATGTTCAGGTCGCCCAGCATCGCAAAGCTCGCGGTGACGCCGCCCGTCGTCGGATCCGTGAGCACGGAGATGTAGGGGAGGCCCGCGCGATCGAGACGGGCGAGCGCCGCGCTGATCTTGGCCATCTGCATCAGCGACAACGTGCCTTCCATCATGCGCGCGCCGCCCGAGCAGGACACGATCACGAGCGGGAGTCGCCGCTCGATCGCTCGCTCGATGCCCCGGGTGATCATCTCGCCGACGACCACGCCCATGCTGCCGCCGATGAACCCGTACTCCATCGCGGCGATGACCGTTTCGACCCCGCCGATGCGGCCGGTCGCGGAGATGAGCGCGTCCTTGAGACCGGTCGCAGCCGCGCCCGCTGCCAGCCGGCTCCGGTACGGCTTGGTGTCGGTGAACCGCAGCGGATCGGTCGAGACCAGACCCGCGTCGTGCTCCTCCCAGACCCCGTCGTCGCACAGCATCCGCAGCCGCTCGGCGGCGTTGACGCGGAAGTGGTGGCTGCACTTCTTGCAGACATTGCAGTTGGCAACGAGGTCCTTGTTGTAGAGGATCTCGGCACAGGACGGGCACTTGGCCCACAGGCCTTCCGGCACACGGCTCGGCTTGTCGGCCGGCGCCTCGATCGGCTTGCGGACCTTCTTGAACCACGCCATAGGCGGCAGCTTAGAGAATCGGAGATGAAGGGGTCAAGTCGACTACCGGGTCCGCGGGACGTAGTAGCGGGTTCCTCCCGCCATGCTTCGAATCTGCTTCAGGAGGTCGTCGAGCGTCTCGTCGCCCCAGCCGAGGTCGAACTGGGAGGTCTCGACCGCGAGCAGCGGCGTGGCCGAGTAGTGGAAGAAGAAGTGGTTGTACGCCTCGTTCAGCTCGCGGACGTAGTCGGGCTCGAGCGCCGGGCGCTCCTGGTCCCGCTTGTCCCGCTCCCGCAGGCGTTTGATGAGGACGTCGGTCGGTGCCTGCAGGTAGACGACGAGATCCGGGACCGGGACGTCACGGGCCAGCAGCGCGTACAGACGCTGGTAGATGAACAGCTCGTTGTCGTCGAGGTTCAGGAACGCGTAGATCCTGTCCTTGTCGAACAGGTAGTCGCAGATCGTGATCTGCGAGAAGAGGTCCGCCTGGCGCAGCGTCACCTGCTGGCGATGGCGGGCGAGCGTGTAGAAGAGCTGCGTCTGAAAGGCGGCGCCGCCGCGGCCGGTGTAGAAGTCCGCCAGGAAGGGGTTGTCGGTTTCGTCGAGCACGACCGTCGCGTCGAGGCGCGCGCCGAGCCTCTCGGTCAGAACGGCCTTGCCCGCGCCGATCGGGCCTTCGATGGCGAGGTAGCGGAACTCCAAGACGAGGCGAAGTATAGCGGATGGCGCCGCGCTCCCGATAGCCCCGCCGCGCAGCGGAGCGCCGCGCAGCGGGCCGGAAACGCGCGTGGTATCCTGTCTGCCGTGCGCATCGACCGCCTCGAACTCCGGTTGCTTCGCCTGCCCCTCGTCCACTTCTTCGAGACCAGCTTCGGCCGCGTCCACGATCGTTCGTTCCTGCTGGTCACGGTCGAGGGTGGCGGAGAGGTCGGCTATGGCGAGTGCGTCGCGGAGGCGCACCCGTACTACAGCTCCGAGACGACGACCACCGCCTGGCACATCATCGAGGGGTTCGTCGCGCCGGCGGTCCTCGGGGTTGACTTCGGGCACCCCCGCGACATCTACCCGGCACTCTGCCGCATCCGCGGCCACAACATGGCGAAGGCGGCGCTCGAGATGGCCGCGTGGGACCTCTTTGCCCGCCAGCAGGGTGTGCCCCTGGCGAGGGTGCTCGGCGGCGTGCGCGCCGAGATCGCGTCGGGCGTGTCGATCGGAATCCAGGACTCGCTCGATCAGCTCGTCGCGAAGATCGAGACGGAGCTGGCGGCCGGGTACCGGCGCATCAAGATCAAAATCAAGCCCGGCTGGGACGTCAATGCGGTCGAGCTGGTGCGCACGCGCCTGGGGGCGGTGCCGCTGATGGTGGACGCGAACGCCGCCTACCGGCTGTCGGACGCACCCCACCTCTCAGCGCTCGACCGCTTCGACCTGATGATGATCGAGCAGCCCCTCGACTACGACGATGTGGCGAACCACGCCGCGCTGCAGCGCCAGATCGAGACGCCGATCTGTCTCGACGAGTCGATCCACACGGTGAAGGTCGCCGAAGAGGCGATCCATGCGGGCGCCTGCCGCATCATCAACATCAAGCCGGGCCGCGTCGGGGGGCACGGGCAGTCGATCCGCCTCCACGACCTGTGCGCCGCCCATGGAATCCCGGTCTGGCACGGAGGGATGCTCGAGAGCGGCATCGGCCGGGCGCACAACATCCATCTGTCGAGCCTGCCGAACTTCTCGCTGCCGGGCGACATCGCCGCGAGCAAGCGGTACTACGCCCCCGATCTCATCGAGCCGCCCATCGAGGTGCGGCCCGACGGCACGATCCCCGTGCCGACCGGGCCCGGACTGGGCGTGACCCTCGCGCGCGACCGCGTGGAACGGGCGACCGAGCGCGCACTCACCCTGCGCGCGAGTTGAGAGCCGTGGCCAGGCCCCTTCGCCACACCGGCATCGTCGCGCTGGCGCTCGTCGCGCTGGCGCGCTGCGCCACCGCACCGTCGGGGCGGGTGACGCCCCTAGTCCCGCCCGAGGACAAGCGAGCCGCGATCCTGCGGCTCGCGGACCGTCGCGTGCTCCGCGATCCGGCGCCGCCGGCCTCTGAGGAGGTGCCGGCCGAGACGGCCGCGCCGCCGCCACCGCAAGCCGACCTCGCTCGCCTGCTGGGTGACGCCGACGCGCACGTCCGTCGGGCCGCCGCGCTCGCCATCGGTCGGGTCGGCCTGGCCGACGGCGTCCCGCCACTGGTCGGCGCGCTGGGCGACCCGGAGCCCGACGTGCGGCAGACGGCCGCGTTCGCGCTGGGGCTGATCGGCGATCGGTCGGCGGCCGAGGCGCTGAGCGGGGCGCTGGCGGCCGATCCGGATCCGATCGTGCGCGGCCGCGCCGCCGAGGCGCTCGGGCGCCTGGGCGACCCCGCGGCGGCGCCGGCGATCGGGCAGATGGTGGGCGAGTACGTGCAGCACGGCGTGCTGGGAGCCCTCGACGCGGACGATGAGACGTATCCGCTGGCGCCGCCGGTCGAGGCGATCCGGCTGGGACTGATCGCGCTCGCCCGGCTGAAGGCGTACGCGCCGCTCGCGTCGGCGACCCTGGGCCGCGACGGATTGCCGGTCACGCGCTGGTGGCCGCTCGCCTACGCGTACCAGCGCGTCGGCGACCGCCGCGCGCTCACCATTCTCATGCACCTGGCCATTGGATCCGGCATCTACACGACGGCCTTCGCCGCGCGCGGCCTCGGCGAGCTGAAGGATCCCGCCTCGGTGCGCATGCTCACGCCCCTCCTCGATCCGGGGCGCCACGACCCCCGCGTGGTCGTCGCGGCGGTGCGCGCGCTCGCGCAGATCGGCGGGCCGGCCCCGCCGGCGCTCGTGGATCTGCTGGACCGACCCGATCTCGACCCGAACGTCCGGCTGGAGCTCATCCGGGCGCTGGCGGCGCTCGAGGCGCCGTCCGCGGTGAACGCCGTGATGGACTTCATCGCGGATCCCTGGCCGGCAATGCGCGCGGCGGCCATCAGGACGCTGGCACGGATGGACCGCGAGAGCTTCGTGCTCGTCTTGTCGAGCCTGTCGCCCGACCCCCACTGGAGCGTGCGGGCGGCGGTGGCGACGGCGCTCGGCGAGCTCGACTACGAGACGGCGGCGCCCCGCCTCGACGAGCTGCTGGCGGACGAGGACCGGCGGGTGATTCCCGCCGCGCTGGCCGCGCTCGTGCGGCTGAACGCCCCCTCGGCCGAGGCCAGGCTCCGCGCGTTCTTCGACGACGACGACCCGGCGGTGCGAATGGCGGCGGTGCGCGAGCTGGCGGCGCTTCGGCCGGCGTCGGGCGCCGACGCGCTCGCCGACGCGTACCGGGCCTGGCACGACGACCCGCCCTACGGCCCGCGCGCCGCGGCGCTGGCAGGCCTCGCGGCCTACGGCCGCGCGGCGGCGCAGTCGGTCCTGACCGAGGCGCTCGGCGACCGCGAATGGGCCGTGCGGCTGCGCGCTGCCCAGTTGCTCGTCGAGCTCGATTCGTCGGCGTCGCCCTGGCAGGACATCCGGCCGGTCCCGGGCGGTCCGCCGCCTCCGGTGGCGTCCTACGACGATCCGAGCCTGCTCGCCCCGCCGTTCTCGCCGCAGCTCTACATCGAGACCGACAAGGGCACGATCCAGATCGAGCTGGCGGTGCTCGACGCGCCGCTCACGGTGCGCACGCTGGTTGAGCTGGCGCGGAAGGGGTTCTTCACGGGTCTGAACATCCACCGGGTCGTGCCGAACTTCGTCGCCCAGATGGGAGACCCGCGTGGCGACGGCGAGGGGGGACCGGGCTTCACGCTGCGCGACGAGATCAACGAGCGCCCCTACCTGCGGGGGACCGTCGGCATGGCGCTCGACTGGGCCGACACCGGCGGCTCGCAGTTCTTCATCACCCACTCGCCGCAGCCGCACCTCGACGGGCGCTATACCGTCGTCGGCACCGTGGTCGGCGGCATGGACGTCGTCGATCGGCTCCAGCAGTGGGATACGATCCGGCGGGTGCGGGTGTGGGACGGGGTGGCCCTGAGCGAGAGGTAGGTCCGGCGGGAGCGTCGCCGGAAAAGCAAAAAGGGGGCGACGATCGCCCCCTTTTTGGCGGGTGTGGACAGCTTACCGCTTCTTGCCGCCCTTCTTCTTCCCGCCCTTAGCAGTCTTCTTCGCCATGGTCTCGTATCCCCCCCTTCATTTCGGGTTTTGCGCTGCGCGAGCCCAACTGCACCGCGTGACCGCTGCCGCCTGGCACGTCGGCCCGCGCCTGCAGCGCTCGTCGCCTCTTTGCTCACTCCCGCGCGGGCGCGCGAGAGGTCTGCATCAACAACTCGGGGGTGTCAACTGTTGCTGACACCCCCGGACCGGTCGACGGCGCTTAGCGCTTCTTGCCGCCCTTTTTCTTTCCGCCCTTGGCAGTCTTCTTCGCCATTCTTCCTCCTTAAGGAATTGGCAGCTCAGCTCGATTACCGGTTCCGAGGAGCGCCTACAGGTGGGCTGAGCGGTCCACCCTCATACAAGATGTAGATTATGGATGAGAAAAATTCGCTGTCAAGCACAAAGTGCAAAAAATGTCAAAAAAGTTCCCGTGCCGTCGCGTCACTACAGACGTCTTTCGGACCCAACGCGCGATCGCGTTAGAGCCGCGCGCGGATCGATCGCGCGGCGCGTGCGAGGGGATCGCCCGACGCGCGCGATCAGCTCGCGCTCGTGCGCAGCTGCTGCTTGTCCTGGTGCCGCTCGAGCGCCAGCGCGACCAGCCGGTCGAGGAGGGCAGAGTAGCCGAGGCCCGACGCCTCCCACAGCTTGGCGTACATGCTGATGGTGGTGAAGCCGGGCATGGTGTTGATCTCGTTGAGGAAGATTTCGCCCGTGCGGCGGGCGAGCAGGAAGTCGACCCGGGCCAGTCCTGTCCCGTCGATCGCGCGGAACGCCTCGACGGCGAAGCGGCGGACCGTATCTCGCTGTTCGGGAGAGAGCGGCGCCGGAATCAGCAGCGTCGAGCCCTCGTCCAGGTACTTCGCCTGGTAATCGTAGAACTCACGTGCCGGCACAATCTCCCCCGGCACCGAGGATTCCGGCTCGTCGTTGCCGAGCACCGCGCACTCGATCTCGCGCGCCTCGGGCACGGCCGCCTCGATCACGATTCTGCGATCGAACTCGGCGGCGAGGTCGATCGCCGCGCCAAGCTGGTCGGCCGCCTTCACCTTGGAGATGCCGACGCTCGATCCGAGGTTGGCCGGCTTGACGAACAGCGGCAGGCCCAGGCGGTCGAGGATCTCCGCCTGGCGCGGCCCGCGCGCGCGTGCCCACGCGCGGCTCGACAGGACGAAGTACGCCGAGACCGGCAGGTCCCGCGCTGCGAAGAGGGTCTTGGCCACCGCCTTGTCCATCCCGACCGCGGAGGCGAGGACCCCGGCGCCGACGTACGGGACGTTCGCCAGCTCGAGCAGTCCCTGGATCGTGCCATCCTCCCCGTACGGTCCATGCAGCACCGGGAAGACCACGTCGAGGGCGAGGCCCGTCACGAGCGCGCGGCCATCGGCGGCCGGCGCCCGGTCGATCGCGATGATGGTCTCGCCATCGGGCCGCGGAAGCAGGTGCACCTCGCGGCTGCGCCCCGCCGCGACGGCGGCGTCGCGGCGCGCCTGTTCGATCGCCTGCGCCGCCGACGCGGTCGCCGGCGGCCGATCCGGCAGCACCCAACGGCCGGACCGGTCGATCCGGATCGCCACCGGCTCGTACCGCGCCCGGTCGAGGTTCGCCATCACCGCGGCGGCCGAGGCCACCGAGACTTCGTGCTCGCCGGACCGTCCTCCGTATACGACCCCGATCCGCAATCGCTTCACGACACCGCCTTCATGGGGCCCGCCGGCGGGCGCCGCCCGCCGACGGGAAGGATGACAAGGACGAGCCCGGAAATCAAGGTATGCTCTCACGTTCCCTGAGTGGCCCGTGTCCACACGCTTTCAGTTCACGGTGACGCATCGCGACGGGGACGCGCGCCGCGGCACGCTCGTGACGCCGCACGGCCGCGTCGAGACGCCCGCCTTCATGCCGGTCGGCACCCGCGGCGCGGTCAAGGCGGTGACCCCGCGAGACCTGGTCGACCTCGGGGTGCAGATCCTGCTGGGCAACACGTATCATCTCTATCTCCGCCCTGGAGACCAGCTGATCGCCCGGGCGGGCGGCCTCCACCGGTTCATGGGGTGGAATCGGCCGATCCTGACCGACAGCGGGGGGTATCAGATCTTCAGCCTCGCGGCCCTTGGTCGAGTGAACGAACACGGTGTCCGTTTCCGTTCTCATCTCGACGGTGCGGAGCACGTGCTGACCCCCGAGTCGGCCGCCGACATCCAGATGCGGCTCGGGTCGGACATCGCCATGGTGCTCGACGAGCTGCCGGCCGCCGGCGTCGCCGAGTCCGAGGTGCGCGCGGCGGTGGAACGCACGCTCGGCTGGGCCCGGCGGGCCCGTGAGCGGTTCCGCGCCGTCGTCGAGGGGGGGGAGGATCGAGGAGTGGCCGTTTCCAACGGCGGCCAGGCGCAGTTCGGCATCGTGCAGGGCGGGGTGCACCGGGCGCTGCGCGAAGCGAGCGTCGAGGGCACGCTGGCCGTGGGGTTCGATGGCTACGCCATCGGCGGCCTGAGCGTCGGCGAGCCCGTGGAGGTGATGTACGAGGTGGTCGGCTATACGGCGGCGCTGCTGCCGGCCGGTCAGCCACGGTACCTGATGGGCTCGGGTATGCCGGACGACCTCGTCGAGAGCGTGGCGCGCGGCGTGGATCTGTTCGACTGCGTGCTGCCGACGCGCAACGCGCGGAACGGGCAGCTCTTCACGCGGGCCGGGCGGCTGGCCATCAAGAACGCGCGGTACGCCGAGGACTGGCGGCCGCCGGATCCCGATTGCGGCTGCTACACCTGCCGCCACTTCTCCCGCGCGTATCTGCGGCACCTGTTCCTCACGGGGGAGATGACCGGGGCGACCCTTAACACGTTGCATAACCTGTACTTTTACCTTGACACCATGCGGCGGATTAGGGAGGCTATAGTGTTCGGCACGTTCGAAAAGTTCAGACAGGAATTCCGCCAGACCTTCTCCCGCCAGTCCCCGCCATCACCGCCGGGGTTCGCGGGCGCGCCCGGTCGTGACGGCCGGGCGAGGACCCGGCGGGGAGTGTGACGA
>Ga0326597_10005024_pt1 | contig 18482 bp, 13 predicted proteins | sample RVTome_12_FD_203789 | JGI IMG/M metagenome (GOLD analysis project Ga0326597, IMG submission 203789) | Soil microbial communities from uranium-contaminated site in the Upper Colorado River Basin, Wyoming, United States - RVT100D185 | ecosystem: Environmental > Terrestrial > Soil > Contaminated >... | reverse complement strand
AGATCGCCAATAGCGGCCGCGGGATGCAGTGGCACGAAAAGCCGGAGGCTCCGGGCGGGGGCGGCTGCTACAACTGCCACGAGCTCTCTCCGAAGCAACCTTCCCACGGCACGATCGGACCGAGCCTGAAAGGTTTCGGCAAGGTGCGCGGCAACGGCCCCGAGACGCAAAAGTACGTCTACGGCAAGGTCTACAACTCCAAGGCCTACAACCTTTGCTCGCACATGCCGCGCTTCGGCCACACCGGCTCGCTGACCGAGCAGCAGATCAAGGACGTGGTGGCGTACGTGCTGGACCCGACCTCGCCGGTCAACCAGTAGTGCGCCGGAGCTTCGAACACGGGGCTTGGCTTCGGCCAAGCCCTTTTTTTGACCCACATCCCCCCATGCAACGCAGAGAATTCCTCCGCCTCCTCGCGCTGGGCGCCGCCGCGGGCGCGAGCCTGCGCCCCGGTGCGAGCCTCGCGCAGGCGAGCGACGCGCTCTACAACGTGCCGAAGTTCGGCAATGTCTCGCTGCTCCACATCACCGACAGCCACGCGCAGCTGCTGCCGATCCACTTCCGCGAGCCGAGCGTCAATCTCGGGGTCGCCGAGCAGTCGGGCAGGCCGCCGCACCTGGTCGGCGAGGCGCTGCTCAGGCACTTCGGCGTGCCGCCTTCGAGCGCCCTGGCACACGCCTTCACCTACCTGGATTTCGCGGCGGCGGCGCGCCGCTTTGGCAAGGTGGGCGGCTTCGCGCACCTCGCGACCCTCGCGAAGCGCGTGCGCGCGGAACGCCCGCACGCGCTGCTGCTCGACGGCGGCGACACCTGGCAGGGCTCGGCGACCTCGCTCTGGACCAGGGGCGCCGACATGATCGGCGCGCAAAAGCTGCTCGGCGTGGAGCTTATGACCGCGCACTGGGAGTTCACCTACGGCGCCGAGCGCGTCAAGCAGGCGGTCGACCACGAGCTCGCGCCGATGGAGTTCCTGGCGCAGAACGTAAAGACCAGGGACTTCGAGGACCCGGTATTCAAGCCCTATGCAATGCGCACGCTGAACGGCGTGCCGGTGGCGGTCATCGGTCAGTGCTTTCCCTATACGCCGATCGCCCATCCGCGCTATATGGTCTCGGACTGGACTTTCGGCATCGAGGAACGGCGCATCCAGGAGCTCGCGGACGAGGTGCGCACGAAGGGCGCGAAGCTGGTGGTGCTGCTCTCGCACAACGGCATGGACGTCGACCTGAAGCTCGCGAGCCGGGTGCGCGGGCTGGACGTGATCCTCGGCGGGCACACGCATGACGGCGTGCCGGCACCCTCCGTGGTATCCAATGGCGGCGGACGCACGCTGGTCATGAATTCGGGCTCGAACGGGAAGTTCCTCTCCGTGCTCGACCTGGCGGTGAAGGACAGCGGGGTGGCGGACTTCCGCTACCGCCTGCTGCCGGTGTTCTCCAACCTGCTGCCGGCCGATCCGGCCATGGCGGCCTACATCGAGCAGGTGCGCGCGCCCTACAAGACCAAGCTCGACGAGAAGCTCGCCGTGACCGAAGGGCTGCTCTATCGTCGCGGCAACTTCAACGGCACCTTCGACCAGTTGATCCTCGATGCGCTGATGCAGGTGAAAGGCGCGGAGATCGCGTTCTCGCCCGGGTTCCGCTGGGGCACGTCGCTGCTGCCGGGGGACGCGATCACCTTCGATCACGTGATGGACCAGACGGCGACGACATACTCGTATTCCACCCTTTCCGAGCTCACTGGCGAGCAGATCAAGGGCATCCTCGAGGACGTTGCCGACAACCTGTTCAATCCGGACCCGTATCTTCAGCAGGGCGGCGACATGGTGCGCGTGGGCGGGCTGCACTACGCGTGCGACCCCGGTGAGAAGATCGGCGCGCGCATCTCCGACATGCGGCTCGCAGGCAGGCCGATCGATTCGGCCAGGAAGTACAAGGTCGCGGGCTGGGCGCCGGTGGCCGAGGGCGCGAGCGGCGAGCCGGTCTGGGACGTGGTGGCGCGCTACCTGCGCGACCGCAAGACGATCGCGCCGCCGAAACTGAACCTGCCGCGCCTCACCGGGGTGGAAGGCAACCCGGGCATCGCGCTGTAGGAGGCCAGGCAGGCCGATGCTGCATCGCGCCGCAAGCGCGATTGCAGAGCGCTAGCGAACGACGATATGCTCAGGTGGCTTTCCCGCGCGCGCGCGCTGCGACATGATGTGCAGCGCGCTCTCGAAGTTCCGAGTGTAAAGAGCGCTGTCGAAGAGGGGCGCGCCGGCCAGCGCCCCGGCAAGTTTGGCCCGCAGTTGCGCCAGTCTCTCCGGGCGCGTCGCGAGCGCCAGCAGCAGCACCCGGTGCTCCTCGAAGGACCAGGTCACAAGCTCGGTCAGACCCACGGCCTTGAGCAGGCTGGCCGAGACCCTCGAGGCGAAGGTCTCCCCGGCCAAGGCGACGAGCGGCACGCCCGCCCACAATGCGTCGCTCGCGGTGGTGTGCGAGGCGTAGGGAAAAGTGTCGAGTGCCAGGTCGGCGCACCGGAGCCGCCCCAGGTGCGCGGCGAGCTCGACGCGCGGCGCGGCGATCAGCCGTTCGGGCCGCACGCCCTTCGATGCGAGCTCACGGCGCAGCTTTGCCATGGCCCCGGGGCGCGATCCCAGGAGCCACAGCACGGCGCCGGGGACCGCGCGCAGAACTTCCCACCACAAGCCGAATATTTCGGGAGACAGCTTGTAGGTCTGGTTGAAGTTGCACAGCACCAGGGCGCTGCGGGGCAAGCCGTAGGATTCGCGCGCAAGCGTATCGCCGATGTGCCGCTGCGGATCGTTCGGCTGGTAGCTGTCCGGCAGGATGACGATCTTCTCGGCAAATTCCGGCGCAGCCTCCAGCGGGGTGACCATCTCGTCGCCGACGATGTAGTCCGCCATCCCCGAGCCGAGGGTTCCCGGGTAACCCAGGTAATTGACGATCACCGGGGCGGGACGGCGCGCGATGAGTTCCGGCCGGGCGTGCTGCGTGTAGCCCTTGAGGTCGATCAGCAGCTCGATTCCGTCCCGGCGCATGCGAGCCGCGGTGTCGGCATCCGATTGCGAGGCGACGTCGAAAAACGCATCGAAGGCCCCAGCCAGCCGCTCGCGCATCGCGCCGGTCCGGGTCGAGCCGATCGAGTATCCGTAGACCTCGAACTCCCGGCGGTCATGCGATTCAATGACGTCGGCGAGCAGGTACGCGGTCGCGTGTTCGTGGAAATCCGCGGACACGTACCCGATCCGAATGCGTTGGCGGGCGCCCGCAGCGATCGCCGGGCCCTCGCGCGGAGGGAGCTTCGCGAGCACGGTCTCGGCCCACCGGTCCGCGGCAAGCCGTTGTTCATGACGGCTGTTCGAACGCGACAACCAGACAAAAGGATGGATCGTTTTGCCGGCCGAGTGCAGCAGGCTCCGGGCCGCTTGCGTGAGTTCCTTGATGCCGACCCAGTCGCATTCCTGCTCCTGCTCCCTGATCAGCCATCCCAATGAAATCGGATCCGAGGGATCGATGGCGACCGCACGCCGCAGGATCTCGATCGCCTGCGGGCCTCTTTCGGCACGCGCAAGGGTGACGCCGAGCGCGACGAGCATCTCCGGGTCCTCCGGGGACCGCTCGAGGCCCCGCTGCAGGACCTCGATCGCGTGGTCCCACTTGCCCTGGCTTTTGAGCGCGAGCCCCAGATTGCGCAACGTCTTGACATCGTCGGGATCGAGGCGGCACGCAGCGCTAAACGCGGCTTCCGCGTCCTGCGGACGATGCGCCCCCCGCAGCGCCATGCCGAGCGCGTTGAATCCCCGGGCCGAGCTCGGCGCCAGGCGCGTCGCTTCGAGGTGGTGCCCGATCGCCGCATCGACTTCGCCGAGCGCATGCAGGTGCAGGCCGAGCTCGGTATGCGCGCTCGCATGCTCCGGGGCGCGCTCCAGCGTATCGCGCAACGCGCCTACGGCCTCGCTCCGCCGGCCGGCGGAGGCGTAAGCCTTGGCGAGATAGAATCTGAACTCCGCGTCATCCTGCGCCAGCGAGACGGCGCGCTCCAGGCACTCGACGGCAAGCTCGTAGCGCCCCCGCACACCCTGCGTATAGCCGAGCAGGAACCAGCCGCGCGCGAACTCCGGATTGGCCTGCAGCAGGCCCTCGAGAACGCCGGCCGCTCGTTCATGCTCGCCGCGGCCGAAACACTCTTTGGCGAGCCGGAACCGTTCCGCATCCTGCGCGGACAGCCGCACCGGCTCACCGGAGGTCCGCAGGCTCATCGCGCAAGTCATCTTTCATGAACAAACGTCGCGGCCTCGCCCAGGCGCACACATGATTCGATTATGTTGACGAATCGGGTTCCCGGCAATTCGCTGCCCCGCGTCCGGGGAGGACGAATGCCGAAGGAACCCTCCGCGGGTGCGACTCGCCAGCGTCGCGCACTCGCGCGCTTGACGATGTAACGTAGTGTAAACGCGGCTCGGCGGGAAGCCCATGCGGGTATCATTCGCTGCGCCCATTTCCGGCTCCTACGCAGATGCGTTTCCCGCCCACGATGACCATCGCCGCGGTGGTGCTGGCCGCCGCAGCCGGTACCGGCTGGTGGTGGTACCAGGCGAACGGTGGCGACAGGCGTCCGGTCTACCGGCTCGCCAAGATCGAACGCGGTCCGCTTCAGGCGGTGGTGGTCGCGAGCGGCACCCTGAACGCGGTCACGACGGTTCAGGTCGGCTCGCAGATTTCCGGTCAGATCAAGGAGATCCTGGCGGACTTCAATACGCCGGTGAAGCGGGACCAGGTCATTGCGCGCATTGATCCGGCCTCGTTCGCGCTGCGCGTGACCCAGGCGCGCGCCGACGTCGACGCCGCGCAAAGCGCGGTCGCGCTGCAGCGCTCGGCCCAGGCTGCGCAGCAGGCCGAGCTCGGCCGCGTGCGCGTCAACCTGGCCGAAGCGCGCCGCGACTACGAGCGCAAGAAGTCCCTGGTCGAGAAGAACTTCCTTTCGCCCGCCGAGCTCGACAAGGCAAGGACGCTGCTTGAGGCAACCCTTGAGCAGCTCAAGGCGGGCGAGGCGCAGCTGCGCGTCAACGACGCCCAGATCGCGAGCGCGCTCGCCACGGTCAAGCAGCGCGAGGCGCTGCTCAAGCAGGCCGAGGTGGATCTCGAGCGCACGGTCATCCGCGCCCCCGTGGAGGGTACGGTGATCCTGCGCAACGTGGACGCCGGCCAGACGGTCGCCGCGAGCCTGCAGGCGCCGGTGCTGTTCACCATCGCCCAGGATCTGCGCGACATGCAGGTCGAGGCGGCGATCGACGAGGCGGACGTGGGCCGGCTGCGCGTCGGCCAGACCGCGAGCTTCACGGTGGACGCGTTCCCGCGGCGCAACTTTGCCGGCGAGATCCTCCAGATTCGCAAGTCGCCGCAGAACGTGCAAAACGTGGTGAGCTACACGGTGGTGATCTCGGCGGCGAATCCCGACCTTGCCCTGCTGCCCGGCATGACCGCGAACGTGCGCGTGATCGTCGACCGGCGCCAGGACGCGCTCAAGGTCGTCAATGCCGCGCTGCGCTTCCGCCCGGCGGGCGCGAACGATGCGCGTACGAGCAGCGATGACGGCGCGACGACGCCCGCCTTGGGCGAGCCGCAGGGCGGCGCGCAGGTGGCGCAGCAGTTCCGCCTGCGCCTGTTCGAGGTGCTCAAGCCCGACGGGACGCAGAAGGCGAAGCTCGATGAGATCCTCGCCGATGCGCGCCAGAAGACGATCAAGCTGCGCGAGCTCTCCGACGCCGCCGAGCGTCGCAGGCAATTCGAGCGCGTGCGCGCCGAGACGCGCCTGCGCATCGGTGAACTTCTGACGCCGGCGCAAAAGCCGGTCTACGAGCGGCTGCTCGCCGAATCTGCCGGTCGCGGCGCCGCGGGCGCACCCGGGCGCGTCTGGGTGCTCGAGGCGGGGCGGCCGAGGCCGGTCGACGTGAGCTTGGGCCTCAGCGACGGCAGCTCGAGCGAACTGCTTTCCGGAACGCTCTCCGAGGGCGCCGAGGTGATCGTGGGACTCGCCGCGGGCGCGGAAAAGCGCGACGGCCTGCCGCGGCTGCGGTTGCACTGATGGGTGACGCGCTGATCCGCACGCGCGATCTGGTCAAGGTCTACCGGGTCGGCGACAACGAGATCCGGGCGCTCGCCGGCATCAGCGTCGAGATCACGCGTGGCGAATTCGTCGCCGTGATGGGCCCCTCGGGCTCGGGCAAGTCCACCTTCATGAACGTGCTCGGCTGCCTCGACGGACCTTCCGCCGGCGAGTACCTGCTCGATGGCCGGCGTGTTTCCGACCTCGAGCGCGACGCGCTGGCAACCGTGAGAAACCGTCACCTCGGCTTCGTGTTCCAGAACTTCAACCTGCTCGCGCGCACGCCAGCGCTGGAAAACGTCGAGCTGCCGCTGGTCTACTCGGGCGTTGCGGCCAAGGAGCGGCGCGCCCGCGCGCTCGAGATGCTGGCGCGGGTCGGCCTGTCCGAGCGCGCGAATCACCTGTCCTCGCAGCTCTCCGGCGGTCAGCAGCAGCGGGTGGCGATCGCGCGCGCGCTGGTGATGCGGCCGCTGCTCATCTTCGCCGACGAGCCCACGGGGGCGCTCGATTCGCACACCGGCCTCGAGATCATGGCACTGCTGCAGGAGCTCAATCGCCAGGGCATGACCGTGGTGCTGGTGACCCATGAGTCCGACATCGCGCGTTTTGCGACCCGCGTGCTGCGCTTCCTCGACGGGCGCATCGTGGCAGATGAGCGCCGCGCGCCGGCCGATGCCGCGCGCCTGCTGCGCGAGGACCGGGCGGCGGCATGAACCTCGGCGCGCTCCTGCGCGTGGCGCTGCGCGCGCTGGCGGTGAACAAGCTGCGCAGCGCGCTCACCATGCTCGGCATCATCATCGGCGTCGCCGCAGTGATCGTGATGATCGCGGTAGGCGCGGGCGCCCAGGCGCGCGTCGAGGCGCAGATCCGCGCCCTGGGCTCGAATCTGCTGCTGATCCTCTCCGGTGCGCGCACCCAGAGCGGGGTGCGCCTTGGCGTAGGGTCGAACTACACGCTCTCCGAGGACGATGCCATCGCCATCAACCGCGAGGTCCCCGGGGCGCTCGCGGCGCCGGCGCTGCGCGGCGGCGCGCAGGTCATCTGGGGCAACGCCAACTGGGCGACCCAGATCTACGGCAGTACCCCCGAGTACCTCGAGGCGCGGCAATGGACGCTCGCTTCGGGGCGCTCGTTCGAGCCGGCGGAGATGTCGGGCGCGGGCAAGGTCGCCCTGCTCGGCCAGTCGGTGGTCAGGCAGCTCTTCGGCGACGCCGATCCGGTCGATCAGGTGATCCGCATCAAGCGTGTGCCCTTCACCGTGATCGGCGTGCTCGAGGCCAAGGGGCAAAGCCTCATGGGTCACGACCAGGACGACCTCATCATCGTGCCGATCGGGGCCGCGCGCAGCCGCGTGCTGGGTGCGGCGAACGCCACGCGCCAGCGCGCGGTGAGCACTATCTGGGTCAAGATGGCCGATGGTCGCAACACCAAGGCGCTCGAGGAGCAGGTGCGCCAGCTGCTGCGCCAGCGCCACCGGCTTCAGCCCGGCGCCGAAGACGACTTTTCAATGCGCAACCTGTCCGAGGTGATGGCGGCGCAGGAGGCCTCGAGCCGGGTGCTGGCGCTGCTGCTCGCGGCGGTGGCCTCGGTTTCGCTGGTGGTCGGTGGCATCGGCATCATGAACATCATGCTGGTCTCGGTGACCGAGCGCACGCGCGAGATCGGCCTCAGGATGGCCGTGGGGGCGCGCACGCGAGACATCCTGGGCCAGTTCCTGGTCGAGGCGGTCACGCTGTCGCTGATCGGCGGGCTGGTGGGTGTGCTGCTCGGCATCGGCGGGGCGAAGGCGGTCGCCCGTTTTGCCGGCTGGGAGGTGCTGCTTTCCCCTGAGGCGGTAGCGCTCGCGGTGGCGTTCGCCTTCGCGATCGGCGTCTTCTTCGGCTATTACCCGGCGCGCAAGGCCGCGCGCCTGAACCCGGTCGAGGCGCTGCGCTTCGAGTAGGCGTGCACTCAGCCGGCGCGCAGCCATGCGGCGAGCGCTTCCTGCGTGCGGCCGATGAGCGCACGCGGCTCGCGGTCGCCCTGGGTCCGCAGTATGCGCATCGACGGATACCAGGGCATACGCTCGCCTTGCCACATGTAGCGCCACGTCGGAACGCTCGGCACCAGCACCCAGGTCGGACGACCCAATGCGCCGGCGAGATGCGCCGTCGCAGTCGTCACGCTGATCACCAGGTCGAGGCAAGACACGAGCGCCGCGGTCTCGTCGATCGTCTTCACGGCCTCGGGCCACCAGTGCACGCGGGCGGTCTCAACGCTGTTGAACGCGGACACCTCCGCGCTGCAATCCAGGAACTCGCGCGCGACGAACGTCGCGCCGGGGGTGGCGAGCAGCGAGCGCAGCGCCTCGAGGGGCAACGAGCGCGCCGCACGCAGGGTGCCCGGCAATCCTCCGCTCCAGGCGATGCCGATTTTCCTGCCCGGGCCTGCCTCCCGCAGTCGATCGCGCCAGTGACTTGCTCGAGCCGGGTCCGCGCTCAGGTAGCGCTCGCGCGCGGGGAAGCGTTCTGCGGCGCCGCGCAGGTAGCGCGGCACGCTGCCTGCGGCGATATGAACATCGATCTTGGGCAGTTTCGCCCAGTCGGGCATGCGGCTGCGATCGCGCCGGAGGATCGTGGCACGCGGGAACGACCGCGCGAAAAGCGGTGCCAGGCGCACGCTCGACTCGAACACGCAGCGCGCCGCCATGTCGCTCAGCTCGTCGAAGCACGAGGCGAACATGATCTCGTCGCCGATGCCCTGCTCCGAGTACACCAGCAGGCAGCGCCCGGCGAGATCCTCGCCCTGCCAGTTCGGAAACGGGAACTCGCGCCGGATGCCGCTGCCGGGAACGCGCAGGCGCCATTCATACTCGTCCCAGCCGCGAGCGTAATCTCCGGCACCGAGCAGGCTGAGCGCGAGCCCCGCATGTGCATTGGCACCCTGCGGATGGCTGCCGATCGCACGCTCATAGAGCGCGACCGCCGCCTGCGTGTCGCCCGCGCATTGCAGGCTGAACGCGAGGTCCGCCATGATGTCCGGATCCTGTGGCGCGACGCGGTGCGCCTGCGCGAACGCCTCATGCGCGAGCGAAAGCTCGCCGAGCTCGCGCAGCGCAATGCCGCGGTTGCGCAGGGTTGCCGCTTCGGCGGGCGCGAGCACGCTCGCGCGCGCAAGATGCTCGACGGCTTCCCGGTAGAGGGTCGCGGGCGGTTGCTCTGGCGCACCCCGGCGCGCGGCGGCAAGCGCGTGCGCATGGCGCGCCTGCTCGATCAGGAACGCCCCAAGCAGGCCGTGTGCCGCAGCGTCGGCCCCGCGCGAGGCGCAGCGGTTACGCAGCAGTGCGATGGCCGCATGGCGTTCGCCGGCCCGCCAGCGTTCCCTGGCAAGGATTACCGGGGAGTCCTGCGGCCTCATCCAGCTCAGCATGCGGGAAAGGGCTCTGCGCAGCATAAAAAAAACGCCTCCCGAAGGAGGCGTTCATTGTGGACCGAGAACCAATTAGTCGGAACGGCAGGTCGACGGGCCGTATTTCGTCGGGGTAACGTCGCACGACCAGATGACCGTGTTGGCCGTCGCGTTCCAGCTCGGGGCCAAGGTCACGGTAAGACCGGACGTACCCATCAGGGTGTCGGCACCCGAAATGGAGATGGTGCCCGTTATCCCCACTGCCGCGGAGCTGATTTTGCCTCCCGGAGAGAGAACCAGGCCTTCGCCGGCGCTCGTCATACCGTTCAGGTTCTGCGCCTGCTCGGTGACCGAGGTGCGCGCCGCGCTCGCCGCGAGGATCAGTTCCGACACCTTCGCACGGATGGTGTAGTCCTGATACGCAGGCAAGGCGACCGCCGCCAGAATGCCGATGATCGCAACCACGATCATCAGTTCGATCAGCGTAAAGCCACGTTGCAGTTGCTTCATTCACTTCTCCTAGCTTGACGGGGGTGTTCCCGCAGCCCAAGTAATGCAATACACGTGCCCAGGCTCTCGTGGACCGCACGGTGGATTGCAAGCAATCACTAAAGTTCAGTTAAGCATATGTGTTTATTGCCTTTTATAGCCTCCCACGGATGCGCGCTCCAGTCCTTTCAGAGAACGCCGAACTGGGCAAGGCGTGAACTATTTCACGTTCGCGAGGTGACCAAGTCCGTCAGTTGACCTTCATTGCCGGGCATCCGCCCGCACCCTCTGCGCGAGTCCGGCAATGATCGTCGCCATGACCGCTGCCCAGTCCCCGCGTTCGCTCTGGCGCAGCAACCGGGCGGTGGGGTACCAAGGCATCACCTCGCCGCGCCGGCCGTAACGCCACTCGGCGACCGCCGGGACCATGACCCATACCGGGCGCCCGAGCGCGCCGTTCAGGTGAATCACCGCGGTGCAGACACTGACCGTGATATCGAGCGCGCAGCAAAGTGCGGCGGTCTCATCGTAATCGGCAATCGCCTCGGGCCAGTGGGCGATTTCCAGCCCCTCGCTTGCCCGCAAGTCGGCGAGATCCTTTTTCACCTCCCCGTACTGCAGGCTCACGAAGCGGCACCCGGGGAGACGCAGGATCGGCAGCAGATCCGGCAGCGAGAGGCTGCGAAGCTGCCGGCGCGTGGCACGTGTTCCCCCGCGCCACGACAAGCCGACCTTGAGCCCCGGGCCAAGCCTCGCGAGGCGCTCGCGCCACTTATCCACTTTCTCGGGATCCGCGCGCAGGTAGCCCTGATGACGCGGAAAGTCTTCCAGCCGCTTGCGCAACAGGCCCGGCAGATTGCCGGCGGGGGAGTGGTAGTCGAGCGGACCGACTTCGCGCAGCCAGGCGGGTTCCAGCTCTTGCCGGCTGCCGATGACCTTGACCTCCGGAAAGGAGCGTTGAAACAGCTTCTCGAGGCGCCTTTCGCACTCCAGCACCACGGATGCGCCCTGCCGACACAGATCGGGAATGCACGAAGCGAACATGATCTGGTCGCCGAGGCCCTGCTCCGCGCTGACCGCGATCGACTTGCCCCGCAGCGGCTCGCCCTTCCATGGGGTGAACGGAATCAATCTTGGCGCCCAGACGCCTTCCACCAGCAGCCGGTACTGGTAGTCCGGCCAGCCACGCTCGAAATCGTGTCGCGCAAGGACGAGGTGGGCGCTGTTCCAGTGGGCCGCGAAGTTGTTCGGTTCATGACGCAGCACGTATTCGTAGGTCCGCTCGGACTCGTCGAAGCGCCCGGTGTGGTCGTACGCGGTGGCCAGATTGGTCCATTGCCAAAGCGTCGAGCGTTTCTCGCCCTGCAGGAGCTTGCGGATGATCTCGAGCGCCCGGTCGTACTTCTCGAGCCGCACGCTCACATAGCTCAGATGGTTCTGGGCGGCCGCACTGTAGGGGTCGAGCAGCACCGCCCGCTCGAGCACTTCGAGTGCCTCCTCGAACCGCTCCAGCGTCATGTAACAGTAGCCGAGGTCGGTGAGCGCCCACGCGTGATCCGGGTTCTTCTCCAGCGCCTGGCGGTAATACCCGATCGCGCCATCGATGTCCCCCTGCATGTGATGGCACGACGCCAGCTCGACATAGGCGGCGGCGTTGTCCGGGTCGTGGTACAGCGCAAGCGACAGCTCGTCGAGGCTACAATCGTAGTCGCGCGCCCGGAGGTAGAGGCGCGCAAGCTCGAGGTGCGTATCGACATCTGCCGGCGCCTGCTCGGCGGCGCGCCTGAGCAGCTCGAGCGCTGCCTCGTAATGCCCGGCAAGGCGCTCGAGCGTTCCCGCGAGGTGAAGGGCCTTTGCTTGGTCCGGCTGCGCCGCCATGACCTGGCGCACCAGCCGCTGCGCCTCGGCCGCGTCGCCCTCCGAGAGCAACCGCTCGGCGTGCGCCAGTCGTTCGGCGATCTCCGCCTCGGCAAGCACCACGCCCGCGGGATCGGTTCCGGTCGTCATTGCAGCAGTCCCTCCTTCTTCGTCTCGCACCAGGTGCGCCACATCCGGCGCAACGCGTCCTCCAAGCCGGCCATGAAGCGGCGTGCGTCGCACAGGCTCGAGGCGGAAATACGATCGCGCAAGCCGGCGCGCAGCTCGCCGAGCGCTTCCGGGGACTGCGCGACGGCGCGCGCCCCGGCGACATAGTCGTCGATCGATTCAGCCACCCAGTCGCGCAAGCCGACCGCGGTCAGCAGGCTGAGGCCCGAGCGCGCCAGCGTGCCCCGTCCCGCCAGCGTGAGTACCGGAACCCCCATCCACAGCGCGTCGCAGGTGGTCGCACCGCCGTTGTAGGGAAACGTGTCGAGCGCCACGTCGGCTTCGTGGTAGAGCGCGTAATAGTCGCCGGGGGCGACGCGAGCATTGAAAGTGAGGCGGTCCTCCTGCACCCCGCGATGCCCGAATCGCTCGACAACGCGTCGGCGGATTTCGCCCGCCGGGACTCCGACGAACAGGAATCGGGCTCCGCTCGCTTGCGCTCCGATCGTGGCCCAGGTGTCGAGCACTTCGGGACCGACCTTGGCGAAATTGTTGAACGAGCCGAACGTGATCGCTCCCCGCTCCACGAACGGCGGCTTTTGCACCGCCGGCGTCGCCCGCGGGGGTGCAAAGCACCACATCGTTCCGGGCAGGCGGAGCAGCGTCTCCGTGTAGCAACGCTCGCATTCGCCGACCGGGTCGATGTAGGCATCGGTGATGCGGTAGTCGATCGCCGCAACGCCGGTCGTCGCGCCATAGCCGAGGTAAGTCGCCTGCACCGGGGCCGGCCGGCGCGCAAACGCCGTCAGGCGCCCGCCGCGGGTGTGACCGTTCAGATCGACGAGGATGTCGATGCGGTCGCTTCGCACCATGGCGCAGAACGCCTCGTCGTCGAGGTCGGCGATGTCGCGCCAGTCGTGGCCGTAGGCGCGCATCCTGGCCGTCACCTCGTCGTCGTGGGCGGAGGCGTGGTAGCAGGTCACCGCGAAGCGTGCGCGATCGCAATGAGCGAGCAACGGCTCGATGAACGGTGCCGCAGAGGTCAGCCCGAAATCCGCCGAAACGTAGCCGATGCGCAGGATGCGCTCCGGGGCGGGATCATTGGCATGGCCGCTTCGCTGAAGTGCCGCCGGCGCAAAGCGTTCGGCCCAGCGGGCATGCAACCCGAGCAGCACCTTTCGTTCCTCGTTGCGATAAAGCTCCTGAAACAGCCGCGCGCTGCCGCCGCGGGCGCGATCGGGCATCAGCGCGGCGAGCCGCTCGTAGCATTCGATCGCCGGCGCGACTTCGCCGCAATCGCGGTAGACGATGGCGAGCTCTTCGAGGATCCCGAGATGGTTCGGCACCCTCTCGAGCAGCGCCTGCAACCGGCGGCGAGCGCCGTCCATGTCGCCGGTCTCGCGCTGAAGCCGCGCCATCTCGTAGCCGACAGTCGGATCGTCGGGCGATGCATCGAGCACCGGCGCGAGTACCGCGAGGGCCTCTTGGCGGCGTTTCGCCAAACGCAGCAACTGGGCCGCGAGCAGCGCGATCTCGCGCGAACGCGGCTCGACTTCCAGCGCGCGCAGCAGAAGGTCCAACGCAAGGCTTCGGTGGCCGAGCCGGTGATGCAGCACGCCCAGTCCGCTGAGGGCGGCGAAGTGCCGCGGATCCTGCGACAGCGCGCGCGCAAACCCCTCCTGGGCGAGCGAAGCCTGTCCCTGCTTCAGGCGCTTTACCGCCTCGGCGCACGCGGCCGCCGCAGCGCGCCTGCGGCTCGCCGCGCCGCCGCCATGCAGGATTCCCGTAACAAGCCTAGCCAGGATCGACACGGCGCGAACGCTACCCTCTGCGCGCGGCGCCGCCGAACCGCTCGTGCAGGGACGCGACGACCTCCTCGACGACTTCGTTCCAGCCGCTCTCTGCCCGCTGGCGGATCAGGCGTACGTCCGGATACCACGGCATTCGCTCGCCTTGATGAAGATAACGCCAGGCCGGCGCGAAGGGGGTGAGCGTCCACACCGGACGTCCGAGTGCACCTGCCAGGTGCACCACCGTTGAGCAAACGGTGATCACCAGGTCGAGGTTTGCCATCAGTGCCGCGGTCTCGTCCAGGTCGGAGAGTGCCTCGTCCCAGTTCCCGATCTGCACGCCGTGGCGCGCCCGCATCTGCTCGAGTTCCTCGATATGATCTCGGTGCTGCAGGTTGACCCAGCGCACGCCTTCGACGCGCAGCGCCGGCAGCAGCACCTCCAGCGAAAGGGACCGGCGCACGCGCCCGGTCTTGTACAGCCCGCCGCGCCATGCGATACCGATCTTCGGACCCGCACCGAGCCCGGCAAGACGTTCACGCCAGCGCGCCGCCTTCTCCGGATCCGCGCGCAGGAAAGGCCGCGCCCGATCGAAATCGGCCATCGTGCGGCGATACCATTCCGGGAGCGAGCCGATCGGCATGCTGTAGTCCAGTGCGCGGCTCGCGGCACCCTGCGGCACGTCGAACTCCCGCAGGCTGCCGATGACCTCGACCTGCGGGAAGGAGCGACGGAATAGTGCCTCAAGGCGTCGATCGCAGTGCACGATGCACTTCGCTCCCAAACGCACGAATTCCGGCAGACAGGAGGCGAACATGATCTCGTCGCCGAGGCCCTGCTCGCGCTGCACCAGCACGGTCTTGCCAGCCAAGGCCGCTGCGCCCGTGCACCGCGGCGCGGGCGGCGCTCTCAGAGGCGACGCATTGCTGCTCAGCCGCGCCTCGTAGTTGGACCAGCCCTCCTCGAAGCGCCCGAGGGCGAGCTGTGCGTGCGCGAGCGCAAGCCGCGCCTCGCTGTTCTTTGGGTCGAGCCGCAGACCCTGTTCGGCCGCCTCGAGCGCCCGGGGCCCGTCTCCGCGCCGCAGCCACAGCGCGCTCAATCCGGCCAGCACGTCGACGTCCGAAGGGGCGAGCGCCCGGGCGCGCCCGAGCGCCTCGAGCGCCTCCTCGAGGCGGCCCTGGTCCTGCAGCACCATGGCCAGATTGAGCCAGGCCGTGGCCGGCTGCGGGTCGATTTCCACGGCGCGGCGCAGCGCCTTCTCGGCCTCTTCGAGCAACTCGAGGTCGCGGCAGGCCAGGCCGAGGTTGCAGAACGCCATGTAGTACTCGGGCTTGATGAACGTGGCACGCAGGAAATGCCGGCGCGCCGTCGCCAAGTCGCCGCGCCGCGCGACCACCAGGCCAAGGTTGTTCCAGGCCTCGGGGTGATCCGGGTTGCGGTTCACGGCGGTGTCCAGCGCTTCCTCGGCGGACTCGAAATTGCCGAGCGTGATGTCGACCAGGCCCTGCTCGTTCAGCACGTCCGCATTGTCCGGGTCGAGCGCGCGTGCGAAGCGGAAATAGACGCGGGCCCAGAAATTGTCGCCGGTGCGGAAGTGGCACACACCGAGATCAAGCCACGCCTCCGCGTTGCGCGGGTTGAAAACGAGCGCCCGGCGGTACACATCCATCGCCGCCTCGAGGCGTCCGAGCCGGCGCAGGATGCCCGCCCACAGTACGAGGGCCTCGGCGTTCTCGGGCTCGGCGGCGAGCACCGCTCCGACCGCGGCTTCCGCCTCGTCGAGCGAGCGCGCGGCGAGCAGTCTGCGCGGCTCCTCAAGCGGTGAAGGAAGCGGCGCCGCATCGGGCGCGCGCCCGGCTACCGTGGGCTTGGTGCGGGGAAGAAGCTGGGCAAGCAGGGAGCGCAGCATGCCTGGAGCGGGTGCGGCGCGGCGCGACCTGCGCTACTCAGGAACCGATGCGCTCGTCTACGAGCCGCGGCGGCTCGTCCACGGAGCGCGTCAGGATGCGCGCCTCCCAGACGATGCCGGGATGACTGGCGGCCGCCGCGCGAAAGATCTCGTCCCACCACTGTATCGGGCGAATCGTGCAGTGCGCGTTCTCGCCGTTCGGCAGGCGCTTTCTGGCCGGGTAGCAGGCAATGGTGGCGAAGACGAACTTGGTCGCGAACGAAAAGATCTCGCCGACGATCCAGGCGACGTCGTCCTCGGGGCAATGCTCCAGGACGTCGGTGCTGATGACGCCATCGAACTTTCCAGCAGGCATCTCGCTGTAGGGCGGATAGGCCGGATCGAAGCACACGACCTCGTCGACGCCCCAATAGTCGATCACGCTGTCCCAGCGGCCTTGCCCCGGAATTTCGATCGGCTTGGGGTCGTACTGCTGGCCTTTGCCGCTGCCGTAATCGAGCAGGGTCTGCGCGCCGGTCGCGTCGATCAGCGTCTTGATGCGCTGCGCCTGGGGCCGCAGACTGCGGCCATCGAAGGTCTGCGCCGCGGGCACCCCCAGATGCCGCTCGCCATTCAGGTGCATGTCGCGGTAAGTCGTCACGAGCTCGATGTACCTCGGGCTGGGATGCTCTCGACTGAATCTCATCGTCCGGTATCTGTCTCGCTCGCTCTAGAACATGAAGTCGCGTTACCTGCCGCGCGTCGCCTCACCGCAGCGACTCGAATATGATACCAATGATCCAATGGAGCGCGCCCATTTCGTTGCCGTCCGCGCACGTTCCGTCACATCGACGCATGCGGCCCGGTGCGCGCGAGGGGACGCGGGAGGGCACTCGACCCGATCCCGCCTGGAGAAAGGCGCCACGAAGCGTGAACTATGTCTCGAGCGGCGGTTTGCGCTGGACTGGCGCCTGGCCCGAGGTTGCGAAGTTGCGTTACCGATGCGCCGCGTTTACGCTACCTTGACTGCAGGCGGGCAATGATTGGTTACCCCGAATAAGCATGGGCTCTGGCACTGAAAGCGCGCAACAACGGGCCGGAAAGACGGGCGCGAGCATCAAGCTCGTCTCCGGCGAGCGCGAGCTTGAGTTTACGGTCGTCAACGGCGTGACCGCGTGGCGCGCTCAGACGGCCATGACCAAGGAACCGGGGACGATTTCCTGGATCCGGGAGTTCCATCCCGGCGAAGTGATGATCGACGTCGGCGCGAACGTCGGTATCTACTCGCTATGCGCCGCGCGCTTTAGCGGCGCTCGTGTGTTCGCGTTCGAGCCCGAGTCGCAGAATTACGCGCTGCTCAACCAGAACATTTACCGCAACGCGCTGCACGATTCGGTCACGGCGTTCTGCATTGCGCTGTCGAACCGGACCAAGTTCGATCTCCTATACCTCACCGAATTCGTGGCCGGGGGCTCGTGCCACACGTTTGGCGCGAGCCTGTCGCCAAACCTCAAGCCCAGAGCCTCGCCGTTCCGCCAGGGCTGCTACGCCACCACCCTCGACGAGCTCGTGGGACAGGACGTGGTTCCCGTCCCGCAGCATGTCAAGATCGACGTCGACGGCATCGAGCACGAGGTGGTGCAGGGCGCCGACGAGACGTTGCGCGACCGCAGGGTCAAATCCGTGCTGATCGAGCTCAACACGGGGCTCGACGAGCATTGGGACGTGGTCGACGCCATGCTCGAGCGCGGCTTCGCCTACGACCCGGCGGAGGCGGACCGCGCGCGCCGCACCGAGGGTCCCTTTGCCGGAACGGGAAACTATGTCTTTCGACGTTGAGGAATTCGTGCGCTACCAGGTCGCCAATGCGCCGGTGCGCCCCTATCCGTTCCCGCACTTCTACGTCCGCCCGGTGTTCCCGGATGACTTCTACCGGGAGTTGCTCGCGAACCTGCCGCGAACCGAGATGATGGAAACGATCGGTGAGCACGGCACGGTCGGACACGTCGACAAGGAGACGGGAAAATTCGTGCTCGGCTCCAACGACCCGCGCTACATCGCCGAACTCTCGACGCTCGAGAAAGACGAAGAGGTTAACGGGCGCGGTCACTTGTGGCGGGATCTTTCGGTGTGGCTGCTCGGAGACGCGTTCTACGAGCTCCTGCTCCAGAAGTTTCGCATCGGCATCGGTGAGCGCTTCGGCGAGGGGGTACGGCTCGTTACCGACGTCGACGCGCGCTTCGTGCGCGACTTCCATCAGTACAAGATCCGCCCTCACACCGACCGGCCAACCAAGCTGGTCTCGCTGCTGTTCTACCTTCCGGCGGATCTGTCGCTGAGCCACCACGGCACGGTGATCTACCGCCCGATCGATCCGACCCTGCGCTGCGAAGGCCATACGCAGCACCCGTTCCGGCTGTTCCGCAAGGTGGCGACGATGCCGTTTGCGCCGAACTCGGTGTTCGGGTTCTTCAAGACCGATCACTCGTTCCACGGGGTCGAGGAGATCAAGGACGAGCGCATCGAACGCAACGTGCTGCTGTACAACCTCTACGTTCGCAAGGTCGTGGCGCCAAGGCCCCGCGAAGCCGGGCGCACGATCTGGCCCTGGGCACGCAAGCCGCGCGCCGCCTGAACCCCCTCAACGGAGCAATCGAAATGGGCATTCTCGACATGCTGCTGGGAAAAGATGTCAACGCGTTCGCCAAGGAGCTCGCCGAAGCGGTCGCCAAGCGCTATCCCCCGGCGCTCGACAAGGCGCCCGCGCGGCGCGAGCTCCTTGGCGAACGCGTTGA
>Ga0326597_10005023_pt1 | contig 18483 bp, 21 predicted proteins | sample RVTome_12_FD_203789 | JGI IMG/M metagenome (GOLD analysis project Ga0326597, IMG submission 203789) | Soil microbial communities from uranium-contaminated site in the Upper Colorado River Basin, Wyoming, United States - RVT100D185 | ecosystem: Environmental > Terrestrial > Soil > Contaminated >... | reverse complement strand
GACGGACACGGATTTTTATTACCGCATCTTCAATGCTGATGGCGCTGAAGTCGAGAACTGTGGCAACGGTGCGCGTTGTTTTGCCCGGTTCGTGGGCGCCAGAGGGCTCACCGAGAAATCCGCAATCCGGGTCGGAACGGCAGCTGGCATCATCATTGCGCACAGCTTGGACGATGGACGCGTGCGCGTGGAGATGGGGAAGCCGGAGTTCGAACCGGATAGAATCCCGTTCGTCGCCGATCGGCGTGCACTTGTCTACGCGTTGGACGTCGCTGGCGAAGAGCGCACGATAAGCGCGTTGTCCATGGGCAACCCGCACGCCGTTCAGGTGGTCGACGCAGTTGATCGCGCGCCACTCGAGCGCGAGGGACCGCTCATCGAGCGCCACGAACGATTTCCGCGGCGTGTGAATGCTGGGTACATGCAATTGATCGATCGCCATGCAATTAAATTGCGCGTCTTCGAGCGCGGTGCGGGAGAGACGTTGGCTTGTGGCACGGGCGCGTGCGCGGCGGTGGTCGCCGGCGTGATTCGCGGGCTGCTCGACTCGCCTGTGCGGGTAGCGACGCGCGGCGGTGAGATGCAGATCGACTGGACAGGTGAAGGATCGAGCGTAAAGATGACCGGGCCCGCATCTATCGTGTTCGAGGGCGAGGTCGAAATTTAGGACGCTTGCGGCGTGGACGAGCCGTCCGCAGCGTTGGGCGAGCATGCGGCGGGGCGGTATTCTCAAGGGAGGAGCATGAAAGCAGAAGAAGTTGCACAATTTCTCAATCAGCATCCTGAGTTCTTCGAGGACTATGCGGAGATGCTCGCCGAGGTGGTGATCCCCCATCCGCATGGCGGCCGTGCTATCCCGATCGCTGAGCGCCAGATTCTCTCGCTGCGCGAGAAGTCGCGCCGCCTGGAGTCCAAGCTGGGCGAACTGATCCGCTTTGGCGAGCAGAACGATGCGATTACGGACAAATTGCATCGTATGACGCTTGCGTTGGTCGGTGCGCACACGGTGAAAGCGGTATTGCACGTGCTGGCTTTCAATCTGCGCGAGGACTTCGCCGTTCCGCACGTGGCGATTCGCCTCTGGGGCGGATTTGAACCGGGCGTGCCTGGCGAACAATCCGCGCCAAGCGCGGAGTCGCGCACCTTCGCGGAGAGCCTGAACGCACCGTATTGCAGCACCCATGCGATGCTCGATACCGGGGCCTGGTTCGGTGAGGTTGCTCCCCACCTTCGCTCCTTTGCATATGTACCGTTGCGCGGCGAACAGGTCATCGGCTTGCTCGCGCTCGCGAGTGAAGACCCGCAGCGTTTTTATCCCGAGATGGGGACGCTTTATCTGCGCCGCCTGGGTGAAATTGCCGCAGCTGCGCTTTTGCGCAATCGCTCGGCCGAGCGCGAAGCCTAAGTATCGCGTGCCCGTGGCGACACCGCCTACCGAGAAACAGCGGCCGCAGCGCGGACGCGAGCTGGTTGCGGCGTACCTGGCACACCTCGCAAATGAGCGCCGATTATCGCCGCACTCGATCGCGGCATACCGGCGCGATATCGGCGCGTTGCTCGAGGCGGCGAACGGCGCCGAGCTGGAAGATCTCGCGCTCAATCAGGTCCGGCGCTCGCTCGCGGTACTGCACGGCCGAGGCCTTTCGGGGCGCAGCCTCGCACGCATGCTTTCGGCGTGGCGCGGGTTTTACCGCTTCCTTGCCAAGAACCACGGCTTCACGTGCGATCCTTGTGTGGGCGTACGCGCACCGAAGAGCCCGAAACGCCTGCCGGATGCGCTAACGCCCGACACCGCCAAGCGTCTGATTGAGTCTGCCGACGAAGGCGCATTGGCTGCGCGTGACCGGGCCATGCTGGAACTGTTTTATTCCTCGGGATTGCGCCTGTCGGAGCTTGCGGGAATCGACTGGGAGCGCATCGACTGGACCGATGGCTCGGCACGGGTTCACGGCAAGGGGGCGAAAACGCGTGTGGTACCGGTTGGCCGACCCGCGCTGGATGCCTTACGTGCTTGGCGTGAGCACCGTCGAGCGTTTGCGCGTGACGATGAGCCGGCTGTATTCGTGAATCGCTTTGGACGCCGAATATCCGTGCGCATGATCCAGTTACGGGTCAGAAGTGCGGGCCTGAAACAGGGCATCGCAGGCCGGGTTCATCCGCACATGCTGCGCCACTCCTTCGCCTCGCACCTATTGCAGTCCAGCGGCGATTTGCGCGCCGTGCAGGAGATGCTAGGACACGCCAGCATCTCGTCTACTCAGGTGTATACGCACCTCGACTTTCAGCACCTCGCCAAGGTTTACGATGCCGCTCACCCGCGTGCGAAGAAGAAATCGGCATGAGCCCACGCTTGGCGTATCTGTGTTTGCGTTGACTTGTGAAACGCGTCGCGCTTAAGCCCGGTCGGGAGAAATCGCTCGTACGCAGGCACCCGTGGATATTCTCAGGTGCGATCGAGCAGCCCCGGGACATGCCGGAGGCTGGAGAAACCGTAACGATCGTCAGCCACCGGGGCGAATTTCTCGCCTATGCCGCATATAGTCCGCAATCGCAGATCCGCGCGCGAGTATGGAGCTTCGATGCTCGCGTGACGATCGATGCAACCTTCATGAGCGAAGCGCTGAAGCGCTCGATCGAGTACCGCAAGCAAGTCGTAGGGCCGGACTGCGATGCGATCCGCCTGGTGCATGCAGAATCGGATGGATTGCCAGGGCTGATTGTCGATCGTTATGCCGACACCGCGGTAATACAGTGCTCCAGTTCAGGCGCGGAGCTCTGGCGCGACGTCTTCGCCGAGGCGCTAATGCGCTATAGCGGCTGCACGCGCGTGTTCGAGCGTTCCGATGCCGAGGTGCGGAAATTGGAGGGCCTAGACCCGCGCGTTGGCGTCGTCTGCGGCGATGCTCCGCCTGAATCCATCCTGGTCCGCGAGGGAAGCGCACGTTACATGGTCGACGTTCGCCAAGGACAGAAGACCGGTTTTTTTCTCGATCAGCGCGACAATCGAGCGCAAGTGCTGAGATCATCTCGCGGCCGCGAAGTGCTCGATGCGTTTTGCTACACAGGCGGGTTCACGGTCGCGGCCTTGCTCGGTGGCGCCCGCAGCGTGACCGCTTTGGACAGTTCCGCGGGCGCACTCGAGCGTGCCCGAGAAAACGTGCAAGCCAGCGGTTTCGCAAATGCCCAGGTTGACTGGGTCGAAGGCGATGCTTTTGCGAGCCTGCGGCGTTTGTACGATCAGGGGCGCCGTTTCGATCTCGTCGTGCTGGATCCGCCGAAGTTCGCTCCGACCGAAAAACACGTTCCGCGTGCTGCCCGCGCGTATAAGGATGTCAATCTCTGGGCTCTGCGTTTGCTCCGGCCGGGCGGGTTGCTGTTCACTTTTTCCTGTTCCGGAGGCGTGGGGGAGACGCTGTTTCAGAGCATCGTCGCTGGAGCTGGGCTGGATGCAAAGACCGACTGCCGCATCGTAGACCGGCTTAGCGCAGCTGCGGATCACCCGGTGGCGCTCAATTTTCCAGAAGGCGCTTATCTGAAAGGACTGGTGCTTGCCCTGTACAATTCTGCTTTACCCAATAGCGCGCCAGTCGATACGCAATGAGCCCACCGACAGTTGCGCCCCTGTTGTCGCCAGCCGGGCGTCGCTGGGCGGGCGTGGTCGTGCGGGCAGGCGTCGTGGTGCTCGCTCACATCGTGGCGATTTTGGGACTTGCACAGCTCAATTTGCAGGTGCGCAGTCAAATCGAGCCCGTTCTGGTTAGTCTCATTGCCTCGCCGCAACCTGAAATTGAGTCGTTACCGTCGCCGCGGCCGGTAGTGGCTCAGCCGCAGATCGCGCCCAAGCTGAAGATCGAGCCTAAGCCGGTGGCGAAGCCGCTTGTGCCCGCCGCCCCGGCGAGGCCAAGCGAGTCCGTGCTACCCGTCGAACCCGCGAGCGCCACGCAGCGCGATCGCGCCGCGCCGAGCGTCCCGGCTCCGGCCGCTCCCGGTGTTGAACCGCGATCAACGATCACCGCTGTTGCTGCACGGCCCACGCCACCGCCGCCCGTGATCGCACCCCGCTTCGATGTCGCGTATCTGCACAATCCGCGGCCCGCATATCCGCGCATTGCCCGGCGTCTGGGCGAGCATGGCCGTGTGATATTGCAGGTCTTCGTCAGTCCGGGCGGGCTCGCGGAAAAAGTCGAGATCAGCATCTCCAGCGGTTCTGCACGGCTCGATCAGGCTGCACGCGAAGCGGTGCGCAAGTGGCAATTTGTCCCCGCGCGTCGCGGCGAGCAAGTGGTCGGCGCCTGGGTGCTGGTGCCGATCAGCTTCGTCCTGGAGGGCTGAGCTGGTGAACGAAGTTGCGCATATGGGTGTGCTTGGTTTCTGGACCCAGTCGGACCTAGTCGGCAAATCGGCCGCGGCGTTGTTACTGCTCATGTCCCTAGCGACCTGGTATCTGATCGTGACCAAGACCCTGCAACTATGGCGCACACGGCGCTTGGGAGCGCGCGCACTCGAAGCGTTTTGGCAGGCACCCGAGCTGGCGCAAGCCGTCGAGCGCATGCACGCAATCGCGCCCAACTGTCCCTTTTACGATGTCGCGGCACAAGGCGCGGCAGCGCGGGCACATCACGACCAGCACGTGCGCGGCAGCTTGGCGGAATCACTGGATGTGTCCGAGTTCGTCACGCGCACCCTGCGCCGCGCTGTGCAGCGTGCTTTGGCGGGACTCGATTCCGGGCTATCGGTGCTGGCATCGGTGGGCGCGACCGCTCCCTTCGTCGGGTTGTTCGGCACCGTGTGGGGTATTTATCACGCGCTGATCGGCATCGGGTTTACCGGGCAGGCAACCATCGACAAAGTGGCCGGTCCAGTCGGTGAGGCGCTGATCATGACGGCATTCGGAATTGCCGTTGCCGTGCCAGCGGTACTCGCCTACAACTTTCTGCTGCGCGCGCAGCGTGTGATTGCCGCCGAACTCGACGGTTTCGCCCACGATTTGCATGCGTACCTGACTACGGGCGTGCGTCTCGGATCGGTTAGCCGATCTGCAGATAGACCGCCGTCGGCCGCCGGTGAGCAGCGCGGGGGCTGAAATGGCCTTCGGCAGCCTCGATCCTGGAGATCGTCAGCCCATGGCTGAGATCAACACCACGCCGCTCGTCGATGTCATGCTGGTGTTGCTGATCATATTCATGGTGACCGCCCCGTTGTTCACGCATGCGGTGAAGATCGATTTGCCGCACGCGCAAAGCCAGCTCAATCCTGAGAAACCGACGACCATCGCATTAGCGATCGATCGCGCGGGCAAGATCTTCTGGAACGATGAACCGATCAGTGAGGATGCACTGGCCGGACGTTTCTCTCAGGCCGCAGCCGAAACTGTGCAGCCTGAACTTCATTTGCGCGCCGACCGCGACACGCGCTATCAAGTGATCGCAAAGGTCATGGCCGATGCGCAGCGCGCGGGTTTGAAGAAGATCGGTTTCGTGACCGATCCAGCAGAGCAGCGGCGCTGAGCGTCGCGGCTATGTCCTGTTGAAAAAGGACTCTCGTCAGTGGCTGCCACGATTCCGATCACGTTGCTGACCGGCTACCTGGGTAGCGGTAAGACGACTTTGTTAAGGCGGTTATTGGCGCATCCCGAACTCAAGGATACTGCGGTACTGGTCAACGAGTTCGGTGAGATCGCCCTCGATCATCAGTTGCTCTTTTCCGCGACCGAATCGATTGTCCTGCTCGATCGCGGTTGTCTGTGTTGCGCGCTGCGCAGCGATTTGAGCGACCAGCTCGACCAGCTCTACTCTCGGCGCATGCGCAAAGAGATCCCCGAGTTTCAGCGCGTCGTGATCGAGACCACCGGCCTCGCCGATCCAGCGCCGATCCTGCAAACGCTAGTCGGCGAACCGATGATCGCTGCGCTCTATCGCTTGGACGGTGTGGTGACGACCGTAGATGGCGAATTCGGCGAGCAGGAACTCGATGAGCATTTCGAATCGGTGAAGCAGGCCTCGATTGCCGACCGGATCGTGATAACCAAAGTAGACCGGGCACACGCAGAGGCGCTCGCAAGGCTCGAGTCCCGACTGCGGGCGTTAAATCCTGCCGCGCCAATAGTACGTGCCGCGAACGGCGCTATTGAACCCAGCGCGATTCTGAACATCGGGATTTACAACGTCGATGGCAAGATTGCCGGCATTGAACAGTGGCTCAACACCAATCGCTATCGTCCCATTAGCGCGGACGCGGTGTTAGCGTTTGGCGCCGCGCAGCCGCACGACCGTCGTATTCGATCGTTCGCCATCGTCTACGATCAACCGGTTTCCGGAACCCGGCTGTGGCAGGGACTGGAAGCGCTGATCGAACAAAGCGGCGAGAGACTTCTGCGGGTAAAAGGGATCGTCAATCTCACCGGGCAAGCGCAACCGCGGGTTATGCACATCGTACAGCACGTACTTTATCCAGTGACGACACTTCCCGCGTGGCCGGATGAGGATCGACGTACACGCCTGGTATTCATCGTGCGCGATCTCGAGCTGAGCGAGGTGCAAGATACCCTACAGCGCGCCCTGATTGATGCTGGATGAAACTGTTGCCGAAATACGATCGCGTGTTGCTACCGTGACGATGCACGCGTAGACGCCGATTACCACGCGCCAGATGTGCAGGTCCGCGACCCGATGCTCCGTGCCCTGCTCGATCAGTCGGCACGCTTTTCTCATTTAGCGCTCCGGTATCTTCGGCGTCGAGCAGCACACGGCCTGTGCTGCGTAGGAGTCCAATCGACCAATGGGCGATTACGGCCGCGCCGATGATGCCCATGAGAGGATCAAGCGCGACCCAGCCCAGATACTTGCCGCAAATATCGTGACCACGGTGATGCCCACGACCCAGCGCAGCCGTCGCTCGGCGATACCTTCGTGCGTATGGCGGAAATCGTGTGACTGTCGCCAGCGCGATAGCGAATCCTTCGGCATAAGGTGTTTGGGGTCTACGAACGCGGCCACGAACGCGGCCATGGCGAGGCTACCATGTTAACGCGACTTGCCTTAGCCGTGTGCGGGCTCAGCGTATAATCGAATGCTCCTTCAGAAACCTGAGTTTATCCGTGCACTGCCTATGAGCGCGTACCAAACATTTCACGGCACGACCATCCTCAGCGTACGACGCGGTTCGCAGGTGGCGATGGGCGGGGACGGTCAAGTCACGCTCGGCAACGTCGTGGTCAAAGCAAGTGCCCGCAAGGTCCGCCGCATGTATCAGGACAAGATTCTCACCGGATTTGCCGGGGGCACTGCGGATGCGTTCACCTTGTTCGAGCGCTTCGAGGCGAAGCTCGAAAAGCATCAAGGCAATTTGCTGCGTTCCGCGGTAGAACTCGCCAAGGACTGGCGCACGGATCGCATTCTGCGCAGGCTCGAAGCGATGCTCGCGGTCGCCGACCGGGAGACCTCGCTCATCGTCACCGGCAATGGCGATGTGCTGGAGCCCGAGCAGGGCCTGGTCGCGATCGGCAGCGGCGGGCCATATGCTCAGGCCGCGGCGCGCGCGCTACTGGACAATACCGAGTTGACGCCCGCGGAGATCGTCAAGCGCGCGCTCGTGATCACCGGCGATCTTTGCATCTACACCAACCAGCAGCACATCATCGATTCGCTGGACTGACCTCGAGAACCCAAGATGTCCGGGATGACCCCGCAGGAAATTGTCCACGAACTGGACAAACACATCATCGGCCAAGCGGCCGCCAAGCGTGCGGTGGCGATCGCACTACGCAATCGCTGGCGCCGCCAGCGTGTGGATGAACCGTTACGCCAGGAGATCACGCCGAAGAATATCCTCATGATCGGTCCGACCGGCGTCGGTAAGACGGAGATCGCGCGCCGCCTGGCGAAGCTCGCCGAGGCGCCCTTCATCAAGATCGAGGCCACCAAGTTCACCGAAGTGGGTTACGTCGGGCGCGACGTCGATACCATCGTCCGGGACTTGGTGGAAATCGCCATCAAGGAAACGCGCGAAGCAGCCACGCGCAAGGTCCGGCACCAGGCCGAGGACGCCGCCGAAGATCGCATCCTCGATGTGTTGTTGCCAGCGCCGCGCGATACGGGTACCAGCCAGGCCGAGGAGCGGGATACGACGACGCGGCAGAAGTTTCGTAAGAAGCTGCGCGAGGGCGAGCTCGATGAACGTGAGATCGAACTCGAGGTCTCCGCCGTTCAGCCGCATATGGAGATCCTCGCGCCCCCGGGTATGGAAGATCTCACCTCGCAGATCCAGAGCATGTTTCAGAACATCTCCGGGTCGCGCAAGCGCGCGCGCAAATTGAAGATCCGCGAAGCAATGAAGCTCCTCACCGAGGAGGAAGCTGCGAAGCTCGTCGACGATGAGGACTTAAAAGCGCGGGCGCTGGCAAACGTCGAACAAAACGGCATCGTCTTTCTGGACGAGCTCGACAAGATCACGTCCCGCAGCGAAACCCACGGCGCCGATGTCTCGCGCCAGGGCGTGCAGCGCGATCTCTTGCCGCTAGTCGAGGGTACGAGCGTAACGACCAAGTACGGCATGGTGCGTACCGATCACGTGCTCTTCATCGCGAGCGGCGCGTTCCATCTCTCCAAGCCCTCGGACCTGATCCCGGAGCTGCAAGGCCGCTTTCCAATTCGCGTTGAGCTCGCATCGCTCAACGTTTCGGACTTCGAACAGATCCTGACCAACACCGATGCATGCCTGACTAAGCAGTATCAGGCGCTGCTTGCCACGGAGTCTGTCTGCCTGGAATACAGGCCCGATGGCATTCGCCGGCTTGCCGAGATCGCCTTTCAGGTGAACGACAAGACCGAGAACATCGGTGCGCGCCGACTCTACACGGTGATGGAGAAGCTGCTCGAAGAGGTCTCTTTCGATGCCGCTACGCACGCGGGCGCGTCGATCGTGATCGACGCAACGTACGTCGATACGCGGCTCAAAGACCTGGCGCAAAGCGAGGATTTGGCGCGCTACGTGCTTTAGGCAGAGACGCAAGACCGCCTCTAGACCCCAGCGCGCCCCGGTCTGATTGCGTAGGCCTGAGTTGTAACCACGCTTACGGTTTGTTGCATCTTCCAGGTAGGCAGTGCGCTCTGCGGTACGTTCTAATGGATGTGTCACCTTGAAAGGAGATCGCCATGAACGTCAATAAATCGCTTCGTATCTTGTCAGCCAGTGTCATGATCGCCGCCGCGTTGCCGGCCTTGGCCGAACGCGACCGCTTCGTTCGCAATGACGTCGGTCGCGACCGGCAGGTACATTCCAATCCAGCAACCCGCTACGCACCTGCTCCGGCGTATAGGCAACACGTCGTGAGGAGACCGGTCGAGCGGCGCCGTACCGTGGTCGTCGAGCGACGCATCGTGCACCGCGTGGTCCCCTCGCGACCGGTGTATATACAACGCCCGGTGTATGTTGCGCGCCGCCCCGTGGTCTATCAACGTGCGCCCGTCTATTCGAACCATTATTACCGGCAGTATCCGGCGACGGCCTACTACGGCAATCACCGATCGGAATTGGGCACGCTCGGTGGGGCGATTGTCGGGGCCGTCATTGGCAGCCAGGTCGCGAATCCAGCGCATCGCGCGACCGGGACGATCGCGGGCGCCGTGATCGGCGGTGTAATCGGCAACGGGTTGTCACGCTGATAAACCTAAATCCAACCTTGAACCGCAGAGGACGCAAAGTACGATTTGAGCCGGAGCTAGCTGCCGCGAAATATCGGCGCACGCTTTTCGACGAACGCCTTGATTCCTTCCTTTGCGTCCTCGGTCTCGCGGCAGATGTTCTGGGCGTAGGTTTCGTACTCGAGCGCGGAGCGCAGGTCAGCATCCTGATTGTGATATATCCCGCGTTTTGCAAGCCGAATCGCGATCGGTGGTCCGCCAGCGATCTTCTCCGCCAGTTCGTAGGTTCTCGCCATCAGCTCTTCGGGCTGGACTACTGCATTGACGATGCCGAGCCGGAAGGCCTCGGCGGCATCGATGCTCTCGCCGGTGAAGATCAGTTCACAGGCCTTGGCTGTGCCGACCAGACGCGTTAGAAAGTAGGTTCCGCCCCAGTCGGGATGCAGCCCGCGCCTGACGAAAGCCTGGGTGAACTTCGCCACGTTCGAAGCGATGCGCATGTCACAGGCGAGAGCTAGATTCGCTCCGGCGCCGGCCGCCGCGCCGTTGACCGCGGCGATGATCGGCTTCGGGCAATCGCGCATCATTAGAACGGTTTGGTCGCGCTGCGGGGAGATCCGCTCGTTGAGCGTGTAGCTGCCTTGGCCTGCGCGGTCGCGTTCGTTCATGGTCTTCACATCGCCACCGGAGCAAAATCCTCGGCCAGCACCTGTGATCACCAATACCCGGACCTCGGGATTCGCGGCAGATTTCACAATGGCATCGTGCAGATCGTCGCGCAGCGTGTCGCCTAACGCGTTCAGGCGCTCTGGACGATTCAGCGTGAGTGTGGCGATCTTGTCCTTTACCTCATAGAGCAGACACTTGTAGGTCATCACGTAGTCCTCATTATGCGTAAACCCGGCTCAAACCAGGGCATCGATATCGGCGTCCGACGGAAAGCGGCCGGTCTGGTAGCGCGAATATTTGAGCGTTCCGTCGACCAGGATTTCGAACTGACCGGTCTTGCCGGTCTGAATGTCGATCTCGGCTACGCCCTTGCGCTGCAGTGCATCCCTCACCCGGAGGGCTTCAGGCTTGTAGCCTCAACCGCTGCAGTACTGAATCTGAATCTTCATCTCGCCTCCTTTACCACGAAAGTCTTTCCCCGTTCACGTGACAGAACATCCCCGATTGTTGCATGCCGAGCGCATCGATGCGATCCAAAATTTGCACGGCCGATGTAGTCGGCGCAATTCCTTCGAAGTTCATCATTTCGGTGGCGACATATCCCGGATAGAGGAGCAACACGGCGATCTCGCGCGGACGAAGGTCGTGGGCGAGAATGACGCTAGCCATGTTTACAGCGGCTTTGGACATGCGATAGGCGTAGCGCCCGCCGCTTTCGATTGCAGTAAGCGAGCCCGCCCGACTGCCAAGAATGACGACCTTGGATCCCGCGCGCAGGTTGTCAATCAAGGCCTTGGTGACGCGTATCGGCCCGAGGCTGTTCACCTCGAACTGCTCGCGGATCATGTTCACGTCCAGCACATCGAAGCTTTCGCGCGCGGTGATTCCGGCGTTGTTGAGCAACAAATCGACCGGCCGTTCACCAAGATGCGCGCGCAAGCGGTCAGTCGCTGCTGAATCGGTGACATCGATGCCTTCGACCACTTCGACGCCGGTTTGCATCAATTCGGCCGATGCGCGCCGGCAAGTTGCCACCACCTGGTGACCGCGGGATTTCAGCTCATGGCACAGCGCAAGGCCGATTCCCTTGTTCGAACCCGTTATGACTGCCGTGCCCACCGCATATCTCCCGAAACGATGCGTCGATGGTATCCGCAACAGGCCTACGTGTGCGAGGTCGCTGAGCGCTGCACGGATGGGTTCTCAGAATAACGGTCGAATCGACTACACTTTCGATTGTCGTCCAAACCGCATAGTGCATAAACCGGATACAGACCATGACCCAATCGATCGATGCCAAGACACTCAAGCTTTGGTTGCACGATGGCGCGGAGCTGGCGCTACTCGATGTGCGGGAAGACGGCCAGTTCGGCGAGGGCCATTTGTTCTTCGCCGCGTCGGTACCTTATAGTAGGCTCGAACTCAATGTCGGGCGCTTGATCCCGCGCCTGCATACCCGCATTGTCGTGCATGACGATGGCGACGATTCGCTCGCAAGTCGCGCCATTGGTCGGCTGGCTGTGCTGGGTTATTCGAACCTGCACCTGTTCGCTGGTGGTACCAGGGCCTGGGCCGCGGCCGGATTTCAGCTCTACAAAGGCGTCAACCTGCCGAGCAAGACCTTCGGCGAGTTGGTGGAACATGCCTACGAAACGCCGCGCGTGAGCGTAACCGAGCTCGATGCGATGCTCAAGCGCGGCGACGATGTCGTGGTGCTCGACGGCCGTCCGTGGGACGAGTACACGAAGATGAGTATTCCGCGCGCCATTTGCTGCCCGAACGGGGAGTTGCCCTATCGGGTCGACAAGATCGTGACCAATCCCAAGACCAAGATCGTGGTGAACTGCGCCGGGAGAACGCGCAGTATCTTGGGCGCACAGACGCTGCGAAACTTCGGCGTCCCGAACCCCGTGTACGCACTGGAGAACGGCACGCAAGGCTGGGTGCTCGCCGATCTTGAGCTCGATCGCGGCGCGAGCCGCAAGTATCCCGACGTCAACCCGGGGCCGGAGTTGCCGGCGCTGCAAGCCAAGGCGCGTGCGCTCGCCGAATGCCACGGTGTCAAGTTCGTAGACGCTGCGACGATCGCCACGTGGTTGCAGGACGAGAGCCGCAACGTGTTCCTTTGTGACGTACGCACCCCAGAGGAATACGCCACTGGCTCCATCGGCGGCGCGCAACATACCCCCGCAGGCCAGTTCATACAAGCGACCGACCAGCATGTCGGTGTGCGCAATGCGCGCATTGTGCTATTCGATGCAGAACTTGTACGTGCCCCGGTCTGTGCGAGTTGGCTCGAGCAGATGGGTCACGATGTCTACGTACTGAACGAGGGCAAAACGGCGGCGCTCAAGATTCCTAACGGGCTGCAACCAAGGTTGCCGGTATTGCCTGCTATCGCACCGGCGGCGCTACTGGAGTTCATGAGCAAAGGCGCGGTTCTCGATCTTCGTTCGAGCGCCGTCTATCGCAAGGAGCATGTCCAGGGTGCGGCTTGGGCGATTCGTCCGCGGCTTGATCTCGTCGCAGGTGCGGGTATACCGGTCGCACTCATTGCCGATGATGTCGCGCTCGCACAGTTGGCCGCGATCGACCTGCTGGAGCTGGGCGTGACAGATATTCGTGTCGTCAGCGCCGGTCTGGCCGCGTGCAAAGCCGCGGGATTACCGGTCGTCTCGACCCCCGATCTACCCGCGGATTCCGAGCGCATCGACTTTCTGTTCTTCGTGCACGATCGGCACGCAGGCAACAAGGCCGCCATGCGCGGATACTTGGCGTGGGAGACCGGGTTGTTGAAACAGCTCGACGATCAGGAGCGCTCGAGTTTTCGGCTGCCGAGCGCAGCACACTAGATGAATTGCATCTGCGTCCGGGCCAGGGAGATTTCGCCTTCGGTGCAATCTTCAAACGCATCGAGGCCGCCGGATTCAAGGGCCACTACATGAACGCGTTAGGCACCATAGACGACATGCTTGCAGCCCGCGATGACCTCGTTGCCAGCGCGCGCGGCAGGTGTCGCGGTCGATTGACCCGGTAATCAATCGTTGGGTACGAAATTCGCTTGTTCCTAGCGGTACGAGATCGGCACGAGACAGGGTGGAATCACAGCGATGCCCATACAAGTCCCGAGGCCGAGGCCATCAACGGGAAATAGAAACGATTTCGCTATGCTTTCGCGATCGAGGACCCGAAATTATGCGTCGAATTGGTGCGCATTTGGTTTGATTTGATCAAAATGGCGCCGATACTGATTAAGAAATTCTGAATTTCGGGCGCGACAAGCGCCGGTTGACGGAATAGGAGGTCATTGGATGTTGACGTTTAGCAAGCGTTATTTGGAACTGGAAAAAGCTGCCCATCGCGGAACTGGGGGAATTTGTGCCGAAAATCGTCACCTCGGATTCGTCCCTGCATTCATGGATACCGATACAGGCAAGGTCTTTCCATCTACGTTTGCTGACGGTCGTCCGTCGCCGTTTCACATGCTCGACGGGTTGCCCGATGATCTGGTCGTTGCCCGCGATCGCCAAGGTCGGCCGTCCCAAGTGGTCGGTACGATCATCTCTGGATTTACCCTCGACAATCGTTTCTTCACCCGCGAGCAAGCCGCCGTGCAAGTCTCCAGAGCGGCGAATGTCTTCGCCCACTAGGCGATTCGGTTTTCGGCGCCGCGCTCAGCGATATTTGATTGCAATCGAGCGCACCGTATAAACGTTACCCCCGGGCAGGGTGAGCGGTTCTGCGGGATACGCAAATGGCGGCGGAAAATACCAGTAGCGGTAGCCGTGCCAGCGATCCTGGTACCAAGGCAGATATGGCGGCCAAGGCTCGTGCACGATCACTGGCGGTTGGTAGACGCTGCTGGTCTCGACCACGATGATCGCATCGGCGCCGATTTCCGCGGCCTTCGCGCGCGCATTCTCCAGAAGGGCCGGCTCGGGCTCGCCGATCAATCCCTGCGATTCGAGCTTCGCAATCTCAACGTACGGCCTCTCGGGCGGCTTGAGCAGTATCTTGACCGATGCGCTGGGGGGGTATTGCTTGGCTGGGTCGAGTAACACCAAGCTGGTCGTGGCTGCGCAGCCGGACAGCAGCAGTACCAAGCTTGCAAGACTCAAGCGCATCAATGCTTCGACCGCGCACGAGGCGGTAGAATTCAGCAAGGCGTAACTGCGTCTACTGCGCAGGCCGAGCAGATCCGGATCCGTGCGGTCAATACCTAACTCGTTCATGCGTTTACACCTTAGCTGCGTTCGCCAATGAGCGCGTCCAGCCGTTTCGACGCCCTGATCATAGGCGCTGGCCACAATGGCCTGACGTGCGCATGTTATCTCGCCGCAGGCGGTCTGAAGGTCGGTATTTTCGAACGCAGCGGTGTTGTCGGCGGGGCCGCGCAGACCGAAGAATTTCATCCCGGATTCCGTAATTCAGTTGCGGCCTATACGGTGAGCCTGCTCGACCCCAAGGTTATACGTGATCTGAGTTTGTACCAACATGGGTTGAAAGTGCTTGCGCGCCCGCTCGCAAATTTCCTGCCACTGATCGGCGGAGATTATCTGAAAGTCGGCGGTGGCGTCGAAGCGACCCAGGCCGAGGTTGCGCGTTTCTCGAGTCGGGATGCCGAGCGTTTGCCCGAGTATTACGCGATGCTCGGCCGTGTCGCGGACGTGCTGCGCGCGCTCGCACGCGAGACTCCTCCCAACGTCGGTGGCGGGCTGACCGATCTTGTCGCCGGACTCAAAGCTGGCAATCGAGTGCGTAGCCTCAACATGGCAGGACGGCGCGATCTGCTCGATTTGTTCACGAAGAGCGTGGGCGATCTGCTCGATTCGTGGTTTGAATCGGCGCCGCTGAAGGCGTGCTTTGGCTTCGATGCGGTCGTCGGAAACTATGCGAGTCCGTACGCACCCGGTTCCGCCTACGGTTTGCTGCATCACGTGTTCGGCGAGGTAAACGGGGTACGCGGTGCTTGGGGGCACGCGCTCGGCGGTATGGGCGCGATTACGCAAGCGATGCGCAAGGAAGCCGACCGCTTGGGCGTAGAGGTCTATACGGGCGCCCCGGTCGCGAAAGTGCTGACCCTGAGCGGTCGGACACAAGGCGTCGCACTCGAGGATGGCCGAGAAATCCGCGCCGGAGTCGTCGCCGCGAACGTCAATCCTCGCCTGCTGTATCTCGACTTGGTCGACGAGAGTTCGCTCGATGCGGAGTTTGTGCGTCGAATTCGTGCTTACAAGTGCGCTTCGGCGACCTTTCGCATGAACGTGGCTTTGTCCGAACTGCCACGCTTTGCCTGCTTGCCCGAACCCGGTGCGCATCTCGCCTCGGGGATCATCATGGCGCCCACACTCACGTACATGGAAAAGGCCTACGCTGATGCGCGTGCACACGGCTGGTCGCGCGCGCCGATCATCGAGATGCTCATTCCGAGCACCGTCGATGACAGTTTGGCCCCGCAAGGAATGCATGTCGCGAGCCTCTTCTGCCAGCATTTTGCGCCGCAACTTCCTGACGGACGCTCGTGGGATGACGAGCGCGACACAGCCGCAGATGCAGTGATCGATACCGTGACCCACTACGCGCCGAACTTTAAGTCCGCAGTGCTTGCGCGCACGGTACTCTCCCCGCTGGATCTCGAGCGACGCTTCGGCCTGATCGGCGGCGACATCTTTCATGGCGCTTTGACGCTCGATCAGCTTTGGTCTGCCCGTCCGCTGCTCGGCTACGGGGCTTATCGCTCCCCGCTCAAAGGGCTTTACATGTGTGGCGCGGGTACCCATCCTGGGGGTGGTGTAACTGGGTTGCCAGGCAGGAACGCCGCGCGCGAGATCCTGCGCGACTGGCGAAGGAGTCATCGATGACGAAAGCATATCCGAGGCGGTGGCTTAGCATCCTTGCCGCGCTAGTCTTGCTGGCTGCCTGTCCAAGCAAATCCCCGCAGCTGCCGCGCGTCGAATCGAACGATGTCATCCTCGCTTTCGGCGACAGCCTGACCTTCGGCACCGGTGCGGCCGAAACGCAAAGCTATCCCGTGATACTTAGTGCGCTCATTGGCCGCAACGTGGTGCGTGCGGGGGTTCCGGGCGAAGTCACCGCTCGGGGATTGCAGCGTTTGCCGTCCGCGCTGGCGACCCACAAACCGAAGATCGTGTTGTTGTGCTTGGGTGGCAACGACATGCTGCGCAAGGTCGATGACCAAATCATCGTCGCCAACCTGCGCGAGATGATTCAACTCATACGCGTCCAGGGTGCCGCGGTCGTGCTGCTCGGCGTGCCGAAGCCTGCGCTATTCGGCGGCGCCGCGAAGATCTACGGCGAACTTGCCGACGACCTCGGTGTGCCCTACGACGGCGACATCATTACAAGTGTGCTGCGCGCTCCTGGACTGAAGTCCGACCTGATCCATCCGAACGCACAGGGCTATCGCAAGATCGCCGAGGGAATCGCAGCACTGCTGCAGAAATTCGGCGCATTGTGATCATTCCTGTGTGATCTCGGCGCGAGAGGCATTCACCTCCGCCCCATTTGGCGCCTCATCCGCTTTGCTGCTCGGATGCCGGCACTTTGGGGCCGGTGTACAGATCGGGCCAGCGCCGCAATGTTTCGATGCTCCCCGGGGCGTACATGTGGCAGGTATTGAACTGGTAAGGTAACTGCCCGGGGTTTCGCGAGTGGTCTTCGCGTCTCACTCGGTGGGTGGACTGATAGGCGACCATGGCGACGCGTCCGAGCAACTCCCAATGGTGGGTGCAGCCGTTTGGGCCGCCGATCAACTCGCGTAATCCCTTGGTCCAGCCGCGGGTTATCCGCGCGCCCTTCAACTGCGAAAACTTCCCCGTGATGTCGCCGCAAGGCAGGTGGGGTCCCGCGTCCGTGACTGCGATGGCCTCGTGAATCAGCATATCGGCATCGATCGTAAGCCGCATCCACATATCGTGAGCCGGCTCTCCCGCCGCAAGATCCTTGATCCCGCCACGATTTCTCCAGGTGTAGGTCTTCGTGTCCGTCAGATGGCCCTCGATGTCCCAGAGGCCGTCATCGCGTTCATAGCCTCGGCAGTCGATGATGCGCGTATGCATGGTTTTTCGTGCTTTCGCAGGGGGTAGTGGCATTTCAAATCCTCGGTGCTCGTTTGAGTGGGTGCGTGAATACTGTTCCCGAGCGCGGTATGCGCGAGCGCAGCGCTGGGACAGGCGAATTAATACCGGCTTTTCAGCCGTAGAGCAACGAGTACGACCCTCAGCGATCGAATTCTTCGACCTGGGCCGGCCTCGGTCCTTTGTATAAATGCGGCCAGCGTTCCAAGGTGGCGTGGCTTTCCGGCGTGTATATGTGGCAGCGCATGAACTGGTAGGGGATCTGGCCAGGTTTGGACGGACGATGTTTGTGGCGCGCAGCTCCGGTCGATTGATAAGCGACCGCCGCGACGCGTCCGAGCAGCTCCCACATGTGCGCGCAGCCGTTCGGACCACCGACCACACCTTGCAGCTCTTTGGTCCAGCCACGTTTGATGGTGCGTCCCACGAGTGCGGCGAAGTTCGGCGTGATGTCGCCGCAAGCGAGATAAGGGCTCGCATCGGTCGCGGCGATCGCCTGGTGAATTTTCATATCGAGATCGATGGTGATGCGGATCCACATGTCATGCACAGGCTCGCCGGCCGGCAGATTCAACATGCCTTCGCGCCGGCGCCAGTCAAAGGCCTTGGTATCGGTGAGGTGACCTTCGATATCCCAGAGCCCGTCGTCGCGCTCGTAACCGCGGCAATCGATCGAGCGTGTGTGGACGGCTTTGCGGGCAGCGGCGGCGGGCAGTGTCATGGTGATCCTCGGGGCGTGTGTGAGAGTGGGAGCGCAGACTGTCCAAGGGTACACCAAAAAATAACCGAGTCCCGCGCCGGCCACATTCATGAGCAGTGAGGCCAGCGCCTGCCTGATATCGTCATCGCGACTCAGCTGCAGCACCACGGCTGAGCGCATGACCTTCCACACGTCACCGGACAGGATCTACGCACGCGTGCCTGAAGGACCCGATTTGCGACTGCGATTCCTTCGCTCAGCGCTCGTACCGTGGTCGACGTAATCGAGCAGCGCAAGCAGCCCTTTAAGCAATGCGGTTGGGGAGGGGGGACAACCGCGGATGTGCAAGTCCACGGGCAGAACGGATGAGACCCCT
>Ga0326597_10005022_pt1 | contig 18484 bp, 17 predicted proteins | sample RVTome_12_FD_203789 | JGI IMG/M metagenome (GOLD analysis project Ga0326597, IMG submission 203789) | Soil microbial communities from uranium-contaminated site in the Upper Colorado River Basin, Wyoming, United States - RVT100D185 | ecosystem: Environmental > Terrestrial > Soil > Contaminated >... | reverse complement strand
AAACTCGGCGGTCTCGTCTTGGGGGCCCGCGATGGGCGCATTTCCGCCGTGGGCTAACCCCCGCGCCATGTCGCGGATCATCCGCTGCTCTTCGGTCAGCTTCAGGTCCATTGGGCCTCGTTTTTCGGCGGGGTGGACGGAGCGCGGAATCATATCGCGCGCCTCCGACGGCGGTCAACCAGCGTGGCGCCGGCTGGGCGGGTGCCCGATCATTGCCCGGCGGCGCGGTGGTCTCTACCATGAGCTGCATGCCGACGACACAGGGGTCCGTGCTCGTTAGCCCGACCGCCGACCGGGACCGGATGCGCCGCGCGCTGCGCCGCGCGCTCGTCGCCGCCATCGGCGTGCTCATCGCGCTCGTCGTCGTCGATCAGCTGGTGTGGCTGACGTTCCGGCGGGACGCCATCGCGGCCCGCGTTTACGCCGAGGTCCCGCCGCCCGAGCCCGTTAGCCCGTTCGCGCGCGAGCCCGTCCCGCTGCCGCCGGTCCGCGTGGCGCTCGGCGGGCTCTCGCGGGACGAGGCGCTCGCGCGGCTGCGGGCGGCGATCGGCGGCAAACCCGGCATCATCGTCCTCCGCGACCCCGAGGATGGCCGCGAGTGGCCCTACGCGCTGGCGGACCTCGGGCTCTTGGAGTGGGCGCCGCGCGCGGCGGACGCGGCGCTTGCGGTCGGGCGGGGCAGCGCGCTTGCGGTCGGGCGGGGCAGCGCGCTTGTCGGCTGGCTGGCGCGCCAGCGCGCGCTCCTGGCCGGCCACCGCGTCGTGGTGCCGCCGTCCTTCGATGCCCAGGCGGCGCGCAGGGCGCTCGAGGCGCTGGCCCCAGAGGTCGACGTGGCGCCCCAGGCCGCGGCGGTGACCTTGGACGAGGGGGAAGCCAGCGCCGTCGAGCCGCGCCTGGGCCACCAGCTGGACATCGAGGGCACGCTGGCCGCGCTGGCCGCGGTGGCCGACCTGCCGGCGAGCCAGGTGGCCCTCGCCATCTCGCCGACCGCCCCAGCTGTCTTCGACACGCGCAACGTCGCGGCGGCGCTGGAGGCCATCCGTTCCGGCCCGCTCACGATGGTCGACCGCCTCGGCCAGCCGTACGCGGTGGACGCGGACACCGTGGCGCGGTGGCTCACCCTTGCGGACGTCCCGAACGCCGACGGCGTTCCCGTGCCGTCGATCGTCGTCGATCGCGAGGCCATCCGCGCATGGCTGACCACCTTGGTGCCCCTGGTCGCCCGCGAGCCGACCGAGGGCCGGTTCCGCTGGGTCGACGGGCTGATCGAGAGCATCGCGGCGCCGCAGGACGGGTATGCGCTCGACGTCGAGGCGTCGATCGACCGCGTCGTCGACGCCGCGTACGCCGTGCCCCACCTGGGCGAGCTGTTCGTGCATGCTGAGCCGCCGCGCGCCGCGCGCCAGGCGGCCGAGGCGCTGCTGGACGTGGCGCCGGTCGCCAGCGCCAGCACGTCGCTCGCGGGGTCGCCGGGCGGGCGGATGCTCGCCATCGAGCTGGCCGTCAGCCGCCTCGACGGCAGCGTCGTGCCGCCGGGCGCCGTGCTGTCGCTGCGGGACCCGCTGGGGGCGGTTGCACCGGAAGCAGGCTACGATGCCGCGTGGTTGCTGGGCCCCAGGGATTGGCTGTCACAGCTGGCCACGACGGCGTTCCGCGCCGCGCTGAAGGCCGGCCTGCCCATCGCCGAACGCCACGCGCCGGCGTGGCGCAGCGGCTGGTACGAGCCGCCCGTCGGCGTGGACGCGGACGTCGACGCCATCGGCGCACCGTTCGCGGGCGCGGCGCCGCGCGACCTGCGGATCGCCAACGACACCGACGGCTGGCTCCTCTTCGAAGTCGAGGTCGACCCAGCAGGCCCGCGGTTGACGTGGACCGTCTGGACCGTCGAGGAGCCGCGGGCCGTGCGGCTGGAGGGCCCGTCGGTGGCCGCCGTCGAGGGCGTCGCCGAGGCCGTTCGGCTGGCCGAGCCGGCGCTCCCAGTGGGTGCGACCGTGCAGGTCGGCTGGGCGCGCGAGGGCGCCGAGGCCCGCTTTGGCCGGACCACCGTCGTGGGAACCGAGGTGCGCCAAGACGCGTTCGAGAGCCGCTACGCACCCGCGCCCGACGTGTTCGTGGACGGCAGCGGCCCGCGCTGAGCGATCGGCGGCGCGGCGCGATCGTGGCGCGCGAAGGGGTTGCGTTGCCGTTCGAGGGGTGGTAGAATCGACTAGAACATATGTCCGCCACACAGTGGCGTGCTTCATCGCCCAGCCGGCGCGTCTAGGCGGCGGCCGGGCACCACCAAGGAGTCATGGAGCATGGCGGAGACGACACGAGACAAGGAACGCGACAAGGCCCTGGAGACGGCGCTCGAGCAGATCAAGCGGCGGCACGGCGACGGGGCCATCATGAAGCTGGGCGAGCGCGTGGGCCTGGAGGTCGAGGTCATCCCGACCGGGTCGCTGGCGCTCGACGTCGCCCTCGGCGTCGGCGGCATCCCGCGCGGGCGCATCATCGAGATCTACGGGCCGGAGTCCTCGGGCAAGACCACCGTCTGCCAGCACGTCATCGCAGAGGCCCAGCGGATGGGCGGGTGGTGCGCGTTCATCGACGTCGAGCACGCGCTCGACCCCGGCTATGCCGCCAAGTGCGGCGTCGACATCGACAACCTGTTGATCTCGCAGCCCGACACGGGCGAGCAGGCCCTCGACATCGCCGAGGCCCTCGTTCGTTCGGGGTCCATCGATCTCGTCGTCATCGACTCGGTCGCGGCCCTCGTGCCGCGGGCGGAGATCGAAGGCGACATGGGCGACTCGCACGTCGGCCTCCAGGCGCGCCTCATGAGCCAGGCGCTGCGCAAGCTGACGGGCGCCATCAACCGCTCGCGCACCTCGGTCATCTTCACGAACCAGCTGCGCCAGAAGATCGGCGTGATGTTCGGCAGCCCGGAGACCACCACCGGCGGCATGGCGCTCAAGTTCTACGCCAGCCTGCGGCTGGACATCCGCCGGATCGAGGCCATCAAGGGCGACGGCGAGGTCGTGGGCAACCGCACGCGCGTGCGCGTCAAGAAGAACAAGGTCGCGCCGCCCTTCCGGGAGGCCGAGTTCGACATCATGTACAACGAGGGCATCTCGCGGTCGGGCGACACCCTGGACATGGCCGTGGCGCACGGCATCGTGGACAAGCGCGGCTCGTTCTACTTCTACGAGGACGAGCGCATCGGCCAGGGCCGCGAGAACGCCAAGGCCGCCCTGCGCGACCAGCCCGAGCTGGCCCTGACCATCGAGAACCGGGTGCGCGTGGCGCTCGGCATCGCGCCGCGGGCCGCGAGCCCCGCGGTCGACGCCGCCCCGGAGGCGGCCGAGGCCATCGGCGCGGCCGACGGCGCTGACGGGCCGGTAGGGCGCAAGCGGCGCGCGCGCGTCGGCGCCGCCGAGGACATGCCGGCTGCTGCCGGGCAGGCGCAGCTGGTCGACGCGTAGGACGGCGAGGGCAGGCACCGGCACGCGCGCGTCATGAACGGCATCGTCACGCAGCTCCAGCTGCAACGCCGCCACACGGACCGCGTCAACGTCTTCCTCGACGAGGAGTTTGCGTTCAGCCTGGCGCTCGACCTGGCCGCGGGGCTCGCCCGCGGCCAGGCGCTGTCCGACGCCGAGGTCGAGCGGCTGCGCGCCGAGGACGCGTACCGCGGCGCCCTCGACCGCGCGCTCCGCTTCCTGGGCGCGCGGCCGCGCAGCCAGCGCGAGGTCGACGCCCACCTGCGTGAGCGCGAGGTGGCCGATCCGGTGCGCCGCCGCGTCATCCAGCGGCTCGAGGCGCTGGCGCTCGTCGACGACCGGGCGTTCGCCGACTGGTGGGTGGCCAACCGCGGGGCCAGCCAGCCGCGCGGCCGCCTGGCCCTGCAGAGCGAGCTGGCCGCGCGGGGGCTCGATCGGGACACCATCGAGGACGCCCTGGCAGCGGTCGACGACGCCTCCTCGGCGGAGGATCTCGCCCGGTCGCGTGCCGGCCGCTACCGGGGCCTGGATCGCGCGGGCTTCGAGCGCAAGCTCGGGGGCTACCTCCGCCGCCGCGGCTTCGACTACGACGTGGTCCGGCATGCGCTCGACGCTGCGTGGTCCAGCATCGAGGACCTTGAGGCGCGCTGACCCGAGCCTCCGATCCCGCCTGGCGGGTGTGGTATCATTGCGTCCTGAAACATCGGCAACCCCGCAAGACGAAGGGACGATACTGAACCATGGACATAGTCCCCGTCCTCATGGTGCTGGGCGGGCTGGCTGTCGGGGTCGGCATCGGATACGGTTTCACTCGAGTGATGGCGGGCCGCCAGACCGCAGCGGCTAGGGATTCAGCGGCAAACATCATGGCCGAGGCGGAGAACGCGGCGCGTACGCTCGTGCTCTCCGCCAAGGACGAGGTGCTCGAGTTACGGACCAACACCGACCGTGAACTCAACCGCCTCCGTGGCGAGCTCACCCGCGAGCAAGAACAGGTCGCCAGGCGCCGAGAGAAACTGGACGAACGATTCGACCAAGCCGAACAGCGCGCCCGTGCGCTCGATGAGCGCGAACGCGCCATCCAAACCCGCCTCGCCGAGGTCGCGGCGCGGGACGACAAGTCCGTCCAGGAGCTGGAGCGGATCGCCCACCTGACGCGCGACGAGGCGCGCCAGGAGCTCTTGGATGCCGCCGCGTCGGAGACGCGCTCCGACGCCGTGCGCCTCATCCGCGAGATCGAGAGCGAGGCGCGCGAGGAAGGCGAGGCCCGCGCGCGCAAGATCCTCATCGGCACCATCCAGCGCTGCGCGGTGGACGTGGTCAACGACATCGTCTCGTCGTCGATCCAGCTGCCCAGCGACGAGATGAAGGGCCGGATCATCGGTCGCCAGGGCCGCAACATCCGGATCTTCGAGCAGATCACCGGCGTCGACGTGATCGTCGACGACACGCCGGAGGCCATCACGCTCTCGTGCTTCGACCCGATCCGGCGCGAGGTCGCTCGGCTATCGATGCTCGCGCTGATCGAGGACGGCCGGATCCACCCGGCGCGCATCGAGCAGCTCGTCCAGAAGACCCGCGAATCGCTCGACCGCGAGATCCAGTCGGCGGGCGAGGACGCCGCGTTCCAGGCGGGCGTCCCGCAGCTCCACAAGGAGCTGATCAAGATCCTCGGCCGCCTCAAGTACCGCACCAGCTACGGCCAGAACGTCCTCAACCACTCGGTGGAGGTGTCGCGCCTGGCCGTCATGCTCGCCTCGGAGGTGGGGGCCGATGTCGACCTCGCGCGGGCGGGGGGGCTCCTCCACGACATCGGCAAGGCCCTGACGCACGAGGTGGAAGGACCGCATGCGCTGATCGGGGGGGACCTGTGCGCCAAGTACGGGCTGCCTCCGCTGGTCGTCAACGCCGTGGCGGCGCATCATCACGATGTCGAGCCGGCCTCGCTCGAGGCCATCCTGGTCGAAACGGCCGACGCGATCAGCGGCGCCCGTCCCGGCGCGCGTCGCGAGTCGCTCGAGCTGTACATCAAGCGGATCAAGTCGCTCGAGAACATCGCGTACGGCTTCGACGGCGTCGAGGAGGTCTACGCCATCCAGGCCGGGCGCGAGATCCGGATCCTGGTCCGGCCCGACGAGGTGGACGACTTCGGGGCCATTCAGCTCTCGCGTAACATTGCTCGGAAGGTAGAGGACACCCTGGAGTACCCGGGGCAGGTCAAGGTGACGGTGATTCGCGAGACGCGTGCCGTGGACATTGCCAAGTGACGGGCATTCGCCCGGGGAGGGCGCGCCGACCGTAACATTCGTGCGCTTGGCGCGCGTTAACTCACAACGGTGCCCGTCCGACGTTCCGATCGTCGGTTCGCTGCTTCGGAAGGGCTTTACACGTCACCATCCATTCATCCGGCCGAACCGAACGGCCAGGAGCAACCCCATGCCTGATATCGTCAAGGTCTCTGCCACTTCCCTCACCACGGCCGTCGCGGGCGCCATCGCCGGCATCATTCGCGATCACGGCTTTGCAGCCGTACAGGCCATCGGCGCCAGCGCGGTGAACCAGGCGGTCAAAGCCATCGCCATCGCGCGCAGCTACCTGGACGAGGAGGGGGTGGTCATCGCGTGCATGCCCCACTTCGTCGAGGTCGACATCAACGGCCAGGAACGCACGGCCATCCGCTTCGACGTGACCGTCACGAGCGGCCGCAACGGGGCCACCTCGCGCGCCCGCCCGCGCCGGGCGGGCGGGGCTGTCGAGGACGCGGCCGGCGAAGCGGCCGGCGAAGCGGCCCAAGAAGAAGAGGGCGAGGCGCAGCTCTAGGTCGCAGTCAGCACGCGGGCACTAGGGGTTGTTGGGGGCGCCCTCGCGCCCTCGACCGCGGCGCCGGCGGCGTCCACCCCGTGGGCGCGCCTCGCCGTCGGCGTCCGTTGGCTCAGGCGGCGCCGGCTCGCGCTCGGCCGGGCTGAACGCCTCGGCGCGGGGCTCGGGCGTTGGTTCGACCGGCGCGTCGCTGCGCGCGGTAGCGGCCCGGCCGCCGGTGCCGGCTTGGATGCCGTCGCCGAAGTCCGGGACGATGCCCGTGCGGCGCGCGCGCTCCTGCTGCTCGAGGAACTCATCCGCGTCGACCTCGACGCGCGACCCGGACTCCCATACGATCAGGATCTTGCGCGTCAGGACGTTGACGTCGATCACGCGCCCGGCGCCGACGGCGCTGGTAAGCCGCGCCCCGACCTTGGGCAGGCCCGTGCGCATCTCGCGGTACGTGGCGTCCTCGAAGGCAAGGCAGCATAGCAGCTTGCCGCAGACGCCGCTGATCTCGTTGGGGTTCAGCGGCAGGTGCTGGTGCTTGGCCATGCGGATGGAGATCGGCTGGAACTCGGGCATCCATGTGGTGCAGCACAGCTCGCGGCCGCAGCGGTCGATGCCGCCGAGCAGCTTGGCCTGATCCCGAGGACCGACCTGCCGCAGCAGCACGCGGGTCCGGAGGATGCGCGCTAGGTCGCGCACGAGGACGCGAAAGTCGACGCGATGCTCCTCGCTGACGAAGTAGATGGTCACGCGCGACCCGTCGAACGTGTACTCGGCCAGGACGGCCTTCATCGGTAGCCGCTCTTCGCGGATCTGGGCGTGCGCGGCGCTCAGCGCCTTGGCCTCCAGATCGCGCAGGCCGTCCTGGGCGGCCAAGTCCTCCGTCGTCGCGCGCCGCTGGACCGGCTTGAGGTCCCTCAGCGAGGCGCCGACCACCTGATCGGTCGCGATGGCCACCCAGCCGATCTCGCGACCGCGCGAGGTCTGTACGACGACGCGCTCGCCCACCCCCACCTCGGGGGTCCTGCTGGCGTTGAAGTAGTAGATGCGGCCAGCGCGGCGGAAGCGCACGCCGACGATGGAGGGTGCGCGCCCGTCGGTGGGGCCGGGCGGCGTTGGCGGATCGTACGGCGCCTCGTCGTCGGTCGACGGGCGCTCGGGGAACTCGTTCATGCGGCGATCCTCTCTGGATCGGGTAGCGCGAGCAGCAGGACCTCGAGCGCAAGGTCGCTCGACGTCCGTGCGGCAAGCTGCCGAAGGGTGGCCTGACATGCGCGCAGCGCGCGCACGCACTGCTCTGGGGATACGCGAACGGCGAGCGCGCGAAGCGCGGGCAGGCGATCGATGTTCGTGACGCCGGCCTCGGCCGCCAGCTGGACCAGCATCAGGTCGCGCCACCATCCGCACCAGGCCAGGAGGCCCTCGACCAGGCCGTCACCGCGCTGCGCCAGGCGCGCGGCCACGCCCAGCCGATCGAGGTGGCTGGCCGGCAGGGCGCCTTCCAGCGCGTCAAGCCATACGGCGCGCGCTGCGAGGGGCTCTGGGTCGGCGAGCAGCGCGCGCGCCTGCCCCAATCGACCGTCCGCAAGGCGGGCCACCAGCCGCGCCGCCGCTGGGTCTGCCCCGTCCGCCTCGAGCGCGGCGGCCACGACCCCTGGCGTGCCTCCGCGCAGGCGGATCGACCGGCAGCGCGACCGAATGGTGGGTAACACGTCGTCGTCGTTCGTCGCGGTGAGGATCACGACGGCGTGAGCGGGTGGCTCCTCGAGCGTCTTGAGCAAGCTGTTGGCCGCGCTCGGAGACGCCGACTCGATCTCGCCGAGCACTGCCACCCGCCACGGCGCCTCCACCGGCGCCAGCGCGAGCACATGCTGCAGCGCCAGGCCAGCCTCGATCCGCAGCGGCAGCCGCTCGTTGTCCAGGTGAACGTCCGGGTGGTGGCCCTCCGCGACCAGGCGGCAGGCACGGCAGAGGCCGCACGGGAGACCGCCGGCGGGCGCTTCGGCCTCCGCCAAGCCCAGGCGATGACCCTGACCCGGATCCAGGCCCGGCCCCGAGCCGACGCAGCAGAGCGCCTGCGCCAGCCAGCGCGCCAACGCCCGCTTGCCCGCTGCCGGCGGTCCGACGAGCAGGAGCGCTTGTGGCACGGTGCCGGTGGCAACGGCGCGCGATAGGGACGCGATGGCCCCGTCATGGCCGATGACGCGAACGGCAAACGACCCATTGTGGGCTGGAGTAGGCGGAAGCATCCGCGGAAGGCTAGCATAGCGATCATGAGCCGAGAAGCCTTGGGCCGGCCGGCACGGCACGTGACCACGCTGGTTTATGCCGTGCGCGCCGATGCCCTGGTGCTCATCGAGCGCCGGAAAGAACCCAACCGCGGGCTCTGGTCGCCGCCCGGAGGCAAGCTCGAGCCCGGCGAGACGCCGCTCGCCGGCGCCCTCCGCGAGCTGGCCGAGGAGACGGGCCTCTCCGTCGAGCGCGCGGAGCTGAGGGCGGTCGTCACGGAGTGGGACCCAGCCCGGGACGAGACGTGGGTCATGTTCGCCTTCCTCGCCCGCATTGCGCCGTCCGCGGGCGAGCTGGTGGGCGATGGGCGAGAGGGTCGCGCCGAATGGGTGCCGCTGGCCGATGTTCCGCGCCTGGCGCTCCCCCCGGCCGACCCGCAGATCCTGGCCGCGATCCTGGACCCGAACCCGTCGATCGCGTTCGTCGACGTGCGCTTTGACGACGGGGATCTTGTCGGGGTGTCGGTCGCGCGCGGCGGCTGACTGCCTCGCGGGGCTCAACGGGGCAGGTCGATCAGCCAGAGGTTGCGATCGGCCGCGTCGAGCCAGGCGATGCTGGCCCCGTCCGGCGAGACCACCCAGTCGTTGCCGGCAATGCGCATGCCGGCCTCTGGGCCAACCAAGCGGACGCTGGTGCCCGTCGCCGCGTCGTACTGCCAGATGCTGTCCGTCGCGTCGCTCGTCGACATCGGCACGTACAGCAGCTGGCCGCCACGGCGCCAGCGGTACGCGCCCACGAAGTCCATCTTGCGCGGGGTGTCGTGCGCCGCCCCTTCGATGGGCGCCACCCAGATGCCGTTGCGCTCGGGATGGCTGCGATCGAGGCTGGTCAGGTAGGCGACCCACCGGCCGTCCGGGGACAACAGGGCCTCGGCGAGCCACAGGCCGCTGGCGATCTCGACCATCTCGCCGCTGTCGACGTCCAGCGTCACCGCGGCATAGAGCGGGAACGTATCGAGCGGCCGGCCGATGGCCAGCACGCGCCGTTGGTCCGGAAGGAACGACACGACCGTCGCGCCCCACAGGGCGGTCAAGAGGTGCGGCGAGCGGCCGAACGCGTCCGAGCCGTGGATGCTGATCAGCCCGTCCACGTCCGCCCGGCCGCCGCTGACGTCCCACCAGACGGCGCGCTGGCCGTCCGGGGACAAGAGGACGGGATCGCCGCCGGTCGGCAGCGGCCACTCCTCCCCGGACTCGAGGTTGCGGATCAGGCTGAAGTCGCCGGCAGGCCGCGCCGTGAAGCGCGGGGATCCCGCCGGCGCTCCTGCGTTGGCATCGACGACCTCCGGCGGGCGCCCGGGCGGCCACGCGGCGACGCCCCAAAGCGCGGCGATCGGGCTGTCCGCGGGCCGATCGACGAAGAGCAGCTGCTCCCCGTCGGACGACCACCACGCGCCCGTGCAGCACCCGCCGGAGACGAGCTGCCGGGGGCGGCCCGGAAAGAGCGGCCGGTCGGTGCCGGCGCTGCCGACTGGCGCCAGGCTGCTGGGGCCTTCGGGCCGCGGCGGGGCGGGATGCGCGGCTGGCGCGGCGCCGCCGGGCGGAAGGGCAAGGGGCTGCGCGGCCGCGCGACCGACCGCGGGTGCCGTGGGCGACGGGGCGAGCGACCGCACGCGGTCGCGGCCGATGCCCCACGCGGTCAGGGCGGCCGCGAGGACGATCAGGAACGCGCCGAGTCGCATGCGGTCAGTCGCCTGCCTGCGGCCAGGAGCGCGCGTAATCGTTGAGGAGCGGTCCGCCGAACTGGATGGGCGGCTGGTCGTCCAGCGCCTGCCAGCGCCGGGGCGCGTCGAGGTCGCGCACGAAGTCCTGCCGGGATGCGCCGAGGAGGAGCAGGCGGTTCCAGTCGGCGTCGATGAACTCCACGGGATTGTAGGCGCTGCCCATCGAGGCGTCGCGGATCTCCAGGTGGAGGTGGGGCGATGCGTTGCACGTGGCGTACATATCGCCGCTCAGCGCGATGGGATCGCCGCGCCGAACCGGCTGCCCTGGCGCCAGGGCGGGGCGCTCGAGCAGGTGGCCGTAGAACGACACGTAGCCCTCTGGATGGTCGATGGCCAGGTTGTGCGGCGGCGCCCCGCCTGGGCCGTCCACGGAGCGAACGACGCCGTCGCCGATGGCCACGATGACCGTCCCGCAGGCCGTGGCCAGGTCAAGGCCCATGTGCATGCCCTGTCCGCTCCGGTAGAGCGTTCCCCGCTCGAAGTACGCGTAGACCGTGTTGCCGTATGACTGCGCCATGTACCACGTGGCGGGGCCGGGCGGCTCGGCGAACGGCAGGCCGAACGGCTTGGCCTCAGCCGGTGCCGCGGGCGCTGGGGAGAGCGCCGTCGATGTGGCGACGGCGAGGGCACCGGCGGCGGCCCAGGCGCGCGCGGCGCTACGCATGGGCTAGGTCATCAGGAAGTCTGGGCAAAGGATCCCTCCTCGCCAGGCGTGGCCACGGTGGCCAGCGCCGGCAGCGCTTGGATGACGATCTCGCCGAACAGCTCGTCCTGTTCGACGACCACGGCGCGGCGCCGGAGCAGCTCGAGGAGCGCCATGAAGCTGACGATGACGAACTCGCGGGGCGAGGACCCCGCCGGCCGGTTCCCGAGAACCGCTTGCCGGAAGGTGATGCGACCGTGGCGCAGCAGCTCCTCGCGCAGCGCGCTGAAGCGGTCGATGAGGCGGACGGGATGCGGTTTGAGGTCGGGCTCCGGCCGCGCCGGCTCCTCCCGGATGGCCTCGGCGAGGGCGGCGCGGAAGGCCGCCGCCAGGTCGTCCGGCGACCCGGATCCGGCCAACGCGGGCGGCGGGAGGTCGTCGGACGGGACCGCGCGGGCAAACGTGCGCAGCCCGGAGCGCTCCCGCTCGCCCAGCCCCTGGGCGGCCGCGCGGTAGCGCTGGTAGTCGCGCAGGCGCGCGAGCAAGAGCTCGGCGTCGTCGTCCGGGGCGACGTCCTCGGCGGGTTGGGGCAGGAGGGCGCGGCTCTTGATGAGCATGAGGGTGGCCGCGGTGTCGCAGAACTCGGCCAGGGCGCCGGCATCGACGGCGCCCTGCGTGGCCACATGGCGCAGGAACTGGTCGGTAACCTGGGCGAGCGCGACGCGCGTGATGTCCAGCGCGGCCCGTTGGACGAGCGCGAGCAGCAGGTCGAGCGGCCCGTCGAACACCGGAAGCTGGACCCGGTAGCCGGCCGGGAGCGCGGGGGCAAACGTCATGCGCCGACCGGCGATGCCTGGTCCGGGGCAGCCGCGCGCCGGGCGCGCTGGGCGGCCGCGAGCAGGCGCGGCCGCCACTCGCCCAGGAAGGCCTGGCCCGGGCACGGCGTGGGCACCATCTCGCCGTGGCCGCGCACGGCTTGGAGCGGCAGCCCCAGGACATCGGCGAGCTCGGCCACCAGCCGCGCGGTGCCGGCCAGCTGCTCGGGTGGAGGCGCAGCGTGAGACAGGTCGCCGACGAGCGCGATGCCGACGGCCACGGGGTTGAACTGCCGCGCGTGATGGCTGATGGCCGTGAGGTCCTGCGTTCGCCATGCGGTGCCGTCCGCGCCCACGACGTAGTGGTAGCCGATGCCGGGCCAGCCGAGCTCGTGGACGTGCTCGTGCGCGATGCGCTCCGGGCCGACCTCGATGGGCGCGCCCGTGTGGTGCAGGACGAGGTACCGGATGTCTGCCAGCGTGCGCCTGGCGTAGCCGGCGCCGACCGCGGTCGGTAGGCGGCCGACCAGGTCGACGACCGTCGGCGCCTCGGCCGCAGCCGAGGCCGGTCCATGGCCGTTGACGCGCGGCTGGGCCGAGCGCTTCAGCCACGCGGCGCCGCAGGCAGCCGGGCGTACCTGGCCGGGAGCGTGCTCCTCGAGCACGAGGTTGTCGAAGACCTGCGCGCGGACGCCGTCGATCAGGACCTCGTCGGTCAAGGGAAGGCCGCAAAGCGTTCGGCCGAACGCTTCCCAGAACGCCAGGAACGGGCCGCGCACGGTCACGCCGCGCTCGGCCACCAGCGTGATCGCCTCGCCGAGCGCTCGGGCTGGAGCGGACGGATAAGCGTGCGGGGTTGCGTTGGCATCGGGCATGGCGCTCGCCGGCGAAAGCCGGCCAGATGGCGGTGCAGGCTGCCCTTCGTATTCGGCAAAGATCACGGGACGCTCCGTCGCAGCGGCCGACATTATAGCGTGCCGCGGATGCGCGATCGGCGGGCCGCGGGCTCCGAACCCCAGGCCGCGCTCCCGGAGCGAGACCCAGCGCGCCCTGCCGATGATGACGTGGTCCAGTACGTCGATGTCGAGCGTGCGGCCGCCGTCGACCAGGTGGCGCGTGATGCGGACGTCCTCCGGGCTCGGGGACGGGTCGCCCGAAGGGTGGTTGTGGACGACCACGATGGCTGGGCAGTTGCGCCGCACGGGCTCGCGGAACACCTCGGCCACCCTGACGAGGCTGGCGCTCACGGAGCCCTTGTAGACCTCGTGGACGCCCATCACGTGGTGCCGCGTGTTGAGCAGGACGACGCGCAGGTGCTCCTGCTCCAGTGCGGCCATCTCCGGCGCGAGCAGGGCCGCGACGTCCGCCGGCGTGCAGACGCGCGGGCGAGCGGGCGCCTGTTCGGTCGCCGCCCGGCGCCCCAGCTCGACGGCAGCGCGGAGGACGGCCGCCGTGGCCGGCCCGCACCCGGGCTCCGCGGCCAGCTCCTCGAGCGTCGCTCGGCCAAGGCCCGCGAGGCCAAAGCGCGCCATGAGCCGCCCGGCCACGTCGAGCGCGCTGGCGCCCGGCGCGCCCGTCCGCAGGACGACCGCCACGAGCTCGGCGGAGGAGAGCGCGTGGGCGCCGGACGCGAGCAGCCGCTCGCGCGGCCGTTCCGCGGCGGGGAGATCGTGGATGCGCGGCGGGCCGCCGGGGGTTCGCAGGCTTGGCATGGCCCTAGCCTAAGCGACACGGCCGCTCTTGACCATAGCCCGCGCGCCACATGCGCGCCGCGAACGCGCAGCGCCTCGCTCGATGCCCGCCGCGTGCCGCCAGCGGGCGACCCGCCTATACTCCCGCGCTGGCCGGCGCGACGTCCGGCCGCTGACGGCGCGAGGTGCCCATCCTTGACCCAAACCCGACCGAGCGCGCTGCTCCTCGACATCGAAGGGGTGGTCGCCCACCCGGACGTGGCCGCGCTGGATGCGGCGCTGGCCGACGTTGCTCCCGGGCTGGACGCCGCCGGCCTGGACGCGGCCCGCAACCGACCCACCACGTACCCGCTCTGGCGCGCCTACTCCGTCGGCGCGCTCACCCCGGCCGAGTACTGGACCGGCATCGCCGGCGCCCTAGGCCTGGAGGAGCCGCCCGCCGCCGCCGCGGCGCTGGCGGACGCCATGCGTCGGGCGTGGTGGGCGCGATTGGACGAACCGGTCCTGGACGTGGTTCGCGGCGTCCGCCAGCACCGAGCGGCTGGGCGCTTCCCGCGCCTAGGCATTCTTTCCAACAGCGCCCCGGAACACGAGGCGCACATCCCGCGGTTTGCGGACGTCTTCGACGTGCACTGCTTCTCCCACCGGATCGGCGCCCGCAAGCCCGACGAGGCCGCGTTCCGCGCCTCGCTGGCGGCCCTCGGCGTCCCGGCCGATGCGGTGGTGTTCGTCGACGACAAGGCGCGCAACACGGATGCGGCGGCGGCGCTCGGGATGATCGGCGTCCCCTTCGTCGGCGCCGGGCCGCTCCGCGCGTACCTGGCCGAGCGCGGGTGGCTGGACCCATGACCCTGCGGCCCATCGACACCAAGGCCGATTGGGCGGACGCGAGCGCCGCCATCTCCGCCGCCCCGCGCCTGGCCATCGACGTGGAGGCCGACGGCTTCCATCGCTATCCGGAGCGGGTGGCGCTGATCCAGGTGGCCCTGCCGGACGGGTCGATCTACCTCGTCGACCCGCTCGCCGCTCTGGACCTCGACGTGCTTGGGATGCGCCTTGCGGAGCCCAGCGTCCCCGTCGTCCTGCACTCGGGCAGCTACGACGTACGGGCGCTCGATCGCGACCTGGGCTTCCGCATCCACGGCCTCTACGACACGTCCATCGCGGCGCAGCTCTCTGGGCTGGACCGGCTCGGCCTGGGCACGGTGCTCGAACAGATCCTGGGCGTCGTCCTGCCCAAGCCCAAGCGCCTGCAGCGCTTCGACTGGTCGTCGCGTCCGCTGCCCGCCGACGCGCTCGCCTATGCCGCCGGCGATGTGGTGCACCTGCTGCGCCTGGCCGATGCCCTGGCCGAGCGCATCGCCGCCCTCGGGCGCACCGCATGGGTGGCTGAGGAGTGCGCCCGCCTCGAGGGCGTCCGCCACGCTCCGCCGTCGCCGCCGGAGGAGGCGTTCCTCCGCGTCACGGGTGCGCGGGATCTCGATGGGCGCGGGCGCGCCCTGCTCCGGGAGCTGTCCGTGTTCCGCGAAGCCGAGGCGCTGCGGCTTGGCCGGCCGCCCCACTTCGTCCTGTCCAACGCCGCCATGCTCGCGCTCGCCGCCGACCCAGAGGCGCGGCCGGAGCACGTCGAGGGCATCGGACGACACGTGCGGGGACCGGCCGCCGGCCGCCTGCGCGAAGCGCTGGCGCGCGGGCTTGCGGCCGAGCCCGTGCCCTGGCCGCCGCCCAGGGGCGTGAGCCCGTGGACCGGCCCGGCGCGCGCCCGGTTGGGGCGCTTGAAGCGCTGGCGCACGCGGGAGGCGGCCGCGCTCGGCCTGGATCCCGGGATCGTCTGGCCGGCAAGCCACCTCGAGCGCATGGCGCTCTTCCCGGAGGCCGATCCGGCCTCCCTGGACGTGGACGACCCGCCCGCGATCAGGCGTTGGCAGATGGCGGCGCTTGGCCCGTCACTCCAGGCGTTCCACGCCGGCCTGGACGTCTGAGGGATCCTCCTCGCGCGCTGGGACGGTCTCCAGTTGGCCGCGGTACTCCAGCGCGTAGATCTCGAGGAGCGCGACGAAGAGCGCGGCGATCACCGGGCCGATGATGAAGCCCATCGGGCCGAACAAGAGGATGCCGCCGAGCGTGGCGAAGAAGATCACCAGGTCGTGGAGCCCGGCGCCCTTGCCGACGAGGCGCGGGCGCAGCACGTTGTCGATGTTGGTGATGATCACGGCGGTGACCAGGGCGATGGCCAGCGCCTGCCAGTAGTTGCCCAAGACGGCCTGTGCGATGGCCATGGGGTACATGACGATCCACGTGCCCATGAGCGGGATGAACGAGAGCACGAGCATGAGGGCGCCCCAGAGGATCGGGCTGCGAACGCCGGCGGCGGCCAGCGTCAGGGTGCCCAGGCTCGCCTGGATGCCGCCCAGGATGAGCGAGCCGCGCAGCGTCGCCCGGGCGACCGAGATCAGCCGCTCGGTGAGCAAGCGCTCGTAGGGCTCCTCGAGCGGGCTCAGGTACTTGAGGCGGGCGACGATGGCCTCGCCGTCCCGGAAGAAGTAGAACATGGTGAAGAGCATGATGAACAGGTTGGCGATGAGGAGCAGCGTGTTGCGCGAGGTGGTGTTGATGACGCTGGCCAGGACGTTGCCGCCCCGGGCGAGCAGCTCGCGCAGCTGCTCGGCCCAGTCGACGCGCTCGAGCTCCAGGCCCTCGGTGACGCGGCGCGGGACCAGGCTGCCCAGCGGGCCCTCGGCGCCGCGGTCGAGCAGGGCCCGGAGCGACGTCTCGACCTTTAGGAACGCATCGTCGAACTGCGGCCGTGCGCTGCCGTAGAGGCTCACCGCCTCCGCGGCCACGCGGTTGCCCATGGCGTACAAGGGCACGAGGACGCCGACGACCAGCACGGCGCAGCTGAGCAGCGCGGCGATGCCCGCCTTCCCCCGGACGAGGCGCCGAACGCGCAGGTGCATGGGCCAGGCCAGCGCGACGAACACGCCGGCGAGCACGACCGGCACGAGGAAGACGCGCACCATCCACAGGAAGAGGATCATGACCGCGCTGAGCAGGATGAGCAGCCAGATCCGGCTGAACCGCTCGCCGGCCATGGCCTGGAGCGCCGCGACCAGCCGCCCCTCCGCGGTCGCCGGGCGCGACGGGATCACGTGCGCACTTCCCGCGCGCGGCGCGCGGCTAGAACTGCTCGAGGAACTCGGCGACGGCCTCGTTGAAGGCCTCCTCTTGCTCCATCTGGGGCAGGTGCCCGGCGCCGTGGATGAGCGCCAGCGTCGAGCCGGGGATGGCCTTGTGCATGGCCTCCGCCTCGCTCGGCGGGATCAGCCGGTCCTCCGCGCCGTGGACGACGAGGGTGGGCACGTCGATCTCGGCCAGCATGGGCGTAGAGTCCACGCGATCGCGCATGGCGGCCAGCGCGCCGACGACGCCGTTGACGTTGGCGGCGGCCATGATCTCGTCGACGATCTCGACCAGCTCGGGATCGTCCTCGTAGGTGTCTTCGGCCAGCAGCTTCGGGCGCATGCCCTCCACGATGGGCGCGACGCCCTCCGAGGCGGCGCGCGCTGCCGACGCATCGCGCCCCGCGCGTGCCTCGTCGGAGTCCGCCCCAGCGCGGGTGGCGATCAGGATCAGCCCCTTCACGCGGTCGCGATGCCGCCGCAGCAGCTCGAGGGCCACGTAGCCGCCCATCGAGTGCCCGGCGACGATGGCCTCGTCGATGCCCAGCTCGTCGAGCAGGGCGACGCAGTCGTCGGCCAGCATGGCCATGGAGTACGGCCCTTCGACATCGTCCGAATCGCCGCTGCCGCGCAGGTCGGGCGCGATGATGCGGGCGTCCCCCGCCAGGTCGGCGAGCTGGCCGTCCCAGATGCGGTTGTTGAGCGGGAAGCCGTGGATGAACAAGAGGACGTTGTCCGGACAGCTGTCGGCGTAGGAGAGCCCGACGTGGTCGTGCTCCAGGTCGTGGTTGTCGTTCGCGGTCGCACTCATCGCGTCGTCAGCCTCCGTTGGATGACCGGGTCGGCGCGCGAGCCCGCGCCCGGGCCTAGGATACGCCGGCGCGCGGGCCGCGCCAATCCGGACGGCGGACGGCGCACACCCGTGGCTTGCCCGAGGGCCGCGCACCTGCGAGCATTGGCCGATGCCCGAGCCGCTGGCCGCCGACGCACGCGCCCTGCCGGAGCCGCTCCCGCGCGCGTTCTTTGCACGCGCGGCGGCGGACGTCGCGCGCGAGATGCTCGGCGCATCCCTGGTCCGACGGGTCGACGAAGGGTGGCTGGCGGCGCGCATCGTGGAGACGGAAGCCTACGTGGGCGCCCACGACCTGGCGTGCCACGCGGCGCGCGGCCGGACCGCGCGCACCGAGGTCATGTTCGGGCCTGCCGGCCACGCGTACGTGTACCTGATCTACGGGATGTGGCACCTGCTGAACGTCGTCACCGGCCCCGAAGGCCATCCAGAGGCCGTGCTGCTGCGCGCGGCGGAGCCCTTGTCCGGCCCGCTCGTGCCACCGCGAGGGCCGGCGTCGCTGAGCGGTCCAGGCCGTCTTGCCCGCGCCCTTGAGCTGACGCGCGCGGACGATGGCATGGACCTGTGCGCCGGAGAGCCAAGAGTGGCGCTGCCGGCACTGTACATCGCGGAAGGGACGCCGCCCCGCAACATCGCCGTCTCGCCGCGGATCGGGGTCGAGAGCGCGGGCGACTGGGCGGCGGCGCCGCTGCGCTTCTTCGATCGCGACAGCCCGACCGTCTCCGGCCCGCGCTAAGACGAACCGGGCGGCGTAAGAGGGATTGACGGCAACGACACAGCATCGTCCCTTAGGCGAGCTCGCGTCGACGCTCGATCAGGGCACGGCGCCCTCCGGGCAGCGCACGATCTGCTCGCGCACCGCATCGTAGATGCGCGCCAGCGCCTCAGCGTCCGGGACGGCGTAGAAGCGCTCTGGCGCGCCGGCGACCTCGGCCAACAGCGCGGCGTCGATGTCGCTTCCGACGCCGAGCGTATAGACCAGCGCGTTGGCGCGGGCGGCGCTG
>Ga0326597_10005021_pt1 | contig 18490 bp, 20 predicted proteins | sample RVTome_12_FD_203789 | JGI IMG/M metagenome (GOLD analysis project Ga0326597, IMG submission 203789) | Soil microbial communities from uranium-contaminated site in the Upper Colorado River Basin, Wyoming, United States - RVT100D185 | ecosystem: Environmental > Terrestrial > Soil > Contaminated >... | reverse complement strand
TCAAGTTTTGCTACTCGCTCATAGATTGTTTCTGCGTCTCCTGAACTCATGATGACTATAGGAATAAAAAGATCTTAAAAAGATTAGGGTAAATTTGTTGAGGGCTGGGTGAATTTTTCTGGCTATAAATCAAATTCCTGATTACATGCAGGACATTTTGCCCTTTCCTTTCCTGGTTGGCCTAAAATGAATATTCTCCCAATAGTCTTGCATAAAGGACACATGCCTGTTGTGACATTTTTTGGCCCAGTTTTTATGATTTTTTGGGTTTTTCGTCTACCCATAATTTAAAAAATGGAAAAGTCCGTCTTTTAAATTTAGTTGTAAAATTTCTGCTTTGATTACGGTTTTTCCCAAAAAACAGACAAAAAAATATCTAGTTTTAATGGCATTACAAAATGGAAAGTCTAACAATCAATCAGTGGGGGGTCCAGACACTGAGAGACAAAGTGACGAATCACTTCATTTTTGGGCGTGCAGGATTCCCCCAAAAAATATCTTGCAAAATAATATTTAATGTATACGTATTAGCTAGTCTACATTTTGTAATTTTCTGATCGAAAAAAAAATTGTTTATTTTTTGTTAATTTAGTTTAAACTGGACTTGCTAGTCTAGACTAGACAATCCAGAACCGGTATAATTGTGAATCGCGTTTATTATTGATGCGTTGAGGATTGTACTTTTGTTGCTTGCAGGAATTGCACTTTTTGTTATTTTTACAAATCTGGCACCACAGGCAGACATGAACGTGACAATGCAAAGATTGCAAAACTCTGTAACTACAGTTGCGTATGCAGGAGAGTTTGATGAGATTAGAAAGAGCGTAGATGAGTTTATGGTTTTAAGAACAATTCATGGTACTGAGGAGGGAAATGTTTTGGCTGCAAAACTTGATGAGAGAATAAATAATTTACAGCTGGTAAAGGCTTACTGTACACAGGAAATATCATCAATGGAACTTGTGCAGCAAAATAATCCATACAACAAGCTGCAGGAGATTTGTCCTACACTAAAAGATGTCTCTTTTGCACGGGCAATACAGCTGTTTGAATTAATTTAAGAAATCAATGGCTTGATTGGAGTTCGTTTTTTTACCATCTCAATGAAGAGTTTTCCTTCATTTGTCACAACAAACGATGTAAATGGTTCTTTTTGCTCTAGTACCAGATCCATCTCCATTACCATTTTGAGATATTTTCTAAGCTGACTGTAACTTAGGTTCGATGAATAAAGTAGATATGTTATGCGTCTAGGTTCTGTCATATTTTCAAGTAGTTCAGACAGTATGTCAAGTGTGTCCCGTCTTGGAGAGTATCCCATGTATAGTCAACAGAGCATTCATCATTAAATGGGCTGGAGATTTTTTACCTAAAGCCATTCCATAGTGGCATATTATATTATAACACAGTCCACTTTGGATGCCTGTTGGGCTTAGGCAAGATACTTGCATTTTCAATCATGACTGGAATCTCCTTTGCATTTGCATACAGAACAGGAGGTGGTCAATCAGAAATAGGAGCCGGATTTACTATCTTGAATTTAATGTCACAGAATCTTGGACCGTCATTGCAGGTTTTAGTCATGATTGCGTCATCTGTATTTGCAATTTATTTTGTTTACAGACTGGCAAAATTTTTCAGAGAGGTCTATGAGAACAGAATTTTTGGAATTGCAGTAGCTGCGCTTGGATTTTCAGGCTCGCTTTTGGTCATCCTTGCACCAGAAAACAACAGTAATGTTCTAGTTCTTGGCGTGGCCTTTTGGCTTGTTGGATTAATTATTGTTATGTGTTATAAAAACAAAATAAAAGCTTGAATTAATTTATTGTTGGTTTTGCTTCTGCTGTTTTTGATTTGTTAGCACCAATTGGTAGATCGTATGAAAACTCTTCTACTACATCCATTACGTTGTCAACTACCTTCCAGTTTTGTATTCCATACAAGACAGACTCTACGTTGGCAAGAAAGAGCCAGGTATCATTATCAAAAGCTGATAAGATATCTATTTGCTGATCACCAATACGTCCGTTTGTTCGCACTGAAAGCGTATTTAGAAGAGATATGCATTTGCTTTTTCTTTCTGCTGGAGTTTCTTCAGTAAATGTTCTAAGGTACTTGAAATATTTTCGCAAGTCTCGTGGTTTTGTAATCATCCATTTTACAATCTGCCTGAAATCCTTGTTGTTGATAAACTCTGTATAAAACTCTGGCCACTCTGATTTTAGAATCTTAAACAAAAATATTTCATTGAACTGAACCTCAGGCGAATCCTTTTTGCCAGCAAATGTTTCAAATGCTATAATTACATTGTTGATAAAACGCTTTAGCTGTCTTGGGTTATAGCCAATTACTTTTGCAACCATAGTAGAGTTTTGACAAAGAAACTTTGTATAATCAGAATTTAGTCTTGTGGCAATTGAGTTATTAATTAAATCAATGATATTTTCCTTTGACCAGCTAGGAATCCTTATTGGAATCTGGATGATTTTTTTGATATAGTCTTCGCCCTTGATTCCTGTTGTGGCATATGCATGGGTGATTAGCTGTGTGACAGTCTTGTGGCTAAGCCCAATTACAAAGACAAATCCCTCAAGATCTAGGAATAGTTTTATTGATTCTAAGACCTCAAGTGCCTTGTTTGGGGAGCACCTATCTAGATCATCAATGAAAACAACTACTCTGCATTCGCTGTCTTTTTCTCGAATTGAGCGCATTTCATTCTTTATTTTATCTAGGCCCTCATAGTAAACAGAATCTCGATATAGCTTGTTTAGATAATCCATTTTTTGATCAATTGCTTCATCATCCATTGAATTTTGTTTTGAAACTACTTGCGTTGCTATCTGTTGCATCATGTCCTTGCTGACAATTGTTAACCCCTTGAAGATTGTTTTTGAAAGAGTATCAAATCTTTCATGTCCTGCAAGAGAGTATCCTACAGTTTTTAGTAAAGAGACTGTTGCAAGGCTATCTTCTCTTTCATATTTCCAAGCGTTAAACCAGATTGGAAGAATTTTTTTTCCACCTTCAAAAGTTTGAGTATTTGTGAGATTAGACTCTATTGTTTTCATCAATGTAGTCTTACCAGTACCCCACTCCCCGTAGATTCCAATTGTAAAGTGTGGGGTGGAGTTTCGAATAAGATTAGAAATTGTTTTGCTTAGTGATATAAAGTCATGAGTTGGTGTCTCTTCCACATCATCAATTAAGATTGCCTGTGGCTGTATCGGGGCTGTTCTAATTTTTTGCGCACTATCTGAGCTGAACTGGTTGTTTATTTGCAGTACTTTTTTTAGCTGATCGTATTGTTCTTGAAGATACATTCTATCTTCATTTAATAATTGCTGCCCTACCATAAGATAATTTTTTATTGATTCTAATCTTGAAAATTCTCCGATCTCTTTTTGATGCAGATTATTAATTAATTGCAGCTCGTGTTGATATTCAGATAGTTTTTCAATCTTTTGGGAGTGAGAAGATTGGTTGGTGGTTTGTTCTAGTTTTTGTTTATCTTTTAGATCGATATTGCTATTGTAAAGTGCCTGGCTGCTATCAATTTGGGTTTTGGTTGTATTTGGTTGTTCTGCGGCTTGGTCTTTGTGTAATTTATTTAGAATGTTTTTCCATTTTGAACCCTTATCTTCATTGAAGACTTCCATGTCAATTCCTTCGCATCTTAAGATCCGCAATGATTTTTCTTGCATCACCGCTTTGGATCGTAATGCTTTCCAAGTCATTTTCCATCATGGTAACAAATGACTGGAATTGGTCTCTGTATTTGAGGCCCTTTTGGGTAATTGTAAAGAATGTAGAGTCTTTTTTTGAAACCTCCTCAACTAGTCCCACATAGATCATAATTGAGAGGTATTTTGTGACTGCTCTTGAATCAAGATTGCACTTGAATGTAATGTGTGTTTTTTTAAGAGGACTACCTGCAAGACTGTTTAGAATTTCTGCAATAATTTCTAAAAAGCCACGCTTCCAAGAGCTCATTTTTTTGTGTCCTCCCGCAACACGACAAATAATATATCAATTGCACGCCTTTCCAATGCTCTCAATGCCCGATCATCGATCGAATTAGAGATATAAAAACATGATCGATCTTGTGAGAAACCTACAGTTCCAAAATGGTAATGATATTTTTGTATGAGTATATTATGCGTAAAATTATTTTTGATCGCAAAATAAATTTCAAAAAAATGTACTAGCTAGTCTAGATCAGATAATCAATAGTTGTAAGCTGGAAAGGCAGTTCCATAAATGGTATATTAGATCGGGGTGCTTCTTGTTATATGAAATTAGTTGTTTTAATTCCTGCGTATAATGAGGAGGCTAATATAGAAAAAGCAGTACTAAGCATTCCAAGAAAAATTATGGGGGCTGACCAGGTACAGGTTTTAGTTGTCAATGATGGTTCACGTGACAACACGATAGAATATGCTATGAATGGCGGTGCAGACAAGGTTGTATCACATAAGAGAAACAGTGGCGTGGGAGCTGCGTTCATGACCGGAATAAGAAATGCAATTCTGATGAATGCAGACATTGTAGTCACAATTGATGCTGATTCTCAGTTTGACTCTAAAGAAATTCCAGAGCTTGTAATTCCGATTTTGAATCATCAGGCAGATGTGGTAATAGGTTCTAGGTTTCTAGCAAAAGTTCCTAAAAAAATTCCAAGAATAAAGCTATTTGGAAATAAGATATTTTCAAAACTAGTTTCATGGGTTGTGGGGCAAAAGTTTACAGACACGCAAACTGGTCTCAGGGCTTATTCAAAAGATGCACTTTTACAGATTTCTGTAGTTAATGACTTTACTTATACGCAAGAAGTCTTAATGGATCTAAAGTTCAAAGGATTACGAATAATAGAAGTTCCTGTCTCAGTTGCTTATGACGATAAGAGAAAATCTAGAGTAGTTAAAAATATTTTTAGCTATAGTACACGTGCTCTATCAATAATTACTAGGACCTTGATGTATCATAGGCCAGTCTTTTCATTTGGAGTTCTTGGTGCTGGTTTGATTAGCGGTGGGATACTAGCAAAACTGCTTACAATATCAAATATTCTATTGGTTAACTCTAGCCTATCTACTGGATTCATAATCCTAGGTGCAGTAAGTGTTATGATGGGAATGTTTGCAAGTGTTGTATTTAGAAGACAAGCATTTGCAGAAAAAGATCTTCGTCATTACTTGGATAATTCAGTATTCATAGATAAAATGGAGCAGTAATTAAAGTGAGTAGAAAACCCATGCTAAATGAAAGAGAAACGGAAAACATCATAGAACTAAAAAAAGAATCAAAAAATAACGAAATTAAATAAAATACAACTATAATATCTTCTAATACAATTTATTTTTCTGCTAAGATATAGTCGGACTTTAAATCTTGATTTGGAGATGTAGTTTGATTCCAATATTCTGGAAATAGTGTGATTTTAAATCCAGAATTTTCTAAAAGTTGTACAATTTGGTGCGATGTTTCATTATTTTGTTTTAAAATATGTTCATGAACTTCAACAAAAATTTTTTTTACAATGTTTAATGTTTTTTCGCATCCGCGTAAAACTGAAAGTTCTGCTCCTTCAACATCAATCTTTATCCACGCTATCTTGTCAAATTTTCCATCTAGGAGATTATCTAATGTAGTTGATTTTACTTTAACAGAAGTTAAATCTGGAGAGTTTGATTTTGGTTGAAAAATTGAGTGTATTCCTGAATGACTCCCTGATTGGTAAAGGGTCAGCTCACCTTCTTTGTCAGATGCAGCTAAGTTGTAGATTGTTACATTTGCCAAGTCATTTAACTTACAATTGCGATCTAAAAGTGAACTTGTCTCAGGATCGGCTTCAATGGATAGAATTTTTGAATTCCGGTATTTTTTGGCAAGATATAGCGTATAAAAACCTGTGTTGGCCCCAACATCTATCATAACTTCCGAGTCGTCAAGTTTTATCATTGAACGTGGCTCCCATTTAGCTAGAGTTTCAGAGAAAAGAAATCTTGCAAGGTCTTCAAATTTAGGCCTGGCCATAAAGAGTAGTCCAGATGAATCTTTTATCGTTACAGGATGAGGCAAAAAATCAGAAAGAAAATGTTTTTTTGTTCCAGTCCAATTTTTTTTTAGAATAATGTCTGGGTATCTTCCCAAAGTAAGAAATATTGTAATAAAAACCAAAATCCAATCTTTTTTTGGAATAGTTGATGTTCTCAAAAGTATTTTAAAACATTTTAACATTTTTTTTAAACTGAACTTCATGATTGATTATCTCGCATATGATTATCGATTATTTAATTTACGTTGGAAAAACTAAATTTCAGTGTAAATATACCAACAAAAGTTGTAAGCCACAATGTAATAATTCTTGTAAGTATTACTATGAGTGTGGCAATTGCAAACTCTACATTATGTCCAAGTAGCAATCCTAGCATGCTTGATTCTGTAACAATAATTCCTGCAGGAATGAACGATATTACTCCAAAAATCATAGCGGTATAGTATATCTGGCCAGATAAAATTAATCCCAAATCAACTCCGTAGGCTAGAAAAATAAAATATACAGTTACAAGATGTGCAAATTTTGCAAGTATGCTCCAAGCTGTTGCCTCTATAAGATTTTTCTTTGTGTTTAATTTGATCAAGGATTCTCTTGATTCATCTAGAACAGAAATTAAATTATTTATAAATTTTATTTTTGTTAGTATTTTTTTGATTGATGTAAAAATTTTCGAGTTGACCATTAATGCTAAAAAAATTCCTAAAATTATATAGCCAAGAACTAGTGCAATAAGAGATTCATAAAGGCTTGACCAAAACAGTAGAACTGTAGTTAAAAGTAAAATTCCTAAAAGCTCAGTCCATCGCTCTACAACTACAATTGGTAACGTTGATGATATTGATTTTCCATGTTTGTTTTTAAGAATATGAGATTTTATTGCAGTTCCAATTCCAGCTGGGGTGACACCCAATGAAAGACCTGCTGTAAAAATTTTTAGATTTTCTTTAAATGGGAGATTTATGCCAGCTTTTAGTACAAGCCTATGAAATTTTATCCCTAAAATGAATATATGAAGACCAATTCCTGCAAAAATTATTGGTAGATATTTGAATTCAAAATCACTAATTCTCTCTAGCAGTAAGTTTACGTCTGAAAGTAATACGATAATAGCGTAAAATACTACAGTGATGATTATCAGAAGAATTATCTTGTTGGTTATTTTTTGAGCATTCATGATTACTTTATCCTAAGGATTCAAGTTAAGGATTGATTATAATGGTATTTTAAAACATCCTCATTCCTAAATCATGTCTAATATTTGGTTGAAACGATAGCTAATTTAGGAGCACTTTATGTTTTTTATAGACAGTAAGGTAAGGCAAAGTCGATAAAATGGAAAATAAAAAATCCGATATAATCAGCTATTTAGTTTTTGCATTTGCTTTTGTAATAATTTTTATTAGTTTGGTATCTGTTATTTTTCCGTCTCTGATTATTACGTTTCTAGATGAATCAGGACTAGAGACAACACCTTTTGAGTTGGGAACAATGGCAATACCAGTGCTTGTGGCCAATGTTTCTCTGTTAGCATTTGGAATTTTATTTTATAAGAAAAAATTACCAAACAAAATTTATAGACTGTTTAATTTTGTTCTTAATTTTGAAGTATCTCGAAATGTAGCAATATTAGCATTTGTGGGTTTAATTTTCCTCTATATTGGGCATTTTATGCACGATCTTAGTATTGATGAGGAGTTACTTTTTGGTGACTATTTGCGGGTAAAGCCAACTGTTGATAATTGGCCATTTGGAGATAATGTACCGTTTCCAGATTTGCATATTCTTCACGTTAAAAACTTCTTTCTAAAATCATCCATAATACTTTTTCAAAATATCAGGGTAATACCATTTTTAGCTAGCATAGCTACACTTGTACTTACTTATCTTATCACCCTAGAGATAAGTAAAAAAAGATTTGCAGGTTTGGTAGCTATTGTAGTTGTTCTTCAAAGTCATATATTTTTACAGTTTAGTACAATTGCAACGTATGATAATTTCTGGACAGCGTTTTACCTCCTTTCGTTATACCTTATAGTCAAAAAATGGTGGTATTTCTCACCAATTTCATATATTGCGTCGGTTTTTTCAAAACCTCTTAGTGCAGTATTTTTACCTATGACATTGTTTTTTACATATAGGGCAGAGATTCCAAAAAGAAAAAAGTTGTACATTGTTTTATCATATGCAATAATTATTTCGATTATAGGGGCATATGCACTACTGTTTGGTATTGATATAGCAGAAGAGGCAACTGAGACTGGTCTTACATTTGATTACGTTGATTTTTTGGCAGGTTTTACAACATGGACATACCACTTGAGAGAAGATATTTTCTTTTTGTTGTTTGTTCTCCCTCTTGCAGTAGGACTTTTTTTGACATCACGAAATGGAATCAAACAAGCAGATTCGATACTGATACTGATAGCAGGAATTGCATTGGCAATGCCACTTCTGGCAGCTTTTACTGAATTTAGGCTGCATCCATATAGATTGGTTCCATTGCTGATATTTTTTGCAATGGGGATTGGAATGCTATTTTCAAATAGACTCAAACAACAGGTCTAAAGGCAGTATACACAAAGTCTATCGTATCTCCTTTCTGTACTCTATACATCCAATAGTTTGAAAGGATATCCCAAACCTTGTCATAGTGTTCGTATTTGATTCCAAAATGAACTGCCCCACCATTATATTTTGGCATATAGGCTTTCTTTGTGACATGATATTGTAGTACCTCATATTCCTGACCTGTGCGAGTAATGATTTGTGTAACTGGCCACTCATTAACTAGATTTTCAGCGTTGGTATGGTTTAGAAGTTTTAGATTATTTACTCTCAAATGGCCAGCAAGTAGTCCTTGAGAATTATGAATTTTTACATCAAGAAAACCATCGAGTTTTTTATATCCTAAAATATCTGCAATAAGTTTAATGTTCTCAGCAGCAATGATGTGATTAGGATTAGAATCTAGAACTTCGTCAAAATAGTAAAAAGCATCATTGTAATTTTCTTGGAGAATTAGTGTTCTTCCTTTAAGAAAAAGTGCATTAATGTCTTTTGGATCAATTGCAAGTGCTGCATCGATTAATTTTATTCCCTGAGCTGTTTGATTGGTTCTTAAAAGCTCATCTCCTTTGAATGTAAGTATGTCCACGTTATTAGGATCAATTTCCATAGCACGATCCACATACTCCATTCCCTCAACTGGGTTGTCAAGCTGAAAAAGTGCCTTTCCCTTGTTTAATAGACCATCCACATTATTTGGTTCTATAGCAAGGATACTATCAAAATATGAAATTGCTTCGTCAAGATTATCTTTGTAGATAATTGTAAACCCACCCTCGGATCTGCCAAGCTTGACCATGGAAGTACCCTTTGCATTAAGGGCATCAATATCATTTGGTTTTTTCTCAAGCACCTTGTCAAAATATTGAATCCCCGATGGATCCGTTTTGTATGGTTGAAGAGACAATACTTTTGCATAGTTGGATAATGCCTGTTCAGTGTCACCAAGGAGTAACTGCTCATCTCCCATAAATCCCAAAGCAGCTACATTTTGAGGGTCAATATTTAGAATTTTTTCATAAAATGGTTTTGCAGCAATAGTGTTGTTCTGTCTTACAAGATCATCTGCTTTGTATGTTAATGCATCAATATGATTAGGATTGATTTCTAAAACCTTGTCGATATTTAACATTGCCTCATCTGCTTTGTTTAGTATTAAGAGAACCTGCGATTTTTGGAACAATGCTTCAGTATCGTTTTGGTCAAATTCTAGAATCAAGTCAAATGCAGTAATTGCAAGTTTGTAATTTTTTTCTTGAATTAATCGTTCCCCAGTTTCTAAGAGTGAATCCCTATCATCTTTTAGATCAGCAAATGCAGCTGGAATAATAGAAATAAAAATCAGGATTAAAATGATATATGGACTCATTGATATCCCTTGTTGTATCATAGATATATTTCAAGTTTAAAAAAAATAAAAAAAGAAATAAGTTAGAATTTATCCGTTTATGGTCCTTGTACTACAATAACCACGTCGTGGACATTCTGAACTTTGTTGTTTGGGAAGTCTGCAGTATCGATAGATACGTTAATGCTGTCTGATATTTCTAGTAATGCTGGGTTTACAGCAGTACCTTCTGCTACAACATTTCCATCAATATCTGTTAATTTACAGTATATTGTTGAACCTGCTGGAACTGAACCCTCTGCAACATGTAGATCACAAGCTGCGATTACGTTGTGTGTTTCAGTTACACCTGAAACAAGGCCTGATTGTCTTGCGATTACGAAGTCTATATCTGCGTTATCTAACGGACTTGTAAGGGTTTCCTCACCAACGCCAAGGTCTTGAACGTCCAATATGATTTCATTATTCAACGAACCGAGACCTAGTGCTGCTGCGGCGACTCCCACAATTGCTACTAAAAGTAGTGTATTCATTGTTTTTTGAATATTTTAGTGTATTAAAAGACTTGAGAATCACCTCTTACAGCTTGGAAACAAGAGAGATGTAATCTAGATTAGATAATACATTTTGTATCTGATTAATCAAATTACGTAATTATTGTAGTCAGATCATTTACCATAGCTACTAGATGAAAAATTGACATCATAACAAATAAAATCCAAAATAGTGATGCCACAGCCAACATTGGATTTTGCTCTTTACCTAAGAGCAATGCAAGTGATGACTTTTTTTTTCTAACCATCTTTGTTTTGTAGGATTTTGCTTCGTAGAATTTGGCTAGAAAATATAATCCAACAATAAATACAAAGTATAATCCAAAGGATATTGTACTTGCAAACGATGGGGTGAAGATATTAAAAAGAAATCCTGTCACAATGTCTCCTTTTGGCCTTACATTAGATGTCACAAGTAGCTGGACTGCAACATATGTTATCACATTAAACGCTATTGCTACAAAAAATAGTGTATAATCTGGTTTTTTTGGTTTTGTGTTAACATCTGGCTGAAGAGGCTTTTCAGGCAGACCAAGACGGAGTCTCCTTAATCTTTCCTTTTTGTTCTTTCTTTTCTTCTGGGCTGACTGGACAAGTACCATAATGACAGCTGATATAGCTAGGACCACTGGGTTTCTAAAAAGGGCCAACATTTCTCCCACATAGGGTGTTGCAAAAACGACTCTCCCAATAATATCGTCCTCAGTTGGAAATCCAGTGTCTTTTTTTGGATTATTATCACCTTGTATTACAAACCCTCTTTCCGTCTCCCCAACAATTCGGTGCACTATTGTCTTTTGGGCAGTTCCTTCTCTTAATACCCAAGCAACAATATCACCTACTTGGTAAGGAGGGGAGTCTTTGATTACCACAAATGAGCCTGGAAGGATGGTTGGAAGCATGCTATTTCCTTGCACAATTAGAAATTGAGTGTCCCCGCCCAATTGAGCTGGCCAAAAGGCTACAAAAATTATCACTAAAACGACAATAACTAGTATTTTGAGTCTTATGTTCAACATAAAAAAATAGTTAATGGATTTATTTACAATTATCTACGCTAATAATAAGGCATTTAGAAATATGTACTTGAAAGTCTAGACTGGGAGTTCCATAACAGCTGAATCTTGTTTTCAAGCTGTAAGAAGAGATTCTTAAGCATTTTAACAATGATTTGATTCTTTTAAATGATGAATGTGCTAGTACTGTTACTAGTAGTAGGAGCGTCTCTAGCTATTGGAATGGCCTCACTTGACAACGACATAGTTACGAATGCTCAAGATCTTGGAGTAGGTGAAAAAACCATAGATTCCGAGATAGACGCCAGTCTTATATTAGTAATAGAAAGGACAGGTCCTGATTTTGAGCTAAACTACAAGGATGTTATAGTTGAATGCAAGTTTACTAATGAGGGACCAAATACAATTGAGATGGGTTCAATTATTTATTGCAAACTCTTAGATGCAGTAGGTAACCTAATTGCAGAAGGCAGCGAAGAAGTAACAGATGCTGGTGGATTAGGTGTAGGTGAAGAGATAATTATTCCTGTTGATGATTTCTTTGCATTTCCAAACTCAAATAATGTTGAAAATGTAGATGAGATTGTATTTGTTGTACAAGGACCACCACAAGCATAGAGTTATTTAATAAATTAATTTTGTTATCTATTTTGAAAATGTTTATGAATCAAAATTTAGATAATAATTGAGATTTTATTTTCATTAGAGTTGGGCTTCTAGAAAATGTATTTGAGAGTCTAGATTACATCTCTCTTGTTTCCAAGCTGTAAGAGGTGATTCTCAAGTCTTTTAAGCAAATAATCTAAAATCAAACATTATGAAACCAATTGTACTGATAGCAATAGTTGGCATTGCTGCAGCAGCACTAGGTATCGGTTCGTTGAACAATGAAATCATATTGAGCGTTCAAGACCTTGGCGTTGGTGAGGAAACCCTTGAAAGTCCAATAGATTTCGCAAAAGTAGCATTTGGAATTCAAAAAGTACCAGTTAGTGAAGGAGCAGACACATTCAAGAACATCATTAGATATTGTATAATAACAAACACAGATGATGTTGCAATACCTTCGGGATCTAAAATATACTGTAAACTAACAGATATTGATGGAAATGTAGCAGCTGAAGGTTCTAAAGTACTTGGAACTCAATTAGGTGCAGGAGTATCAACTCAAATTCAAATTAATGATGATGAATTAATGCAAGCTAAGGTACAAAACATACATGATGTAATTTTAGTGGTACAAGGTCCCAAAAAAGGCTAAGTACATACACCTTTCTTCTTTTAATTATTAGATTATATCATATATACATAATACATACAAAAAAAGAATTTTATTAGCAAAAATGTATTAGCTGATCTAGATTACATCTCTCTTGTTTCCAAGCTGTAAGAGGGGATTCTCAAGTCTTTTAAACAAAAAAATATTTCTAGTATATTGATGAAAACAAGTAGTACATTAAACAGTAGACTTTCTATAGGAATGCTAGTAGTTTCAATAATATTCTTTGGAGCAAGTATTCCTTATGCAGCAGCACAGACGCCTGGTCTTATTGTATCAGATGTTGTTGAAAATGGGGTAGCTGATCTTAATTTCCAAACAACAAAAGATACTTCGGTTGTATCGGCAATTGCAGTATATAGTGATGGTTCAGTTGGAATACCAGGTAATGGATGTACAGCTGTAGGTACTGGGGGATTACCAGCAGCTCCTTCAGGTGAAACTGAATGGATACTTAGAGATGTAGGAAATAACATAGCCCAAATTACCGTTAGTGGTGTTGGTACTATAGTTCCAACACCTTTTGGTGGAGGTTCGTTCTCCGTTATTACAGCAGGAGCTAGTGTCACAAGTGCTGGTGGAAACCCGCTACATTGGGATGAAATCGGAACTGCAAATGACGGAACAGATAATGACGATACAGATGTAGGTGGAATTACTCCAGATGATTATCTCTATGGATTATGTGGAACTGACAATAATATAGGTGAATCTCCAGGAGGTGGCGGAGTCGGTGCGGCATTTAACATTGTAGCACCTGTTGGTGGAGAGATACTTCCAATTAGCACAACTGCATTGTTCATAGCTGGAATATCAAACAGCGCATTATGGATGATACCTCTTGTTGGTATGGCAGGCGGTGCGTTTGTTTTGCTTAGATATCAAGTACTCAAAGAATAAAACCAAATTTTTTTCATATTTTTTTGTATAATTTCAATATGTTTTTTATATAGTCTTCTGGATTCAAATGTTATAAAGTTAGCTAAGATCAGGTGCATTGAAGAATCTTTTCGCTCAATGATTTCATATTCCAAAGTACCGGCAGTATAGATTGTTTTTGGAGCATCAAAATGTATGTTATATAGTTTGAAAAGTTTTTGATAATTACTTTAACTATATTCTATCATAATGAATGAAATTTGCAGGATATGGCATGTAAATAGGATTTACGTTTGTGTGTATCATATCAAGAGTTTTTACCATATCATACTGCTCAATCAGATTATATTTAAGAAAAAGTAGTATAGCCCTATCATTGTCAATATTGGCTACAGTATTATCCCAACCAACTACAGTAGATGCACCTCGATTGATAAGTGAAGCAGCAAATGATGGGTTTGCTAGAGTCTTACAGCCACCAAGTACAAAAGTAGTATCATCAAATTTTCCATTCATCAAATCTTTTACTAATTTTGGCGATATGGCAAAGTATTCATGTTCTGCAGTTTCCTGTGTGGCTACAGAATTTTTTTGATAGCGATATGTATCATTAACTATAACCCAGTCAGATAAACTGCCACTAGGGGAGTAGGCAATTTCTAGAAGCGGTGTTGCTTTTTTAACCTGACCAAAAAGCTGCTCTGAAATGTAGTTATCTTCGCTATATTTTTCTCCAGTGAAGAGTACTACGTCGTTATCAGCTTTATCGTCAGTCCCATGTGTTCTAATTACTATATACTTGTAATTCATTTGAGGGAGTTTTTTGTAAAAATCAACTGTGACGTCTTTTGTAGTAAATATGTCTACTTCATATCCAGCAGTTTCTAGATATTTTTTTGCCTCGTCATGAAAGCTATCGTTTGGGATATCTTCATAAAGCTGATCAATTATTACTGCTCTTAAAATTCCATCGTTGTCAAAACTTTCAGCCTCGCCAACTTGAAAGAATATTATGTATGTAATTGAAGCAATGATAACAGCTACAGCTACAAAAAGAATTTTTATGTTAGAATAAATTTTGTTTTTCATCTTGTTATTCCTTTTGAGTCAATTTTTACCCGTTTTATTTTCATTCTCAAATGAATTATGGAATGCCACATAGCATTTTAGCATGATCACTTAGATTATCACAATTAGGTAAATTTAGGTCACATTCGCATGTATGACCACCCGTAAAGGCGTCTAGATTATCCCAAACTGTAAGAGATTGCGCATTAAGCAGAATATCGTTTGATAAAATTCCAAAGCCTGCAATTGCGCCTATTACTGCAATTATCGCTAGTAATTTTATAGAATTCATTTAGCCGCCACGTCCTAACAGCCAGTCCAGTATAGATTTTTTCATTGGTGGTTTTGTGTAAAAGCTTGGAGTGTCATTGGGTGCGGCATTATTTCCTAGTGCAAAAAACTTGTCAAAAGAGTTTTGTTTTAGTGATGCCAAGTTGTTTGTGACATGATTATTCAAAATCTGGCCCTTGCGGGTCTTTGTATACACTACAGCCCCAATTCCTGCAACTGCAGCCAAAATTATTCCGTTAGTTATCCCCGGAGTGTTATCTATCTTCCACTCTGCAATAACGTTTTTTGGTCCGTTCATTAAAACTCGCTCATTTGCAGAGTCACTTTCAATATCGCCTGTCCATCTATCAAATGTATGAGCAGACCACAGTCCAGCAGGAGCAGTACGGTCTTCAACTGAAATTGGAACCATTCGGCCAATATCATACCATCCAGCACCCTTTACCTTTCCCTGTGTTGTTTGCACGTCAAGATAGTATTGTGACTTCCAGTTGGCAGTAACATTAACTGGCTGATCAACAAATACAAGTAAATTCAATCCGGGAGTATTAACTCCTACAAGGTCTGGATCCTCACCTGCAAGATCCATGGTTCTTGCCCCATGAGTGTCCCATCCGCTGAAAACCTTTCTAAAGTTGTTTGGCTCTACTTCTACTTCTGTCTGCGAAAGAGATATCTCGGCAACTGCTCCCTGATCATAAAATCCAGCCCCTACTGGATCACCAAATGGAGTCCAGACATTTACCTGAAATGATTTTTTGTATTGGGCCTCTATCACATAGGGCTGTTCCATGATAATTGTAGTAGAGGGGGATTGTGCATTAGGAATGATTACAGGGTTTGGACCTTTGCTAACCCATCTATCAAAAACATATTTTGTATCAGCATTTGGAGATTCAAGTGACTCTTCGGCAATTAGTGCAACTTGTTTTTCTGAATCATACCATCCTGTGCCAAAGAGATTATAGTCTGGAATGTTTGATTGTAGTTGAAGCTTATTTTGTACATCCCAAGTTGCTTTTACTGTAGCACCCTCTGCTACAGCAATTGTATTATGTGCCGAATTTGGATAATCGCCACTAGTCCAGGAATTAAATACATATCTAATATTCTCATCTTTTTTGTCCAGTACAACATCTGACTCTAATTCGAATTGTGCCATCGTTCCTGCATCCTGCCATCCTGCTCCCAAGACTGCACCCTGCTCAGATATTGGTTTGATATAATGCTGAATTTTGTATAATGCCGTATACGATGCATCTTCTGCAGCTTTAATTGTCCTTATTGTATCGGTATTTTGATCCTTCCAAGAATCAAACAGGTATCTTGTGGCAGGTCCCTGTGAAACTGTCTGATGCAGACTAATCACATGTTCAGAATCAGTAGTCCAGCTAAAGGTTAGTGGAAGCTCATCTGGAAGATAAATTGTACCGTCTATTGTAATTTCTGAAATTCTAGGTATAGTATCAATAATTATTCCACCAATAAGACCAGTTTTTTCGTAGACGGCCTCAACAGAGTGAGACATGTCCATGCGGATTTCAAGTGGATTTTCATCTGACCATCTGCCGTCTATCATCCAGCCAACAAATGAATAGTCTCGCCATGTATCAGGAGCAGAGTCTAGTGTAACTAATGAGCCTGCCTTGTAATCTCCACTTCCAGTGATAAAGAGTATGTTTGGCTCTGCCCTTACAGTGAGATGAAAGGTTTCTTCTGCTGCGCTAGCTTGTATGGTTGTAAATGATGCTAAAAGTAGAGTAGAAAGTAATAGTAAAATTTTCAAAAATTTTCAACTCCAAAAAACTGATATTTATTTAGCAAGGGAATCACTGTGACCATTCCCTTTGACTAAATCCATAAACAATTTACCGTTAGTAGTAATGCCGTATGCTCTATGTGGTTCCTTAATCTTTTCTGCAAAACCCATGTCCATTAGATTATCAAGATACTTTACAAGCTGAACATAACTCATGTTTGATTTGTATAAAATATGAGTCAAACGTCTAGGCTCTTGCATTATATCAAGCAAATCAGCCATGATTGTAACTTTATCACGCCTTCCAGTAGTTTCTCCCAATGTCTCCAGTGCCATGCCCAGTGTATTCAAAACTTGAAAGTTTAAAACACTTAGGGGGATTAGACCTAGATTACTTTTTACAGATCCCAGTCCTCAGAATGCTTAATTAGAACCACATATTCGGGATTATTTGATCCTGTTCTGTTACAAGTAAAATTTTTTCCAAAAATAATTTTTGCTAAAGTTTTGATTTTATAAAAAAAGCGCGGAAAATATTGTTAGGTGGGTAGATTTTACACTTTCCTTTCTGTAATTATAGGCAGGGGTAACTTCATGCGTACTAAGACTCATGTCGATGAAAAACTATCTAACTATATTACGTACCCAATTTTATATTTTTTATAAAATTTATAATATAGAGGGTACTCAAATAATACATGGTAAATGTGGTAAAGGAGACAAAGGGAAATGCGCACTTTTACTATTTGAGGCATCACTCTGGTGCGATTCAAAAGAAGAGATATCTGGGAAAGAAGATCCCAAAAAACATAGAGCGTCTAAAATCAGACTTTATGCTAGAATTTTACCACGATGAATGGAATCCCAAGATACAAGAGATTTACAAAAATTATCAGAAAAAATCAAAAGGCATACCTGAATCAATAAAGATTAAGAACTTTGAGAGCTTTGGAATTGCATTTACATACAACACACAAAAAATAGAGGGCTCTACTCTTACAAGATCAGACACAAGGGATCTGCTTGTCTTTGGCATCACTCCTGCCAAAAAACAACAATCAGATAGTATAGAGACCAAAAAACACTATGACTTGTTTATGCAGCTAGTATCTTCAAAGAAAATCCCAATTACACAAGAAATAGTACTTTTATGGCATAAAGAAATTTTCGGCCAGACAAAGATAGGAGAGGCTGGTAGTATTAGACAACATAGAGTAGGTGTAATTACTAGTGATAAAATTAGTTTTACAAATGTACCAGAAATCCCAAAAAGACTCAAGGGATTCTTTGATTGGCTAAAACATGACAGAAAAGAGAGTCCTGTAGAGTTTGCATGTCTTGCTCATTACAAATTTGTCTCAATTCATCCTTTTGCTGATGGAAATGGAAGAATCTCTAGATTAATCATGAATTATATTTTATACAAATATGATTATCCACTGCTTTTAATCAAAAACACTGATAAAAAAGCATACTTTAGGGCGCTAGAGAAATCACAGCTAGAAGATAACGATATTCATTTTAAAAAATGGTTTATGAAATATTACATCAAAGCAAACCCCAATAAGATGAACAAATGATGAATGTAAAACACGTCAACATAGATCGGATCTGGTAGAAATACATCTCAAGAAACTAATCATGATAACAAAGAGAAAATACAGTAAAAA